>SDBT01017645.1_pt1 | contig 11261 bp, 12 predicted proteins | sample 2277101 | NCBI WGS metagenome assembly SDBT01 (sample SAMN10404973, study PRJNA504765) | marine sediment metagenome | isolation source: marine sediment core GS10_PC15, 103 cmbsf | place: Arctic Ocean: Southern Knipovich Ridge | collected 2010 | reverse complement strand
ATGCCGTTGGTGACGGGGAAAGCGTCCTTATCCCCGGTATAATGGAACATATTGAGCGGGCCGGAGTCCATAGCGGGGACTCGATGGCCGTCTACCCCGGGGTAAACCTGACCGAGCCAGAGATAGAGACTATTATTGATTACACCATCCGAATCGGGCTGGGGCTCAAGATTAAGGGCCTAATGAACATCCAGTTTGTTATTATGACCAGCGAAACCGGCGAGTCATCAGTCTACGTATTAGAAGTTAATCCGCGAGCCAGCCGCACCATTCCCTTTATCTCCAAGGTCACCGGTGTGCCGATGGTAAACGTAGCCACCAAGGTGATGCTCGGTAAGAGCCTCAAAGAACAGGGCTACAGTACCGGCCTGTGGGAACGCCAAAAACTGGTTGCCATTAAAGCCCCCGTTTTTTCTATGTCAAAACTAACTGGAGTTGACACCCACCTCGGTCCGGAAATGAAATCCACCGGTGAGGTAATGGGCATTGACTATACCTTTGATGCCGCCCTGGCTAAGGCTCTGCTGGCCGCAGGACTGATGCTTCCCCCTGAAGGAACCGTGCTCTTCAGCATCGCCGATAGGAATAAGCCGGAGGCACTACCTATAATCAGAAAGTTCTCCACGGCCGGCTACAAACTCTATGCTACTGAAGGCACGGCGGCTATGATTGAGGCGGCGGGACTCCCGGTAAAGATGATTAGCAAGAAATTGGGTGAGGGACATCCCGATATCATTGACATCATCAGTAACGGGACGGTAAATGGCGTGGTCAACACTATTACTGGAGGTCGTATCCCGCTAAAAGACGGCTTTGATATTCGTCGGGCGGCTGCCGAAAAGCGCATCCCCTGTTTTACCTCTCTAGACACGGCCAAAGCGGTAATCGAAACCATTATAAACGGCAGCCAGGTTTATAGCGCCCAGCCCCTCCCCGACTACCGCCTAAAGGAGCCAACTTGAAGCAGGCACTAGCCACGGTCATTAGTAACGAAAAGATTCTAGGAGAGCTGGAACGTCCTCACGCACGAGCCATTTCAGGTAGCTGGATTATCTGGTTGAGATGCCCAGAAATAGCCGCGGAAGCTAAATCAGGTCAGTTTGTTATGGTGCGCTGCGGGGAAGAATGTACGCTGCCGCGCCCATTTAGTATCCACCGCGTAAATGACAGGGGTGATATAGCCCTATTCTTTGTCGTCTGGGAAGACGGTAAAGGCACAAACTGGCTATCGCAGCGTAAGAGAGATGATAGTGTCGAGATATTTGGACCACTGGGCAACGGCTTTTCTATTAAGCCCGCTTCACGCAACCTGTTATTGGTAGCTGGCGGTATCGGCATTGCCCCGTTACTCTTCCTTACCGACCTTGCCCTGAACCAAGGATATTCGGTAACTCTACTCTACGGAACGGAAAATGCAAGTCGGTATCCCGAAAGTCTCCTGCCTCCCAGAATAGGACTAGTGCCCGTTACTGAAGACGGTGCTATCGGGGAAAAAGGCAGGGTAACCGATACTCTACCAAAGTATGCTGATTGGGCAGACCAGATCTTTGCCTGTGGGCCGACCGCAATGTACCGCAATATGGCCCTCAGAAAAAAGGGGCTTGGGCTTGAAGGCAAGCCAGTCCAGATTTCTTTAGAGATGAGGATGGGGTGTGGGCGTGGCGTCTGCTACGCCTGCACGGTAAGGACGAAAGAGGGACTGAAACAGGTATGTAGGGATGGGCCAGTCTTTGACCTGGACGATATCATCTGGGATGAATTGAGTTTGAACACTTGAGAGCGGGAGGTATTTAACATGGTAATCACCAAGAAAATCAGCCTCAGCACTAAAGGGGAGTGTGATATGGTTGATATTACCCCTCAAGTAGAGCAGCAGCTCGCCGAAGCCGGCATAAGTAACGGCGTGGTTACGGTATTTGTCGCTGGCTCAACCGCCGGGGTGACCACTATTGAGTTTGAGCCGGGGCTAACTAGTGATTTTCAAGATATGTGGCAGCGGATTATCCCCAAAAACATCCCCTATAACCATGACCAACGCTGGGGTGATGGCAATGGCTATTCCCACGTGCGGGCGTCACTATTGGGTGCTTCTCTAGTGGTTCCCTTCAGTGACAAGAGACTGACTTTGGGTACCTGGCAACAGATAGTGCTGGTAGATTTTGATAACCGCCCCCGCTCACGACAAATAATCTTACAGATTACAGGGGACTAGACTACCTGCCCTGGAGCAGGGTGAAGAACTCGTTCCTGGTCTCTGGCTTTGAGCGGAAGGTACCCCTGAGGGCTGAGGTAACAATGGCGCTTCCCGGCTTCTTGATGCCACGCATAACCATACACAGGTGTTCTGCCTGAATAACTACCGCCACTCCATCAGGGCTAATCCCCTGAGCAATGGCATCAGCGATCTGAGTGGTCATCCTCTCCTGAATCTGGGGGCGCTTAGCCACGATTTCTACCACCCTGGCTAGTTTACTGGCGCCAACAACACGACCCTCACTATTAGGGATATAGCCGATGTGAGCCACGCCATAAAACGGCAAGAGGTGATGCTCGCACATAGAATAAAACGGGATATCCTTGAGGACAATCATTTCTCGGTGCCCCTCTTCAAAGCTGACCGATAGCTCCTCTTTGGGATCCTTACCCAACCCCATAAAAAGCTCGGCATACATCTCAGCCACACGAGCCGGGGTACCAGCTAAGCCCTCCCGTTCCGGGTCTTCACCGATAGCCCTAATGATAGAAGCCACTGCCTCTTTAATCTTAGCCTCATCAAACACTCCTTACCTCCTTTGGCTCCAGCCTAACGCCCGCTCCACAGCCGTTAAATCAGCCGGCAGTTCAAGAAAGCTTTCCGCACCCTTCATAGCGGTATCCGGGTCTTTAAGACCCGTGCCCGTTACCACACAAACCACCCTCTTCTGTGAGAAATCCGTGCCCTGACGGGAAAGCTTGAGTAAGCCAGCTAAAGAAGCCGCCGAAGCCGGCTCACCGAAGATACCCCCCCTAGCCGCCATAAGCTTGTAAGCGGCTAGGATTTCATCATCGCTAACCATATCAATAATACCAGCGGACTCATCACGAGCCGCCACCGCCCTCTGCCAGCTGGCGGGATTACCAATTCGGATTGCGGTCGCTACCGTCTGCGGCTCCTTAACAGGATAGCCCCGGACAATGGGAGCCGCCCCTTCAGCCTGAAACCCCATCATTCTAGGTTTATCCTTCGCCCTACCCATCCGGTAATACTCCCCGAAACCCTTCCAGTAAGCAGTAATATTACCGGCGTTGCCTACCGGGATAAAAAGGTAGTCCGGAGCCTCACCTAAAGCATCAATTATTTCAAAGGCAGCCGTTTTCTGCCCCTCAATACGGTGGGGATTAACTGAGTTTACCAGGGTAACCGGGTGTTTCTGGGTTAGACTTCTCACTATATCCAGAGCCTGGTCAAAATTCCCGTCAATAGCCACTATCTTGGCCCCGTAAATTATAGCCTGCGCCAGCTTGCCCAGCGTGATTTTGCCCTTAGGCACTACAATGATTGCGGTAAGTCCCAGGTAAGCGGCATAGGCTGCCGCCGAAGCACTGGTATTCCCGGTTGAAGCACACATTATAGCCTGGCTGCCGGCTTCCACCGCCTTCGCCACCGCCACCACCATGCCCCGGTCTTTAAAGGAACCGGTCGGCTGGCATCCCTCCAGCTTAAAATATAGCTCACCACAGCCAGTCTCCTTCTCCAGGGACGGACACCTGACCAGAGGCGTGTCCCCCTCGCCTAACGAGAATAGTGGCGTCTTAGGCGTAAGCGGCAGAAGGTCTTTATACCTGGCTAGAACACCCTGTTTCATAACTATTCCACTAATTTACTCATGACTCCCGTCTATTTTCATTACATATTATCAGGCTTCAACCCGAACGAAGTTACCTATCTCTTTAACCACCGGCAGGTGAGCTAGCTCGTTAAGCGCCGATTGCATTGCCCTCTCCTGAGCAGTATGGGTAATGATGACAATTTCTGCGGTCTCAGCTACCGGGTCAGCCAATTTCTGAATGGCGGAAGAAATACTAATCTGATGGTCGCCTAAAACCTTAGCAATCTGAGCTAAAACATTAGGGCGGTCAGCAATATTGAGCCGGAGGTAGTATCTGGTTTCAATATCAGACATGGGTTTAATGACCCTGCTCGGCTCAAGTCGCCACCCAGTCCTACCCGTCACTCCAAGACGAGTTTCCTGTGCTGCCGAGACAATATCAGCGATTACGGCACTGCTGGTCGGCAGGGCCCCGGCACCCTGACCAAAGAAAAGTACCTTATCCACCAGGTCACCCTCAACCAGAACTGCATTATAAACGCCATCAACCTTAGCCAAAAGTGAGTCCTCCGGAATAAAAACCGGGTGCACTCGGACTTCAATCACCCCGTCACTATCTTTAGCGATAGCCAGTAGCTTGATGGCAAAACCCAGCTCCCGAGCATACTGGAAATCACGACCCGACAAGTGGGAAATCCCCTCACGATAGATATCATCTGGTCTAACCTCAGTGTGAAAAGCCAGTGACGCCAGAATCGCTAACTTGTAGGTAGCATCTATCCCCTCCACGTCATTTTCAGGGTTGGCCTCAGCATAGCCTAATTCCTGTGCCTTAGCTAGTGCCGAAGAGAAATCCGCCCCTTCCCTCGCCATCCGAGTAAGAATGTAGTTAGTGGTCCCGTTTATTATGGCGTAAACGCCACCAATCTTATTAGCCACCAGGTCATACTGAAAACGCGAAATTAAGGGGATACCACCACCAACGCTGGCTTCATAACGAAGCCCAACCCCCTTATGCCCTGCCAGCTCCAGCAGCTCTGCCCCGTGCTTGGCAATGACCTCTTTATTGGAGGTAACTACTTGTTTACCATCGGAAAGTGCCCTGGTGAGATACTCCAGAGCCGGGCTCTCACCCCCAATGACTTCAACGACGATATCTATCTCCGGTTCCGCAAAAAACTCGTCGGTATCGGTAGTAAAGAGCTGAGAATCCATCTTCTTTGCCTGCGGTCGGGCTAAATCCTGGGGTAGCACCTTTACCTTCCGTAGCACCAGAGGACAACCAACCTGGCTAGCCAGAACCTCAGCCTTATCGCTCAGCACCTTAACCACCTGTCCCCCGATTACCCCCAATCCCATTAAGCCAATCCCGATACTCTTTTTGCTCATCGCCGTAATACCCCTGGTTTAGTTTTAGCTGCCCAGAACCCTCTCAATCGCCCACGTCTTTTTGTCACTATCCAGATAGCTTTCAATCTCATTTTCCGGGTCATCCCACAGTGAAGCGACCCAGTCATCCAAAGCCTTAGCCTTTAAGAAATCCCTATCCTCATCCGAAATCTGCCGACTATCTTCCTTATCTACGGCCTTAACCAGCCAGTAGCCGCCTCTAGTCACCACCGTATCATCCCGCACCGGCTCACTCAGTGTTTCCAGCTCAGCATTAAGCACAAAGTCCTCAAGGGGCGCATAGATATCTTCCAGAGCCAGCCAGCCCAAATCACCGCCATCTTCCTTGGAGGCATCGTGCTGGGAATACTCTTCTACCAGAGTCGCAAAATCTTCACCACTCTCCAGTCGAGCCTTTATATCCTGCGCCTCTTCTTCACTGCCCAACAGCATTACCTGAACATGAAACAGTTCTCCCTCTCCCTCTCCCTCTCCCTCTCCCTCTTCTTCATCCTCATCCCGCTCCAACACCCCTGCCAGCCAGTAGCCAACATCCTTGGCTCTAGTCTCATCATGGAGTGGCTGGCTCAATACGCCTACTTCAGCGGAGAAGGCATGGTCCTCAAGTATGGGAAGCCCGAACCTCTCCGATAAAATACCCCCAGGGTGCCAGTCAAAGTCACCGTCTCCATTCTGAGATAATAGGTCATACAGAGAAAGTTCACCAGCCAGGGCCGCAAAGTCTTCACCCGCCGCCAGTTTCGCCCTGGCGCTAATTGCCTGGCTCTCGCTCTCCAGAAACATAGCCATTATATGCCTCTGCTCAGCAGAGAGTGGTATTTCCTGCTCAAAGTGCTCGTCCAGCAACCTCTGGACTAATATATCACGCCTCACCATCTCTCGATAGTTCTCACCTAGAGGCAGGTCGTATTCCCCAATCTCCTCATCAACTTCACGCTCGCTAACCACGATGCCCAAGCCCTCAGCCGCCTGTCTCATTAGTTCAGTCTGCTGAATGAACCTCTCCACTTCATCAGCCAGGGGTTGCATATACAAGTAAGCCTGCTCTGGCCCATAGATTTGCTTATAGAGCCGCCCCTGAACTTCGAGCATATCCACGTAGTAGCCCATATTAAACTCGGTATCGTTTACTCTAATTACCGTCTCACGTACCGGGAGGTACTCGTTTTTATACCATCCGCCCCCGATAACCCCGGCAACGACCGCAATAACACTAATCCCGACAATAAGAAAGATACGCTGTCTTCTTTTTTGCTGCTGCTGCCGGCTAAGCTGGTGCTTGGTAAACTCGCGTTTGTGTTCCCTCTCCTTCTTTTTTTTAGCCAAATCTAAGACCTCCCCCGGTAAAACTGTCTAAAGGTTGAGTCCGCAAGAGAAAAATCCTTAGCGGTTTAATACCTCATTTATAACGCAAAAACACAATCTTTTCAACTATAGCCAGAAAATCGTTACTCACAAGTAGTGTTAATTAGAGTACCACAAGGCTTTAATCAGCCAGGGAAACGGTGTCCTGCCTCTTTAAGACGGCGTCACCGACACTGGCACCCAACAACCTAGCAATTACGGGACACTTAACCCTAAGGAGGAAGAAGATGTTCTTCCGCTCTTCACTCAATGACTCGTAGTTTCCCTGCCCCTTGGCAATTATGGTATCCGCAGCGTGATACAGTCTCAGCATTTGCGGGGAGCACTGAGAAAGAATCGTCGCCGGGGCATCAGAGCCACTGGAGACAATATCGGCTACCCTGTCCAGGCTAACATATACCGCATCCGCTTTTACTTAATCTTTCTTATTATCACCTAACGACCTTTGGCTGCTATCGCAACCTGTGCTTCCGTCCACTCTGGGTGCCTTCGTCCGAAGCTCTCTTTGAGTGCCTCGTGGTCTTTCGCCGCTTTAGACTCTCTATCTTTTCTACGAGCGTCTTTAACAGCCGAAACCAAAGCAAAGATACCAAATACGAGGAAAATTACCGCCAGTGTGAGCAGAACAGCGATGACTACCCATTGATACTCGTACTTCTCCAGATAGTAAAAGGCTTGGAGACCACCTACCAAAAATATGGCAGAGTCTATCGGTTCTCACCTTTCTTTAAGCTGTCTTAGCCTCTCTTTGACACCGTCAACTATATCTTCTGTCTTATAGAAATCTTCTCGCTCAACCCGCATATCCAGGGTATTTCCGACCTGGCAATAAACGCACGAATAGCTACACTTCTTAGGCGGGATATTGTTTATCCCCAAACTGTGACCCAACCGCCGAGACGGAACTGGGCCAAAGATAACCGGGTTCATTTTCTCGGCTCTGTTCCCGACCCTCGCCTCAGAAAAATATCCAGGCTCCTCACCTCCCCCACTCCCTTCAGAGATGAAACCATAGCCAGCAGGATATTAGTCACCAACTCTTTAGGAAAGGTGCTCAGTGAGAGGGGAACATTATTTACATAAAGAGAGAGCCGTTCCCTCTGTGGCTTTATAAAGCCAGTCTCTACCAGGTCAGCCAAACCGTTAATGTCCTCTAAAGAGAACTGCCTGACCTTGGTTTCCAGGGGTTCGTCAGTGACTACGGCAATAAGCTTCTTAATTCCGCTCAGGGGTGGGCCGACCTCCCGGCGGTGAACCTCTATCTTGGGGGCATCATCAAGCTTAAAACCCTCAGTGAGGATAAGGTCATAGTCCTCACCTAAGAGACGGGCTGTCTCGCCAAGACTGATTTCCTGTGTCACCGGCCTGATAAGCACCATCTCATCCCTAGAACTGACGATGGTAGCCGCGCTTCCCGACTGGAGGTGACGCCAGCTATCCTTATCTGGCTTATCAAAGCTCATACCCTGGGGAGTATGCTTGATGGTAGCCACCCGATAGCCCCGCGCGGTTAACTCCCCAATCAGCTTCTCCAGCAGGGTCGTCTTTCCCGATTTTGACCTACCAACAATAGAAACTATAGGTGGCATCTTCTCTCCCTCCTTAATACGTGCGGTAAGCCCTTTTCCAGGGCTCTCCCTTAAAGGTAAGGTAATCCTTTATTGCTTCCTTCAGCGTATTCACTGCCAAGAGAGCACAGTGTCTATTACCCTCCGGCAGCCCGCCCAAGGCATCCAAAACATACTGCCGGCTAATCCCGAGAGCCTGGGGGACGCTCTTTCCCTTAACCAGCTCGGTGAGCATACTCCCCGAAGCCAGGGTAGCACCACAGCCATCAGTCGAGAAGCCAGCCGCCACCACCGTGTTACCCTCTACCCTGAGCCATATCTCCATGGTATCCCCACAGGAGCCGGTTACTTTAGCAAACCCGTCAGCATCCCCCATATTCCTCGGGTTCAGGGCATGGTCAATAGCTATCTCGGTATAAACCTTCCTCATCTCTTGCCGAATGAGCTCTTCAAGCTCTTCATATGACGAAGCCATCTACTTAATTTTTCTTGACTGACATGAACTGAGAGAGTGTCTGGGTAAGGGATTGAGCCATGGCAGTAAAGTCATCAGAGCTATAGCGCTCTATATTTCCCTCATCGCACAACTTAGCCAACTCTGGGTCTATGGGCAACCGCCCCAGAAGTGGGGCATTAGCCGCCCGTGCCATCTCTTCCCCTTTACTGTTACCAAAAAGCTCAATCCGCTTGTCTATTTCGGGCACATACAAATAGCTCATATTCTCAACCACGCCCAGAATGGATTTATCCATCTTCTGAGCCATATTTACCGCCTTCTTAACTATCATCGTGGTTAAATTCTGCGGCGTAAAAACAATAATCACCCCGGATATTGGAATTGTCTGCATTACCGTAAGCGGGGCATCGGCAGTCCCTGGCGGCAGGTCTACCACCAGGTAGTCGAGCTTACCCCAGACTACCTCCTCCCAAAACTGAGTAATAGCCTTGGATATGAGCGGCCCACGCCAGATAACGGCCTCTTCCTCCCGAGGCATAAGAAGATTAAAGCTCATAACACTAATCCCCGACCGGGAGAGCACCGGCAAGATTCCGGTACTGCTTCCGCCAGGGCGCTCACTCAGGCCAAACATTTTGGGAATACTGGGGCCAGTAATATCAGCGTCCAAAATACCGACCTCGCTACCCTGACGTTTAAGCGCCACCGCCGTAAGACTAGCCACCAACGACTTACCCACCCCACCTTTACCACTCATCACGGCAATAACACTGTGAATCTCATTTAGCTCTATCGGCTTAACATCAACAAAGTCTACCTTTGCATCATCTACGCCGGACAACCTCTCAATAACTTCTTTTGTCTTACCTCTAATCCAGTCCTGAACACCCTCGCTCAGCGCCGACGAAGCCAGAGTGATGGTAACTCCCTCGTTAGAGACAGCTACCTGGCGAACCAGGTTCAGCATCACCAGACTGCGCTTAACGCCGGGCACCAAAACCTCATCCAGTCTCTCCCTTACCTGTTCCTCAGTCACCATTAGATTCTCCTCTCATTGTTTTTGCCCTACACCATATATCCCTTTACCAAATCTTTCAGAATAGATGCCTGTCCGCCACCCGCCACAGGTTCTCTATCTCACTGGTAACCCTATTTCGTGATACACTCCTCAAACTCATCCAGTCTGAGAACCTTCCGTATGAGCAACTGATTGCTGGCGAAGCCGTTGAACAACCCTAGAACCAAGAGACTGCGAAAGGTAATATTTCACTTCGGTATTTTTTACTAAGTGAGCATCTGGAGTCTCATAAATGCCCCACATACCCGAAACAACTTCTCTAGTCACATGTTGGTATTCTTCATTACGGCGTTCAACAAGAGCGTTTTGGACAAGCATACCAATCAGGTGAGTAATACCTTCATCCTTATACGGTAAAAACCATCCACGTGCATCTAAGTCAAGCTCTTTTAAGATTTGACTCTCAAAGTGATGTTCTAGGATACCAACAGTCAGGCGGTGTGCAATCGCTAAAAACACTTCGGCGAATGAATATGAGCGCTCCTCTCCATTATTGTGTCTCAAGACCAGTGTTTCTGCCTCCAATAGTCCAATGGCATCAATCACTTCACTATCAGATGGCTTTCTCTGTTGTTCAACCAATGCCCTAGCTTCATCTCGCTGTCTATATGGTGCCCAAAACAGCTTAACAGCAAATATGGTACCAAACCCAATGGCTGCTCCAATGATTCCACCGATTGTTGGATATGCTGCTGCTACCCATTTACTGGCATCCTCTGGGGTTAGAACTGTTCCCAACCAAACAAAAACGCTCACTGTTCCTACCTCCACCCCCCAAAAGAAGCGTAATTGATGAAACGCGGCTTTTGTATCCTTCCATGCCCGCCTACGTGCTGACTCGCTGACATCAAATTCCATACCCACATTCTACCACTGAATATATGTTGACACCACTTATCAAAGCAGTATAATAATTCTGGTGGGGGCTGACAAAAGTAAAGCCAGTGGCGTCTCTGGACAAAATAAAGCCTGAGCCTACATGCTTTATTTATGCCAGTTAGTAGCGTTTTTCTGGCTTTCACCACTCCCCACCCGGCATCAAGTATATAATTCCGAAATAAACATACATAGAGACAAACCAATGACGATTAGAGAAAATGTTAAGCTAGTCCTGAATGAGCTACCAGAGGGGATTACACTGGTTGCCGCGGCTAAAACAAGAAAACCGGCGGAAATTCTGGAGGCAGTTGAGGCCGGAGTAAGCATCATCGGTGAAAACTATGTCCAGGAAGCAGAAATGGCCTATCAAGTAATCGGCAATAGAGCTAAATGGCACTTTATCGGACACCTCCAGAAAAACAAGGTGAAAAAGGCGGTACGGCTATTTGACATGATTGAAACCGTCGACTCTCTGGAGATAGCCAGGGAGATTGATAAGAGGTGTGCTCAAATCGGCAAATTTATGCCAGTACTAATTGAAATAAACAGCGGTCGGGAACCACAGAAATCAGGCGTCTTCCCTGAAAAGGCAGCCGAGCTGGTGACAGAAATTTCAACCTATCACAACCTAAGGATAATGGGGCTGATGACTATGGGCCCTCTCTTCGAAGAACCGGAAGACCTCAGGCCCTACT
>SDBT01017644.1_pt1 | contig 11261 bp, 6 predicted proteins | sample 2277101 | NCBI WGS metagenome assembly SDBT01 (sample SAMN10404973, study PRJNA504765) | marine sediment metagenome | isolation source: marine sediment core GS10_PC15, 103 cmbsf | place: Arctic Ocean: Southern Knipovich Ridge | collected 2010 | reverse complement strand
GATTCCATAGCGCTGTACGCTTTGGATCATACTTAAACTGGCCTTTGTTGGGATAAAAGAACATCAACTTCCAACCCAATTGGCCCAGGCGCACATTAAACGGAAACGGTACCGTACCTTCTTTATTTTTTTGATTAACCGCAGGAACTTTTTGCAGATACGCCCAAATCGCGCGTAAATCTTGTTTGCTAACTTTGTTAAAATACACGTAGGGAAATACGGGAAAGTAATTTTGTCCTTTTGGATTTTTGCCATCATGCATTGCGCGAACAAAATCAGCAAACTTCCACTTGCCGATACCCGTTTCTTTATCGGGACTAATGTTGGGGGAGTAGAACGTTCCAAACGGCGTTTTAATGGCTAAACCACCCGCGAAGGCTTTGCTGCCGGTGGTGGTGTCGGTATGGCAGGCAATACAATCGCCCGCCCGTGCCAAATACTCACCGCGCTTAACTAACTTGGCCGCGTCGCCAGTACCGTAATCAATAACAGGGTAAGTCGGATAAAGCGGTGACATGGAACCTGCAGCTTTAGGCAAACCTTTAGATGAAATCGGGTGTTTGGCGTAAGCGACAAAGGGTAAAAGCGCAAACACGGTGACCCATAGCAATAGGACTGTCGACAACTTCGTGGCTTTTGTAGGCATATCATCTAATCCTTTAGGTTACCAACGCTCACATAAATCTGCCTACATTGTAATGATTTTTCCAATAAAATCAAAAGATATCGAGCACCTGAGAATAATTCTCATCTATCCTAAAGTGATTCTTGAAGTAGTGTGCTCAGTGATGGAGGTAGTGAAGCGGTTCTCAGTTGCCGCATGTCTTTTTCAATTTGTGGATCCTGTAACTGCACGCTGTCATGCAATGCAGCGCGCCAGGGTACTAAGGGATCCGCGAGGCACAATATGACTTGCCCTGAACGCTTTGCATAATACAAGGGTGGCACCGACTCTTGTTGCCAATAAGCTGACAAATTGAGTTCGGTAAAGCGTTTAGCTCGCCGGGATGTCTTACGTGAAGTGGGTTTAACCAAGGCGATGGGTTTACGCAACTCAATGATCCGCGGATCATTTGGATTGATGCCGCCATATTCATTAACCTTCGACCATGACCATTGGGCTTCGGAATAGGCGAGCTGCCAGTGCGACATTTTGTTTGGCTGACGCAAGACAACTAATAATGCCTCCAATTGCTCACCGTGAGCGGGGCGTTGATCATTACCCATGTAATGTGCCAAATTCACATCTCGATATTGTGCGTCAGGTAATACGTGCAATTCACGCCAGAGGAAACCATCGCGGAATACGTATAACCAGCCTGGGCGTAAACATTGATTTTGACTCGGGGCAAACGCTTTTTGGATTAAACGTTGTAACGCAGGCGTTAACGCTTTAAACCATGAGATGGGTTTTACAGACAATGCAGCCAACTGTTTGTGTACGTGCTCGCGCAAACACATTGGCAATCGGTAGATATCATCACGGGAATACGATCGGCTCGCGACTTGATTAGGATGTGGATTTGTTTGTTGCCGCAGGTTAACAGCTATCAGAATTAAGTTAGCCTGATCCAGTGCCGGGGCGACTTGCGTACGATGACGAAACTGTGCCGCGGTGATGAGTGGGATCTTAAGGCTGCCAAATTCCTCATCGGCCAAAGCCAAACTGATCTTTGCTGGGTAAGGCGCATCAACCGTTAAATTGCAACGATTTAATCGCTGCCCGGACTGGGAAAACTGCATAATCGGCTGTTGCAAATAGACTTGTTTTGCATTGTGGATCACTAAATACCCGCTCAGCACGTGCGGGGGTTGATTATTCACATCGATATCACAAATCCAATCTGCGGTCTTGTTTGCTGCCGCTAAAAACTGAGCCTGCACAGTACTTTGGGTTTTAGTTGATTCCAGTTGCAACGGTGCCGGCGCGGTATTGCGATTGTTTGAAACCATTAAATCGCCTGCACGCACCAATGACTTGGGCAGCGTAAAAGCTCCGTTTGTAACCGTTACATTATGCGAACCGGTAATAAATTCAGCGCGTCCATTCACCGTGCCAGAGACAATTCCACCAAAACTACCTGCTTCATCGCCAAGGCTTTTGGAAAAATAGGATTTTATATGACAAAGCGGCTGCCCATTACAACAGAGGTTACGACACGTATTCATAGCATCTTTAGCCAATGCCAAATTAGGATAAGGAATGGGTATATGCAGCGCGCCTGTTAAATTAACACTGATGGTTTTCACATAACCTCCACAGGCTCGATGTACCGCTTGTCGTCCATTAATGTAAAGCATGACAGATACTTACTCTGGCACAGTAAAATCAATACGGCCACAGTCTGACAACGTGATCGCCGCGCGCGCCGTAGAGTGTTTGATATTTTTTGCATAAGAGTGCAAGCCGCCGGATGCAGACAGCAACACGCTCACCATGGGATTATGTAACCTAATGTCTCCTTCTGCTCCAAGCGATATAATACTTTTTTCATAACCCAAGTTAAGCTTATCATCTGTTATGTTCAGTATCGGCTTTGCGTGTGATGATAAACTTCGCGCCAGCACATATGCCCCTTGAGACACGTAACAACATAAGACTTCGTCATCCTCAGTTAAATAGGGAATATGATCGGCTTGGCGAACAACGGGCATTACTACGCCTTGACACCGCAGCGTTTTTGCCACACCGTTTTTTACACCAGTCACCGTCGCTAAGAAATTTTCACCCGATTTATGCCGGGGTAAGCTGAGAGTTTTCATAATGTTCCTTATTTATTGTTCTCGTCCTCTGCGGTTTTAGCATGACCACGCCTTGTGTAACATCTTCATTTAGTTCGACTAACATCGGCAATGTTTTTTTGCCCGTAAGCTGCCAATGAATCAGCATTAACAGCAGCATGACTGGAAAACTCGCCACACCAATGTCACCCAATAACATTTCCTTATGCATTGTTTTTGGTGCTTGTTTATTATCATGGGTTTCTGGCCACAGTTGTTGACACACTTCATACCAATGCATATGCGAAAACACACTGCCATGATTCGGCAAATAGACTGTTGACACTGCAGCGAGATCTGCATCAACGGCTGTTAGTACACTGTCGAATGGCTGACAGAGCGGCCACGTTTTTTTTATCGTATAATTTTGGCAATCTCCTACACCGATGATTTCAGTAACCGCGTCAGCCTTAGTTAACACCATAAACGCACTCGCTTCACCCAAGGCGGGAGCATTAACTTCTTGAGCTCCAAATTTCTGAAAGTGGTAGATAGCCTCTTGCTGGGACTCTAGTGTTGTTAAACAATCAAGTGCGCCGAATATCAAATACTGATATTGACTGCGTTGCCAAAGACGCACCCATCGAAAAAAATGCGCTGCCGCATTACAATGAACTTCGCTAAAACTGAAATGGCAGCCTGAAAATTTCGGGTAATGTAATTGAATAAAGTCTCGGATAGTGCGTGGATTAATGACTTTTGCTCGCGAAAATATTTGAGGCGGGTATAAGAAATGCCACATGACTTGTGTCGGATCTAATGCATCAATTTTACAATCTTCTAAACCATGAAATAGCAAATAAGCAATACGGTCCATTATAGATAAGTGGCTGATCTTTTGTATGGGACTTTGCAATAAGCACGTATGCTTATTGGCGCTTTTTAGTTTCACGATTTTATGCGGAATTTCCACCAAGCCAATTTCGCGATCAGCCAATTGTCGCCAAAGCTTAAGCGGATCGTTGCCACCCATATAGCACAATCCAAAGCTGTGCAAACCGATGTGGACTGTTTCAATTGGAAATCTTGCCATGATAAGTTGTCTTGTTCATTGAACCAGAAGCGATTGTGGCCGGCGTTGGGTCTTTTGAATAGAGGATGATCGCAAGTATCACTGTAAGCCATTTCGCTTTTCGCTGTCATCTTGTTATCATACCCGCCATGAAAATTTCTTTAATAGCCGCCATGGCAAACAACAATGTGATAGGCAATAATGGAAAAATGCCTTGGCATTTACCGGTTGATCTGAAACGCGTTAAAGCCTTAACATTGGGTAAACCGATCATCATGGGGCGAAAAACATATGAATCTATCGGTAAGCCCTTGCCAGGTCGGATGAATATCATTATCAGCCGTCAAACGAATTTATCACTAGAAGGTTGTACCGTTGTCACTGATCTTGATGAAGCGATCACAGCCGCTTCAACCAGCGAAGCAGACGAAGCCATTATTTTTGGCGGCTCGCAGATTTATCAGTTAGCCATGCCACAGGTTACCACGATGTATTTAACCTTAATTGAAAAGGATTATCCCGGTGATACATTTTTTCCTGAGTGGAACGAGAATGAGTGGCAACAAACAGAAAATGAAGCCTTTTCAACTTCTGATTTCACCTACCGTTTTTTAACGCTTGTGCGCCGTCCCGAGTAAGGCCACGGATTACTCCACCGTAACCGACTTCGCTAAATTCCTGGGTTGATCGATGTCAGTGCCTTTTAGCACCGCCACATAATACGATAGTAATTGTAATGGCACGGTATAAATAATCGGGGCAATGACTTTATCCGTGGCAGGAATTGGAATAATGGTAATACCCGGTTCTTCAGCAAGATCCAGCGTTGCATCGGCGAAAACATAAAGCTCCCCACCGCGAGCGCGAACTTCATGTAAATTCGATTTGAGCTTTGCAAACAATGCATCGTTGGGTGCAACCGCAATCACTGGCATGTCTTTGTCAACCAGTGCTAAGGGGCCATGTTTTAGTTCACCCGCGGGATACGCCTCTGCATGAATATAAGAAATTTCTTTTAATTTTAATGCGCCTTCTAATGCAACCGGATACAGCGAACCGCGACCTAAAAATAATGCGTCGGTTTTACTTGCAAAACAGGTTGCGAGTTTTTCAATGGTAGTATCTAGCTTAATGACTTGCGAGACTAGACTTGGAATTTGCTTTAATTGTTTTACAATCGCTGCTTCTTGTTCTACTGACAACGCATTATGTCGACCGATAGCAATCGTTAGCATTAATAATGCTGTGAGTTGTGTGGTAAACGCCTTGGTTGAGGCCACACCAATCTCGGCGCCAGCACGGGTCATAAAAACCAAATCAGATTCGCGCATCAATGAACTGTGTGGAACATTACAAATAGTCATGCTCGCCAGATAGTCTTGCTCTTTAGCTTGACGAAGTGCCGCAAGTGTATCAGCGGTTTCACCGGATTGAGAGATTGATACAAACAAGGTATTGGCGCGCACTACGTTTTTACGGTAGCGAATTTCGCTGGCGACTTCAACTCGGCACGGGACGCCGGCCAATTCTTCCAGCCAATATTTAGCAATTAATCCCGCATGATAACTGGTGCCACAGGCGACCATTTGCACCATTTCAATTTGATCAAAAATCTTTGGCGCCGTTTCACCAAAGGCCCGCTCCAATAATGCATTTTCACCTAAGCGGCTCTCTAGCGTAGCGCCGATGGCCTCAGGCTGTTCCATGATCTCTTTCATCATGAAATGACGATATGGGCCTTTATCCACGACGTCATAATGTGCTTTTAAAATATGGGTTTTACGTTCAATTTGATGACCAGCTGAATCAAAACACTTAATCTGATCCAAACCAATTTCAGCAATATCACCTTCTTCTAGATACATAAATTTATTGACCACGGGCAAAAGCGCTAAGTGGTCCGAAGCAATAAAGTTTTCATCAATTCCTAGACCCACAACGAGCGGACTGCCTTTGCGAACAGCGAATAAACGCTGAGGCTCTCGATTATCCATAATGCCCAGCGCAAATGCGCCTTCCAGCTCAGCCGTAGCAGATTGCACAGCAGCTAATAAATCTGAGTGTTGTTTACGGTGATGATGAATGAGGTGGACAATGATTTCCGTATCCGTATCAGAGTTAAATTGATAACCGGCTGAAGATAATTGCTCGCGCAGAGACTCATGATTTTCAATGATACCGTTGTGCACCAAGGCGATGTCTTCACCTGACATATGCGGATGCGCATTATGCTCGGCCGGCACACCGTGTGTTGCCCATCGCGTATGGGCAATTCCGCAGTGACCTTTTAAGGGCTGCGCGTCTAATGCGATTTCTAATTCACTGACTTTTCCCAGGGCGCGTAAACGCTGGATATTTGCCGTGGAATTTAGTACTGCAATGCCTGCGGAATCGTAACCCCTATATTCCAAACGCTTCAGACCTTCTAATAAAATTTCGGCGACGTTGCGTTTTGCAACCGCTCCAATGATCCCACACATTATGATTCTCCCTGTTGTTCACCGCGCTGTTTCGGGCTTTGCCAGTCAGGAATACTGCGCTGTTCGCGTTTAGTAAACGTTAATTGTCCGGCCGGGGCGTCACGCGTAATGGTCGAGCCGGCACCGATATAAGCGCCGGAACCAATGCGCACCGGTGCAACAAGTTGCGTATCGGAGCCGATCATAACATCGTCTTCGATTACGGTTTGATGTTTGTTAATGCCATCATAATTACAGGTGATAGTGCCCGCACCAATATTCACACGTTCGCCGATTTCGCTATCCCCGATGTAGCTTAAATGATTAATTTTACTATGTGGGCCCACACGAGATTTTTTAATCTCTACAAAATTACCGACTTTGGTATGCTCGGCTAAATCAGTGCCTGGGCGGATGCGTGCGAACGGGCCGCATTCGCAATGGTCGGCTAGGGTTGCCTCTTCTATTACGGTGTGTGCTTTGATATGAATATTGCTGCCCAGAGTTACGTTACGTAAAAGACAATGCGGTCCAATGGTTACGTTATCACCGATGGTGACTTTGCCTTCGAAGATCACATTAATGTCGATGGTGACATCACGGCCTATCGTTAATTCGGCGCGACAATCAAAACGTGCGGGGTCGATGATCGTCACTCCGCCCAACATCAACTCCTGCGCCTTATCCTGTTGATAAAGCCTTTCCAGCTCGGCTAACTGTACGCGGTTATTGATCCCCAACACTTCATGATAACGAGTCGCTAAATAGGCTTGTACTGGCATTTTCTCAGCAATGGCTAGACTCACGATGTCTGTTAAATACATTTCGCCTTGCGCATTATCATTGCCCAGTTGTGGCAACCATTTTTCTAAAGCGCTGGCTGGCAGAGCCATGATGCCGGAATAGATTTGTTGAATTTGTTTTTGTTGTTCGGTGGCATCTTTTTCTTCGACTATCGCCGTAACCTCGCCATCCTGATCTCGTAAAATTCGCCCTAAGCCTGCTGGCGTGGGACAGTCGGCAATTAATAAATTCACTTGTTGCGCGCTGTTATCTTGTGTTAATTGTTTTAAGGTGGATACGCCGACCAACGGCACATCGCCAGATAAAATCAATACGTGATCGTCTGTTTTTAAATACGGCAACACTTGCTGCACCGCATGCCCCGTACCGCGTTGCTCAGTTTGCTCAACCCAGGTTACCTTGAAATCAGCACATGCACTGCGAACCTGTTCGCCAGCATGGCCAAACAGAATAAAGATCTCAGCCGGGTCTAATGCTAATGCTTTTTCATAAACGTGTTGAAGCAACGGCTTACCCGCCAGGGGATGCAAAATCTTCGGCAATCCTGATTGCATACGCTTGCCTTCGCCAGCCGCTAGGATGATCACTTTTAAGGCCATATGGCTTTTGCCTTATTGTTAAATAATGGGCGCTAATATTAACATGAGCGCTGGTTGGCAGCTAATAATTCGTCACTCCGGTAATCGCTGGCTTTGCTGTTTCTGATGAGTGATCCTCGAGAGCGCAACATTCCGGGGGGCACCTCGGAGCGCTACTTTAATACAGTAAGTTTTCATGCTCAGAGTCCACGCGATATTTACAGGTTTTAAGTGTCTGGCTTGAAATAAGGGTTGTAAAGGTTATTCTGGAGTGCCCCCCGGAATGTTGCGCTCTCCTATGAGGTATTTTTACCGTGACGAGCATCGGGTAGTAAATTGAAATAGCTTCTTAAATGTCCTATAAATAAATCGAAGCTCAGGGCTTGTGTCTTACAGCAAGTGGCTGCGGTGTAGGTGAATTTTGTTTCGCAAGATTCCACGCCATCAATTTATCATATTCTGATACAACTTTGGTGCTACTACTAAAGCTCAAAAATGCTGACGAAGATGACTCGATACGAAATACTTTCCACAACAAACTGTGGTTAGCACTTGCTAAATCAAAAATTGATGTTAGGTATTTAGAGTAATTCCCAATTGATTTTATATGATCGACAATCTGGCTCCGATGATTCTTGCCAAACGCCACTAATGCTTTATTTACGATCTTATTTTTGCTATGTAAGTTCTCGAAACTATTATTACTCAGAGGGGTTAACATCAAGTCTAACAACTCTGTCAAGCGTTGTTTTTGCAAATCGGAGAGGGGCTGCTGTTTCGGCAGGAATATGTATTGCTCTAATAATTGCGTTAAGTGTGATTGGATAAACCTCGATGAGAAATCTATTTCAAGATACGTGTATTTCCCGCACAGTAACTTTTCAAGTGTAAAGTCCTTACCTTGCTGATGCTCTTCGATCCATACAATTAATCTTAAGGGCCAATTCAGAATGCGTAACTCTACACCCTTGACGCTATAGTATGCAGATTTGAAACATTCCTGCTCGCATAACCTGCTGGCCAGCTGCCTATCTATCAAAAGCAAATAATCGATAATGACTTTGTAGCTTTTATCTATCAAAAAACTACGAGTTTCGAAGTCCAGATTTACTTCATTAATAGGAGTAGCGTGCAATAAGCACTGCCACCAAGCGATGCGAATATCATTTCCTTCCATTTTATCAGGAAGCGAAACCCCTAAATGTAATAAATTGGCGGCTAGCAGAGAACTGAAAAAAACATTCTTTATATTACTGCTCACTAATATTTTAAATGTATTTGTGCGTAATGCAGTTAGTCCATCGTGATCCGAAGACTCACTGAGATATGAACAATTATAAAATGCGCTAGAATATAATTCATCATAGTCCTTGGCTTCTTCAGCTGTTATAAAGAAGTCTTTATAGTCATCATCCTCAAGGGTTAATGCCCTTCGGGCAGCAAGGAACTCTGCAGAATGCAGTGCTGGAATAGCCACTCCAGTATCAAAACCTTTCTGCCCGTTGGTAGAGGTATTCGGGTGTAGGCTCTTGTAATACGCTGCCAATAATCTACTAAAAACCTTGATAAATGCCGTTTGTCTATCCATGACTGTTTTCAATAACTTGACATCAATTATCTTGCGAATCATGCTTGATTCACTTGAACGCCCAAACCTTACTGACCAAGAATAATTATGATTTAACTTGTCAACATACATTAATGCAATGTAAATAGGATCTGATTCTAGATGCAGTTGCAAAATTCGATTGAACTGCCGGATACTTGTCATCTGTGTTCGATTAGTGTTATTGGATTTTTCATCTGATATTAGAAATAGTGATTTTAAATCCGCTCCCGATTGAGTGGTTTTACCCTGACTTAACAACGCTTGAGCATATATCTCAAACTTAGAGTTACTTTGCCCTCTTTGTTCAGACAAGCTAACTAAATAATTGGTCAAACAGTGTTGCATCACAGGGTTGGCAAAGCTACTTAAAATAAAATCTCTTTCACTGTTGGTAAGTGCTACGGTTTCTTTAGCAGTGTTATTTGAATTGTCTTCTTTAGTCTTATTATTTGAATTAGATTCAATTTCTTCAGCACTAAACAATTGAAACAAGTCCTCTAATGAATCAGGGTATGACAAAAAGTACAATTGTAGTAATTGTTTAGTTTTATGAACGTTGATTCGATCCGATTGAGCTTGGGTCATTTTGTTCAAGCACATACCCAGTTTTTCAGCTGACAAAGGCAGTTCCAATGTTTTTTTAGCATCCACAAAAAACGGTACACAATATGCCAATACCACCTTCGCTTTTGCCAGTTCTAGATCACTAACACGAATTGTAAAATCACTATAATGATAAGCCAAATCCACAAACTTATTGGTGTCATTGAATGATGCTGCCAGTGTAATAAAATTATTATCAAAGCAAAACCGCATGAATTCAAAACGACACTGCATTTCAGTTGGGTTATGAGGAATGTAGTTGAGCGTTGTTTCGATCAACGCAGCAAGGCTTGCCATGTTGTTAGCAAGCACTTGGTTATTATCATTTAACTCGGTAATTTTTGTTAAAACTTCCGCTTGCCTTGCAGGCGTGTTTGCAAAGAATGCATCTAGCCAGTTTTGCAAATTTAATTGCTCCCCAGTTAGTTGCTCAGCAAAATCAACTATCTCTTTTTGTTGACTGCGAAGCTTAGCTTTTTCTTTTACTCTGCCTATTGAATCGGGTGTATGAAGAAAATCCCATTTGTGCTTTTTATGTTTGATAATCTTGACTAAGGGACAATTATCTTCATCTGATTGCACACCGTTTAACGCGCTTAACAAAGCATCATCAATATTGCTGTTACCTTGCGTGTCACTGGTTAGCAACGCAACAAACTCATCTTTCAACAGTACAGCTTGTGATACCAATAATGCTTGCGCCTCTGCTGTTAACCCGCCTGGAGTGTTGGTTGTAACGAGTGGCAGCAGATCGGTCGCCGTGCACTGTAAAACCTCGGGGGCATGCTGTGGGAAAAACATTGCAAAACGTAGTAACAATTTAGTCGGGGATAATTTATTTGGGTGCTTGAATTTAGCATCAAGTTTTGCTAATGCATTTAACCAGTTAATAATGGGTTTGTTTGAATTGTTGTTATTATTGTTGTTACTTTTTTCGTTACCAAAATACAGATTAACACTCCACCGCAGCATTTGTTCCCAAACCAGCGCATAAGTTTCATATTGCTGCCAATGTGACTCTGGATCATTTCGATATTTATCTAACAATTTCTTATTATCATTATAGTGATATGCGTTTGGAACTAAAAAGCTCATTACCTCTTCAAAATAATCTTCTGTAAGGACGTTAAATAAACCTTGATGCAGCGCACGAAAACAGTCTACCGAGTCACCGTAGAAGTACGCAATCAAACCAGGAAATGTATGTATCTCCAATCTTTGCAAATACCAAGATTTCCAAAACGCAAGATTAGCAGTAGCACTTTGCCCACACTGTGCAACCACCAATTCACTCGCGAATTCATCAGCATTATAACAATCATTTTCTACTCGATATTGTTTGAGCACAAATATCAATAATGGCAGGTACGTGCGCAGATAATTCTGATAACGATAATCCCCCCCGTCAGCGTATC
>SDBT01017643.1_pt1 | contig 11262 bp, 11 predicted proteins | sample 2277101 | NCBI WGS metagenome assembly SDBT01 (sample SAMN10404973, study PRJNA504765) | marine sediment metagenome | isolation source: marine sediment core GS10_PC15, 103 cmbsf | place: Arctic Ocean: Southern Knipovich Ridge | collected 2010 | reverse complement strand
CTAGTTAACTATAGCAGCTTCATACCTTTCCAGCATCGTAAACTCCGGGTTATGCCTCGTGGAGACGCCCTCGTTGCGGAAGGTGCGGCCCAGCTCGTAGACCTTGTCCAGTCCGCCGATGATAAGCCGCTTGAGGTGGAGTTCAAGGGCGATACGCAGGTAGAAATCCTGGTCAAGGGTGTGATGATGGGTGATAAAGGGGCGGGCCAGAGCGCCGCCGGCCGATGGTTGCAGCACCGGCGTTTCAACTTCAATAAAATCACGCTGGTTGAGGAACTGACGTATCGCCGTGATAACCCGACTGCGTATCTTGAATACCTCTTTGGTTTCGGCGTTGGCGATGAGGTCAAGATAACGCTGCCGGTACCGCTTGTCAATATCACTGAGCCCGTGCCATTTTTCCGGTAAAGGCTGGAGGGATTTTGCCAGCAACTCAAATTCTTTTACAAAAACAGTAGGTTCGCCACTTTTTGTCCGCAGCAGGTCACCCTGTACCCCGATAATGTCGCCGATATCCAGGTCATTGAATAATTCAAGGTTTTTCTCATCAAAGTGGTTAATGTCCTGAAATAGCAGTTGAATCTTACCGGAGCCGTCACGAATATCAAAAAAGGCGCTTTTGCCCATCTTTCTTTTTGCCATAACACGCCCGGCAACGCTGACTTCTTTCTTCTTGGTTGAACCCTGCTCCACTTGCTGAAGTTGGGCTATTGCCTGCTCGTTGGTGTGGCTGCGGTGATAACGATGAGGATAGGGATTAATACCACGAGCTCGAAGTCGTTCCAGCTTCTGGCGTCTTTGCTTATTGATAGTATCTAATCTGGTAGTCATTTCTCTATATAATATAGTAAAAAGACCGAGAGTTCCATACCCCCAGTCCGCTGCTACCAGTATTATATGTTATCTTAGCCCTACGGTAAAGCCGTCGGGTTGAATGTTAATCTCTGTTCCCGCATAGTATCCAGCCAGGCAGCTGATTTTACCTCCCGTTCCAGGAGGTATTTAAGATAACCGCTAATCACTTTTTCCAGCTCGCTGGATAGTGCTGTGTCTATTTTCAGTCGGCTGGCAGTATCGTAATCACTGCTCTGCAACAGCCGCAACACCTTCTGGGCGTTAACCGAAAGCGGATAAGCCAGGGGTTGACTCAGGCTGCAATCGGGGCACAGCATACCGCCGGCATTGGCGCTGAATGAATTGGTGGTAGCCGTTAACTCATGGCGGCAGGAAACACACTCTCTGAGTTGCGGTCGGTAACCTGCCAGTTCAAGGAGGTGCATCTCGAAATAGCGCAGGACCAGTTCCTTATTATCCGCCTGACATAAATGCTCCATTGTCTCAAGCAGTAACTGGAAAAGCGGATAATTCTCAACGTGGTCAGCGGTAAACTGGTTAATCAACTCAATGGCGTAAAGGGCGCAGGAGGTCAGCCAGAGGTCGCTCTTCAGCGGCAGGAAGGTGTTTATCGTCTGGCTGCCGGTGATGGTGTCCAGGTTTTTCCCCCGCGCCAGTGATACCTGGCTGTAAGTGAGTAGTTCCAGGTGTCCCGCCAGCCTGCTTTTTGGTTTCCTGACGCTTTTGGCAAAGCCCTGCATCTTACCCAGGTGCGGCGTGTAGAAAGTGAGGATGCTGTCCGCCTCACCGAGCTTCGTCTTCTTGATAACGATGGCTTCTGTCTGATAATTTCGCGGATTTGGCATGGTTTATTTAATTGAACCTCTCCCCCTGTGTCCCCCTCTCCTTATCAAGGAGAGGGGGAGGATATGTAAGAGGGGCTTCGCCCCTCTAAAACTCCCCTGTGATATCTGGAGTTTCACTCCCCCAAAACGCCTCTGTAAATATTCGGACTTCGTCTCTTCCGAACTCTCCTGGGATATCTGGAGTTTCACTCCCCCAAAACGCCTCTGTAAATATTCGGACTTCGTCTCTTCCGAACTCTCCTGGGATGTTTTTGTCGGTCTTGTGTCTATTATACACCTTAAACATGTGAAGGTCTTAAACAAAAATGGGGGAAGATTTTAAAGAAGGGGGCTTCGCCTCTCTAAAAAATCCTTATAGTAAAACGGCTTAGCCCTTTAAACTGTCCTTGATGGATTTTTTACCTCCCGGCAAACTGGGGACCAAGTAAATCTCCCAGGATACTTATTACGTCTGTGTTATCACCAACGTACAACACAATCAATTTGCCCGTCTTGTAAAAGTGAGGCGTCGCCACCCAGGAAACCATGCTGGTACCTATCGAACTGCCGTCAGGTGAGACAAGCCCGGCTTCGGCATCAGCCGTGGGGGCATCAGCGTATTCAAAGACTTGAACGTTCTCACCGTCAACCGTGATGGCGTTACCTTCGACCGAAAAGAAAGGCTGTAATATTTCTCCGGCCGGTTCAACAGTTGCTCCGGCGGCACGCAGGTTATCAAATAGACTTACATAGTCGGTGACGGGGCCGCCATGTGATACTATCGGCGGTGTCGGCGCTGGTGGTGCTGTGGGCGGTGGTGTTGGTTTCGGGGGTTGTGGGCCTGCGCAACCTGTGCTCAATGCCGTGAGCATGAATAGAGCTATAGTTAATGTAAGGTAGAATTTCATGTTCTCTCTTCTCCAATGTGTTAACTTAGACTGCCATATTGGCGGAACGTCTACCTGACTATATATGAACTAAAACTCTTGCCTGCCCTCGATGGCGCGGGTGAGGGTTACATCATCGGCGTATTCCAGTTCGGTGCCGAAGGGCAGTCCCCGGGCAAGGCGGGTAACCTTGATGCCCAGTGGTACAATAAGCTGGCTCAGGTACATTGCCGTCTGTTCCCCTTCAAGATTGGGATTGGTGGCGAGGATGACTTCCTCTACCGGGCTATCCTGGAGTCGATTCAGCAGCTCTTTAATTCTTATATTATCGGCGCCGATTCCTTCGGTGGGTGAGATAGCGCCGTGAAGCACGTGATACAGCCCTTTATAGATTCCAGTGTGCTCCAGAGCCAGGATATCCTGCGGCTGTTCCACGATGCAGATGCTGGTGTGTTCGCGTCCACTGCCGCGACAGATAGGGCAGGGGTCGGATTCGGTGACATTAAAGCAGGTGGAGCACAGGCTGACTTTTTGCTTTAGTGACAGGATGGCTTCGGCAAGGAGTTTTGCCTGTTCATCAGAATTGCGCAGCAGGTGGTAGGTAATGCGCTGAGCGCTTTTAGGGCCGATGCCCGGTAGCTTGCTAAACTCCTGAATGAGCTTACTAATGGCATCGGCAGATGGGGTGAGACCGTTCAATATCGGCTCTCCTCGACTTTCATTAGGTTAACCCGGGGATTTTCAGGCCTCCGGTCAATCCGCCAAGCTGCTCAGCGGCAGCCTGCTGAGACTTGGCAATGGCTTCACTAACCGCGGTTAAGACCAGGTCTTCAAGAAGTTCTACATCTTCAGGGTTTACCGCCTCCGGTGATATTTTCACCGACTGAATTTTCTGCTGACCGTTAACAGTGACGGTGACGGCGCCGCCTCCGGAACTGGCTTCAACGGTCAGGTTTGCTAACTCTTCCTGGGCCTTAGCCAGCTTTGCCTGGAGTTTTTGTGCTTGTTGCATCATAAATTTGTTCATTTCTCCTCCGCATCAATAATCTGGGCGCCGATTTTTTGGGCGGCTTTCACCAGGTGATTGTCTTCCGGCTCATAAACGCAGCGCACATTACAGGAACGCTTTAAAAAACTGCTGATAATTTTTTCGGCTATCTTAAGGTTTTCAACCTTTTCCATGTTGTCTTTATGAAAAGGATACCTGAAGGATAACACCACCGTGTTGTTTTCAATAGTTTTGGGGCTGGCTGTCCGCAGTAAAGCCGCCGCCGGAGTGCGCCCGATGCCATCAGGAGCTTCCTTAATGAGTTGTCTCCAGTTTAATCTCATTCGCTCGGTTTCGCTACCCGGTTCTGGCGGCACAGCCGGGGCTTCTTCGGACTTTGCGGTCGGCGGCACCGGAGATGGTTCAATCACTGGTGCCGGTTTAATCACCGGTTGTTCTGATGGTGGTGAGGGAACCGGGGGTGGCGCCATTTTAACGGGTTGTTCCGGTTTAACCTGACTGACTGGCTCTTTCTTTTCTTCGCTTTTTATAACCTGACTCAGTGTACTCTCGACCAGAGCCAGTTCCAGGGGCAGGGTGGAATAATTGTCAAAGCCAATCTCAAGCTGACCAAAGAGCTTTATCGCCTTTAATATCTGCGTAAGGGAAGCCCTGTCCGCCAGCTCTTTGAACTCCTTTTTATCCTCATCAGTAAGGTCGATATTCTCGCTAGAGCCAGTTTTTATTAAAAGCAGTACCCTGAGATGTTCCACCAGTTCCCGGTTGAACTGGCGCAAATCAAGCCCATCATTATTAGCGCTGTTTATGGTGGCTATCCCGGCAGAAACAGCGTTATTAACAACGTGACCGATAAGCTCTTTAGTTCGCCAGTCGCCGGTGATGCCCAGGATAGACTGAACCTGCTGGAGCTCAATTTCGGAACTATAAAAGGTATTTAGTTGCTGCAGCAGGTTTTCAGCATCGCGCAGACTGCCGGTGGTGGCTTTGGCGATAAGCCTTAATGCTTCAGGCTCTATCTGGATACCTTCTGTTTTACAGATACGCATTAGCTTTGATACAACGTCTGCCTGAGAAATACGGCGAAAATCGAAACGCTGACATCGTGACAGGATGGTGGGTAATAGTTTATGGGCTTCGGTGGTTGCCAGAATAAAGATAATATGCGGTGGTGGTTCTTCGAGCGTCTTGAGCAGGGCATTAGAGGCTTCTTTGGTAAGCATGTGGACTTCATCAATGATATAGACCTTGTAACGGGCCTGGTTTGGAGAGTAGTTGACTTTTTCGCGCAGGTCTCGGATTTCGTCGATTCCGCGGTTGCTGGCGGCGTCAATTTCAATGATATCAAGCGCTCTGCCTTCGGTTATCTGCTGACACATCGAGCAGGTGTTACACGGTTCTCCCTTGCCTTCGCCGGTAAGGCAGTTAACCGCCTTGGCTAAAATACGCCCGCTGCTGGTCTTGCCGGTACCCCGGGGACCACAGAAAAGATAAGCGTGAGAAATGCGTCCGGTAGTCAGGGCATTAAGTAGTGTCCTGGTTACCTGTTCCTGGCCAACTACTTCGGCTAAGGTTTGAGGGCGCCACTTACGATAAAAGACTTCAGAGGTCATTCTTTTTTATCCTTGCTATAGATATTATACCCTGTAATTATGAAGTTGCCAAAGAAATTCGCGCGCAACGGATTCGGATACTACCGTGCTTTTTGTTGATGTTAGCCAGCGGGTTACCGTGCTCCAGGGGAAACAGCGTATATTATATAAAAGAATGCCCTACCGGGTAATTACCAGGTATGGGTAATACCTCAATCTAATTGTAACGAGACCGGTAAATCAGGCTTGTTTTAGCTAATTACAATAACGAGGGAATATCCTTTGAGGTATCATCCATCGCCTTAAGTTTTATCTCAGTTATCTCTTGTCTCTTCTTGACCTCGGGGATAAGGTCAGTCGATTTGGTGTAGTAACCCCTGATTTTTTCTACGTCGCTGAGCTCGGAAAGAATCACGGTTACATCCATCAGACCTCTGTCCCTGGGATAGTCACCATTTCTGATAATAGCTTCTGGAGCCATATCCCTCATGTAGTCTCCGAGTTCCTTGACCATATCCATGTTCATCTCTTTGGCGGGTCCGGAGACGAGATACAGGGCTCTTCTCGAATCTACGGGGTTACATTTGAGGGACAGCTCGCTGATAGCTTCGTCCATCGCTTGAATACCCTTCTGAATTTCAGCGCCCTTCTTCCTGAAATCACTCCCCCAGTCGCGAGGGAAGCGGAGTAATGGAATTTCTGACTTACCATAGCCAATTACTGTCCAGCCCACCAGTGTCTGTATGATATCTCCGGCATCAAGAAGTTTTGACCCGATGTATTTGGGTTTTTTCTCTTCACCGGCGCAGAGCAGGTTGTAAAATGGCTCTGCTATCAAAGAATTAATTTTAGAAAGGTTGTGTTTGATTGACGCATCCTTCCTGACGTATCTTTGATTGTCGATAACAAATATGGCGTCAGCCACCGAGTAACATGATTTAAGGCAGGTAGCCACGTTATAGGCGGTTCTTTCCTCGGTTGTTTCCTCATGCTCAAAGGGAAGGACGATAACATTATATATTGGTTTATCTATATACCGTTCTTTCAGTTGTTGCGTTATTACGGGTATTGCGCCGGAGCCGGTACCACCAGCCGAACCCGCAATGAGCAGGAAGGCATCCGTTTCATAAAAGTGCTTGGTGGTCCTTATGGCATCAATTACCTTGTCGGCGTCTTCTTTGGCTACCTCGGCGCCCAACTCATTTATTTTACCCACGCCGTGGCCACCGGTTTTTCGACCGCCAATGAGAATCCGGTTCTGGTATCCTTTTCGTATGCTGGTAAGACCGCTTAAATCGGCAGCATCGGTATTAACCGCGAAAACACCAGTGACTATTTGAATTCCGCGCCGGCTTTTCGCTCTACTGTTTAGCCGGGAAAATTCATCAGCAATCCTGCCGCCACATTGCCCTAAACCTACAACCACTATTTTCATAGTTCACCTCAACATTAATGCAGTTCTGTTATTTTATGCATACCATTGTGAAAATGTCAATTTCTTTTCGTAATAAAAAACTAAAAAAATTGTTAAGACTTATATTTAGAGCATATGTTTTGAATGATTGTTGAAAAACTAAACAGCCTGTACTAGAATGAAATGATGGAAAGATGTTGAGGGAAGGTTAGTGACGTGTCACCCGAATTATTAAAGGATTTAGGCAGCAATATTGGGTCGGTCGAAAAAGCCGTAGCCAGAGCCGAGCTTCTCAGCAGGGCAGCGAAGGAGGCGGTGGAGGCATCAACGCGAGCTTCTCAGCAGGCAGTGAGCCGGGCTGAGAAAATAAGCATAGAGGCAAAAGAGGCGGCGGAAGCATCGGCAAAGGCTGCCCATGAAGCAGTAAACCGGGCTGAGAAACTGAGAAAAGACGCTAAAGATGCCGTGGATGCATCAGCAAAAACCTTTGAAGATGCGATACGCCGGGCGGAAGAAGCCGCCAGAGCACCGAAAGATTCTGCTGAAGCGACGAGGAAGATCTTCGAGGAGGCGATTAGCAGAGCGGAGAAAATTAGCCGGGAAGCTATGGAGTTGGCTGAGGCAACATTACTGGCGTCTCAGGAAGGATTAAGCAGAGTCGATGAAGTAAGCCGGGAAGCTAAAGCGAAAGCAGAGGCAGCCAAAAAAGCGTCTCAGGAAGCGGTAAATCGGGTTAATGAAGTCGGTCGGATAGCCAGGGAAGCTGCTGAGACATCTATCAAAGCCGCTAAGGAAGCGGCGAGCAGGGCTGAAAAAACAACCAGGTTAGCTAAGGAGGAATCTGAAGCGGCTACCAGAGCCGCCAAAGATGCCGCAAACCGGGCTGAAAAGACAAGCAAGGTAACCAAGGAGACGGCTGAAGCATCAGCCAGGGCTGCTGAAGAGGCGACGATACGGGCTGAAGTAACGAGTAAAGTAGCCAGGGAGATTGCCGAGGCGGCGCAAAGAAAATCTCAGGAAGTGATGAGCCGGACCGAGGAGATAAGCAAGGGAGCTAAAGAGGCGGCGGAGGCATCGCAGAAAATGTCGCAGGAAACGATGAACCGGATAGAGGAGATAAGCCGCGAGGCCAGGGAATCGGCTGAAGGATCACAGAGAATATCACAGGACGCAATAAGAAGGGCGGAAGAGATAAATAGGGAGACGGGTGAGGCAGTTGAATCGACGCAAAAAATGGCTCAGGAAGCAGTAGAGGTATCACAAAGAGTCTCTCGTGAGGCGACTGAGACGGCGCAAAGAATTTCCGGGGAAGCGATAAAGCGGGTTGAGGAAATAAGTGAAGAGACAAGGGAAGCGGCGGAACAATCTGTTAAATTTTTCCAGGAGACGACTGGACGCACCGAAGAGATAAGTAACGAAGTAAAGCTGGCAGTGGAAGAATCAGTTAAATCCTGTCAGGAAGCGATAAGTCGGGCGGAGGAAATAAGCAGGGAGGCAAAGGAAACAGCCGAAGTATCGGTGAAAGCGGCGCGTGATGCCGCTGAGGGTTCAATAAAAGCATCTCAGGAAGCGATAAGCCGTATCGAAGAGTTAAGCAGGGAGACGAAGGAAACAGCAGAAACGTCAGCCAAAGCGGTTAAAGAAGCTACTGAGGTGTCAGCAAGGGCGGCACGGGAGGCAGCACAGGCATCCGTAAAGGCTTTTGAGGGAGCGATAAGCCGGGCGGAAGAAATAAGCAAGGAAGCTAAGGAAGTGTCGGCAGCATCAGAAAAAGCGGCTCAAAAAGTAGCTGCCGCATTAACGAGAGCTGCCAGGGAATCGGCGAAGACCACGGTACAAGCGGCCAGGGAAGCAGCCGAGGTGTCCACAAGGGTTGCGAAGGAAGCGGCTGAGCTAGCGGTAAAAGCCTTTAAGGAATCAATTAGCCGGGCTGAGGCGACCGGTAGAATTGCCAGGGAGACGACGGAAGCATCCTTGAAGGCCTTTGAAGAAACGATAAGTAAGACCGAGGCAATGGGCGAAGAGGTTCTTGCCGCCGATGGTATCGGTGGGATATCAGAAAACGCGGCGGATAAAGCGATGCGTGGTGATGAAGGAGACGAGGTTGAGGCTGATGAAGCCGCGCTAAGAGTATTAGAGGACGCAATAAAACGGGCTGAGGATGCCAAGTCAAAGAAAAAAAGAGGGGTTGGAGGAAAGATTGAGGCGCGTCTGGACTTCTTATCTAGAATGTATGAATCTCAGAAAACTAAAGATGCTAAAGGAAAGTCAGGCGTAGAAGATGATTTGGGAATTGACGAATAGTATAATACCGTTAAGATTATACGCAAGTATTCAGTAAAGTTTATATAGAAGGAGTTGCCGGGATAGCTGTAAAACCGATAGAAAAGCACCTTGACTTTTTGCGAGTGACCAATATACTATGCGTTTGAAGGTTATTCATATTTAGCAGGGTATGGAGAGTATCAGGTGCTTTCAGGGGGAGGAATACAGCGGAAATAATGGTGCCGGAAAAAGTTCTGGATATTTATTCCTGATATACATATAAAAATGTGTATATTTGTAAAAGTGATTGAATAATTGAATAAAGGAGGTACATTGTGACCAATCCAAAACAGAAAGCTGAAAAAGCGGCTGCTGAAGCAGTGGAACAGGTTAGTCCGTCAGCTGAAGTTCAAGAGGAAATTCAAGAACAGATTGAGGAATCTCCTGTGGAAGAAGAGGCCAAGAGCCCGCATGATGAAATGATGAGCCATGCCGAGAGAGCCTATGCGGCATATATGGAAGCGGAACGACAGGTAGCCAGGGCATACCGGGAAAATGAGTTGCAGGTAGCAAAGTCTCATAAGAAAGCCAACCAGCAAATTCAGAAAGATTATGATGAGGCGGTGGCACAGGCCTTAAAGTTGCGTGAAGAAGCTTTAGCACGAGCAATAAAAGCCCGTGATGAAGCCCAGCAGAAGGCGGAAGTGATTTTCAACCAGGCTAAAGAGCAGGCTGATAACGAACTTGAAGGGACAGTGGCTCAGGCAACACAAGGCCGGCAGGAGAATTTAGCAAAAGCCTGGAAGGTGCGTGACGATACTATTGATCAAGCCTGGTATATTTATTCTAAAATGACTAAATAGGGAAAAGACGGCGCTATTTTAATAGACGTCTTTAACTGTAATAATTTATTAGTCGATAAATACAGGGTATTGGCTTATTTGGACGAAAGCTAAAGTCCGGGATTATAATAAAGAGGGGATATCCTTTATCGTGAGGTCAATCCCTTGCTGCTGGCTTACCATGCCTTCCTGCCGCTTCTTAAGAGCAGTTATGAGGGAGATGGCTTTGGTGAAGTAGCTCCTGATTTTTTCCACATCACTGAACTCGGACATGACTACGGTAATATCCAGCATGCCTCTATCCCTGGGGTAATCACCGCTCCTGATAATCGCCTCCGGAGCCATGCCCTTTAAATAAGTTCCGAGTGCCTTTACCAGGTCCATATTAATTTCCCTGGCGGGTGCCGATACGAGATACAGGGCTCTTTTGGCGTCTATGGGGTTGCACTTGAGTGATAAGCCGCTGATAGCTTCATCCATTGCCTGGGTCCCCTTCTGGGTCTCCGTCGCCTTATTCCTGAAGTCGCGTGCTCCTTCGAAGAATGACTTAAACAATGGCGTATGAGACCTGCCATAACCCAGGGTTGTCCAACCGGTAAGTGTCTGTATTATATCTCCGGCATCCAGCATCTTGGCGCCAATGTATTTGGCTTTTTTCTCTTCGCCGGCACAGAGTAGATTATAAAATGGCTCCACTATCATCGCATTAATTTTACTCAGGTTGCTGCTAATCGAGGCGTCTTTACTGAGATATCTTTGATTATCAACGAGAAATATCGCATCCGCCACCAGATAGCTGGATTTGGGTTTCGACAATGGAGCCCGGCATGGCACCTTTGTTGACAAAGCGTGCGACACAGTGAATCCAGATCCTACCATCTGTTGCTGGGAAGTACGTAGGCCTTGGCTTGGGCAGCAGGCTCTCGATATAGACTGACCTCATCGCGCCAGGCTGTTCCGATGCCTTTGGATGTCGGTAGCCGCCTAGTTTCCTTGCAGGACGTGAAATGTTCGGCAGAGGCTTTTTAAGGGCCGCCAAGAGGTCCTCGATACCCTCGGGCGTGAACTGCTCTTCGACAAAGCTTACACTCGCCGAAGGGATCGGAGATAGACGGGACCGAAACTCCCGTTCACCAGCTAGGTCCGATATCGCCATCACTTCAAGGTCTGCATTGTATTTCAGCGCCTCGGCAACGCCCGCATTAATATGATCATCACCAAACCCATACCCGAGAAAGACGATCGCCTTCGCATTATCGAGGCAACGCAAGAAATAGCGGTATTCCGTCCAGTACGGGTCCTCGAACGGACGCTTACGCTTCGAGGGCCATACAAGAGCCCGCTCCCAACTAGGCCGATCTTTGGCAGGCCGGCCGTCTTCGCCGAAGAACACGTACGCTGGAGCGGGTGGCCTATCGTGGGGCGAAGGTTTCTGCCAAGCGACACAGCCGTGCAGTCTGAAGAGCCACACATATCGCTTCTCCGCGGGTTGCCAGGTAGAGAGCTTCGTTCTGGTCCAAGGAGAACGTCCGGGAAGGTCGCGGTAGAAGGCGTCCTCGATGCAGATGGCGTGAGTG
>SDBT01017642.1_pt1 | contig 11263 bp, 8 predicted proteins | sample 2277101 | NCBI WGS metagenome assembly SDBT01 (sample SAMN10404973, study PRJNA504765) | marine sediment metagenome | isolation source: marine sediment core GS10_PC15, 103 cmbsf | place: Arctic Ocean: Southern Knipovich Ridge | collected 2010 | reverse complement strand
CCTTCATTGTTGCCAGTAGCGGCAGCCAACCAAGCGGGGATGCGCGAAGTTCTTCCGGTGCGATAAGCATGCAAGCCAAGCGCTACGGCGATACTACACACCCTAATCCCAAGCAGGTTACGGACGATATCTATACTACATTACATACTCCACAATCGTTGGATGTTTATGTGTTGGCATTGTCCCGTCGTATTCGGGCTCAACTCCAGGATGCTTTAGACAGGATCAGAGAAGATAGAGGCCTTGATATTATCGTACTGGATATCTCTGGTGAATCTTCACCACTCTCGGCCTTGTGTGTAACTTACTGGGATGAAATCCGTGATTATGAGAAGTTGAATGAACTGGGCGATGAATTCAATGAGTGGGCGAAAGAACATCGAAACTCCAGTTCGGTCAAAGAACAGCTTAATTTATTGAGGCGGGGAATCAAGGGATGTTTTCATAGCTATAGGCAGACTCAACGAAAATGCGATCAATATCTCAACCAAAGATTTGAAATAGACGGAGCAAGTTCCAGACCTCATAGATATCAGATTAATCTGCCAGCCGCGATCAAAAGGACAGAAATCGCGGCGAATGTTCAACGATGGTGGGATAATGATGAAAAGTCGGTAGCCTATCTCAAAGGCGAGGAGGGCACAGGAAAATCATGGGCCGCAGCGGTTTCTTCCAAGGCGCTATCTGAAAGCGAGAATGTGCTTGTTTTGTGGTTGGATAGTTCAGACTGGTACAAGTGCGCTTCACTGAAAAAAGTAATTGCCAGAGGCCTTCAAAAGATAGGTGTTTCCAGGGAAACGACACTGAAACATTTAGTAAGAAAAACTTTGGAAATCTGGGATGCGCCAATCCTTCTTGTTCTTGACGGAGCAAATGAGTTTCAAGCTTTAGACGCTGCTAACATAATTCTCGGAGATTTCTTTGACAAGAAAAGAACAAACCTGAGGATTCTCTTAACTGCCAGACCTCTGGAGAGATATCCAGAATATGCTCAGCATATTTGGTCTAAGTGCGAGAGCATACCTGTTAGCCCTTTTAGTGACGCCGAATTGAACGCTGCCCTACAGGCAGTATCCCCACCGATAACCCTTGATGATATCCCAGAACCTCTCATAGACATTGCACGAATTCCCCGGTATTTTAGCCGGTGTATTGAGCTTCGGGATCGCTTTGGCTCAATGACAAACATCTCTAAGGAGATGGTGCTGTGGGTAGATTTATTAGACAAGATTGAGCGCGACCCGCAAGTCCGAAAGACGCTGCGTATGTCCTCTAAAGAGGATGCGATAGAGATACTTTCGACCTGGGCAAGAGAAGCAGACTACAATCCCGATCAAGGCGGCTTCACGGCGTCATGGGAACTGCTTGATAAATGCTGCAATCATCAGTATCAAAACATTCGAAATGACTTGGTAGAATCACGCCTCGTAATTAGCGCGGGGAAATTCGAAGCCACAATCAATCCTGAGCATATCGTACTGGGTTGGGCTCTATACATCCAAGAGGTAATAAGTTCAAAATCCGGAAGCAACGTTTGGGAGGTTGCAGATCAGATTTTACAGTGTCTGGAGCCAATCCCTTCGGAAGACTGTCGGACTCAGGCAATCTTTGTTGCTTTACAGCTAAGCACTCTGCATCCTGATAAATTCTCCGGACGTCTAAGCCATATTAGAGCGGCTCTATTATGCTCTTGGGTCGATTCTCACAATGCGAGGGTTACGCGAGAACACTTGGACTTTTGGACAGGCGAAGATATGCAAGCGTATGCTCTGTTCATTGATGCGTTTTTTGAGAAATGGCCAAGATCTGATGTTGGTTCTATTGAATCATTTGTAGTCGAACCCCTAGCAAGGACTTGGAGAGAACAAGGGAGTGGATTAGATGTATTGTCTCGGTACCTTGAACGCTGGCTACTGTTGTTCTGGTCAAGCGACTGCGACAGCTCTAAGGAAGAAAGCGAGCATGAAGGATGTAAGTTACCTGTAGCAAGAAGCCAACATCAGCTACGCCTGTCGAAGATAGCTCTGTCAATTCTGGCAATGCGGCCTGATACAGAGCTCCTGCCAACCCTAGCGTTGTGTGTCGCCACGGGATCACTTTCCTACTATGTGGAAAATGACCGCAGAGTCCCTGCCAAATCGCTGGACATAAGAATCGGAATATTAATGCGATGGGGATATACAGAGAAAGCTATTGCAGATCTTGAAAGCATCACAGCAAGCAAGGATGCGGTCCTCACAAAAGGGGCTCAACTCTTAGCATCGAGACTGCGACAAGTTCAGCTACCTGAAAAGATTAAGCCCAAGAAGCCCAAGGTTCCATGGAAATGGAATTCTACGCCTTCCATTCAGATTATTCGCGAACGAAAATCACTGTTTTTACAGGAACAGCCAAAATCCTCCCTTTTTGATTTGGGAAACTTAGCTTGCAGGATTGATCTTCCAGATATTCTAGAGCAAGATCGTCAAAGGATGAAAGAGATTGTTGCCAATATATGCCAAAATCTCGAATCCGTAAGAGGCATGGGCAACACGTTAGATTATTATAACCTGATACATTACGGACCCTGGATTGCCAAATACTTCCCTGACGAACATGCAAACAACATTTTGCTTTTGCGCCTAAAAGCGCTTGACTACGAGAAGCCCTACCATATATTGAGATTCCTCGTGGGTTCAATGCATTCAGAAGGTAAGCCAAGCAAGATATTTGTTGACAAGGTACACGAATTGGCTCAGAAAATTATGAAGGGTTCAGAGGAGGAGCATCCAGCCACATGGAGCATATTAACAGAGCTGATTCTGTTATTTGCTTCTGAGACAGACCAGCTCAGGTGGTTCAAGCTGGTTGGCCAGAGCGCTTCATTAAGAGCCTCTGCTATGTATGAGCCGAATGGCGAATTGATAGCTTACCTTCTCACAGCTGCCGTTATTGATTACGCTTGGAGCCGAATTAGAGCGATTGAGCCAACCCAGAACTCAAGTACCTCAAAAAAAGAAGCGTCCGAATTCGAATTCTGGTGCTGGGTACTGGTTAGTAGCAGAAAACAAAATGAAGAAATCCATTCATGGACTAAGACCCAGATTAAGAGAATTGATCGTGACGCTAGAGAGAGATATGTGCTGTTCAATCTCTTCGCTGTATCCGGCACTGAGACATGGCTTGAAGACATTCTGGAAGATCAATATCTCAGGCATGAGTTGGATGATTCAGCCGTAAGAGCCCTTTTCAGATCAGAAGCAAACATTCCTGAAAGCATTTCACTCTCTGGTTCATACGAAGAATATATGGAGATGTTACCTCAAGGTCTCGTTTCAAGCATCTTTCAATCTTCAGGTCGCGAGGAGGACTTTGATAGGTGGGCTTCCGAGCTGATAAAGCTGGTTCTGGAATTGGCAGGTGGCAAAACTCAAAATGCTGATTGCGAAGAAAAACGTCTTTTGAAACTTAATGATCAAGGGATAGTCGAGGCCTCTGAAGATAACTCCGAAGTAGATGGAACCGACCGCATATTCGTAGATTGTTGGAAGGGTTTTGTAATAAAAAATTTCATTGCTCATTGGGTTTTAAGAAAATGGGCACAGAACAACAACAAAGCATTCATCAGTTTTGCAGCTGATTATCTCGAAAAGCATTCACAAAATGCTTCAGCTATTTTTAATATGGGTGTGTTTGCTGATGCGGTTCTCTGCACTCTTCTTCAATATGAGCCACGGCGTGCATATAAAGAGTTGGGGCTTTCCGGCAAGCGGTGGATGAAAACAAATGTTCCCACACCTTGGGGAGCCCCGAACTTTGTTGCTGTGCTTTGGGATTCAGAACTGTGCAAGACACAAGTACACGCAGAGGTTCGCAAGCAACTATTTAAAGAAGCCAAGACTGATAAAGAGATTATGCTTTACACTGTTACCGCACTTGCTAAGAATCGCGAAGAAGAGTTGCTAGATAACATCTTAAGTGAGTTCTTAGATAGCGCTCTTGGGAAAGATAGGTGCTTAGCCGTATCCATACTGTCGTGGCTGGGTGATGAAGATGCGATTCAGATTCTGACAAATCTTAAAGAGAATGACCGCAGCTATTGGGTTCGCGATCATGCTGCTTGGGGATATGAAGTAGCACAACAGGAACGTAGCTGCAGGCAGCTATATAGGAAAGTGCTAAGGGAAAGCAATCCAATTCAAGTTTCAGCTATACTTCAGCAGATAGAGCTTGCCCTGACACCAACAGCAAAATGGTGGAGACGGAAGATCGAACAGGAAGAAAAAGATAACCGGATAAATGATCGGCGACTTGACGCGCTTCTCTATTCGTTCTGGCATCATTGGGATGCCCCGGTGAAGACCAGGACAGAGGTATTTGGAAGAAAACTGGAGGAGTATTGTCGAGGAGAGAAATTAGATTCTTATGATACACGGGATATGTCTCCGTGGTGGGAATTGTCTGAATAAGAGAAGCGCCTAACAAACTCGACCAATAACAATACTGATCTATTGATGTCACAACTGAAGCTTGAAATATCTGCAAAATCTTAAGAAGGCAGAAATGATAATACTCAGCGAGAGAATAGAAATCGATGCACCAAGCACAATGTTCGTGGAATGGCTATCCAACATACAACAGAACTACAGACATATAGGGGACGAGCACTCACCTACGCCTATGATGCCGAGAGGATTATGCCGCCTTTTTGGAGAAAAGTTTGAGAAAGGAGCGTCCCTATATTTCGAGGGGTATTTCGCAGGCAATTTCCATAATTCTTTCTTAGCAATAATCAGCGCGGACCCCGATGATAGGATAGAATTAAGATCCTCATCTCCGCTGTTGCTGAACCCAAGGTTGATACTTGAGATAAAGCCTTATGATGAAAGCTTTATTCTCTATGCAATGGTATGTCTGGGCTCTGATTTTCCAATAATGGGAGCACTACTTGATGCGATAGTATGGATGGTTTGGAATCGTTCATTGTTGGACACGATCTATTATATGCGGAAGGGTTTGGAGAATCTTAAACAAGACTTGGAGAAGAAGAGAAAGTCTGTCGAATAATATCATGCTTGATGGAGACCACTTACAGAGAAATGGGCTGTCCAAGTAGAGAGAGCAAGAATGAAGAAAGACAATTTGTCGGATGCTCATGAGAAAGCTCGCCGGGCATTTAGGCTCTACCATTCTGCTATCCATTGTTTTCTGATTATGCTCTTCAACAAGCATGAGTGCGACGATGTTCCTGACCTGAATGAAGAGCTTCGCTATCTCGATGATGAACTCAGCAAAGCGTCCCCTGAACTGTTTCCACATATCAGGTATCAGCTCCATAGCAAAATATTGAAAGAAGGAATTGGAGGCGTTAGAAAAGGAACGATCACCTATGACCACCTACGAGAATTTATCTTTTATCTTGTGTCAAGGATTGTCCAAGACCTGCCGCCGCTAAGACGGGTAGACTGGCGTCTTACGTGGGATGGGACGAGGCTAATCTACCCTGAAGAGATCGAAAATAAATTTGTTGAGAAAAAGCCGACAACATGGAATAACCTCTTTGAATTTTCCGACCGCGATTTCCTGACGCAGGTAGTAACAGCCGGAAAAAAGATCAACAGGTATTTCACAGCCGAGGAAGATTCCGCAACAAATCCTGGTCTAATAACCTTTGAAGAGATCGAGAAGGAATGTGACCACTCTGATTACTTCGGAGTTCCCCCTGACTTATTGGATTCAATGCTTTGGGGCTGGGATTATCTGAAAAAGACTACTACAATGCCATCGAAAATTCTGAAAGAGCTTTCAAAAGAGTATCTGAGAGCAACAGATGAGTGGGCGCATGTTCGCTTTCGTTGTGACAAATGGAAGGACGATAATGAAGGGGCTCCCAAAGCTGATCCAACAGAAAATTCAGTTCGGGATCGTTTGGAGGAAAGCAGCAATAAGCTTTATGATGAAATCGCAAAGCTTATCTTTTCCAACGAGGATCTGTTTTACGAGAAAGGCCACCCTCATGACTTGGTTGCGCTGAGGCTCCCCTCCCCAGAGCGACATAGTTCGTTAGACGAATGGCACAAGGCTTGTGTCGAGGATGGCGGCCCTGTAGACAGGCTGGAAAAGAGAGTTGAAGTAGCCGTGATCCATGAGAACAGCGGATACCAATCTTCCCTTACCGAGAAGACAGGCGGAAGACTTGCCAGAGGGGCTTCAGAGCAGGGAGACGTTCAAACCAATAATGTCAAATCCGAATCTCCAATAATCTGGCTTACCGCCCGGCAAATGGCGACGCTAATCGACCCCGATTATTGGCAGTCCATCAAGGGAATGTGGGATAATCGCCGTAGGGCCTTCAAGGATGTCAAAAAACGACCCTCCCAAGAGCACAAACAAGCTCTTGAATACGATGCATTTGCTTTTTTCGAATTGGCGAAAGAAAAAACAATCATAAATGGAGAGGATTACAATACAGCCTACCACAAATTATTGGACATGCAGTTGGACATGCAGGAAGAAGAACAATAGCTTCCGTGACATCCTGTCTCAGTTTTTCACCCGTATTCACTCGATCCCCTCCAAATTTCGGCAAACCGTGGCCAAAACCGTGGCCAAAACCTCTGGCACAAGCTTAGAATTTCCCCACTAAATAGCTGAAAACCTGGGCAAACCTGGGCATCTGTTTAAATAGCTTCGAGGAAGGCGGAAATCGCAAGCCTTCTGAGGGGCGTTCTGTTTTTTGGGGATATGAGCTGCACGGTGTCCAAGTGGAGGCGGCGCAAATGACAATCAATAAACCTGTAGATGGCGCAGTCATGATGTTCGATAAGGGCTTCAAGGTGTTCCCTGTCAGGCCCAACGAAAAGCTCCCCGCATTAGATGGCTGGCAGGATTGGGCGGTCACGGCCACTGAACAGAAGATACGGGACTATGGCACAGCAAACCCAACGCATAACTGGGGCGTAAGCTGTGAGCCCTCGGGCCTGGTCGTCATCGACATTGATAACAAAAAAGGCTTGAACGGAAGTGAAACATTCAAACAGCTTCTATCCGACCACGGGGAGAAAACCCCAAATACTTTCGTAGTAGAGACGCCTACGGGTGGCTACCACCTTTACTTCAAGGGGGAGGGGCGGAATAGTGCCGGAGCATTAGGCAATGGGATCGATACTCGCGGGGCCGGTGGCCTTGTCGTCGCGCCGGGGTCACGGATTTATGACAAGATGTATGTCATCAAACAAGATGTCGAGATTCCCCCGATCCCAACGTGGCTATCGACTGAACTCGCCAAAGGGCGAGAGCGGTCCCCCGCTCCCGAGATAAAAGGCGCTGTACTTGAGGGGGAGCGGAATCACACGCTAGCCAGTATCGCTGGCACCCTCCGCGCTCGGGGCTTGGGTTATCCCGTCATACTCGCCACGCTTCAAGCGGCTAACGAGCATCAACTCGAAACGGCCCTTCCCGATGATGAAGTTGAAAAAATCGCCGCTTCGATTTCCAAGTATGAACCAAAGGTAGCCATAGCGGCAGCGGCCTTCGCGCCAGTTGTGACGACGGGTTTGTCTAAATCTGGTAAGGAAAGTGTGGAATGCCACACAGCAAAGCGCGACTGGATCATGAAGCACCGATATATCCGGGGCTTCGTGTCGCTTATCATATCTCCGGGTGGGGTGGGAAAAAGCGCGTTCACAATGCTTGACGCCGCCGCTATATCCACAGGGCTCCCGCTCACCGGCTTCGCTGTACCATCCCCCGGAGCCGTCTGGCTCTACAACACTGAAGACCCGGTAGATGAAACTCGACCGCCGCATGAAAGCCCTCAGCGCCGCCCACGGCATCCCCGCTAATGCCCTAGAAAACATCCGTATCACCTCGGGCCGTGACGCGCCGCTTGTCCTCGCCTCAGGTGACAGCAAAGGTATCATCGTTAATCAACCTGCTATCGACCAAGCTATTGAGCATATCAGAGAGCATGACATCCAAGTCTTCATCGCCGACCCCTTTGTCAGGACACACGCGGTACAGGAGAATGACAACGTGCAGATTGATAAAGTGGTCTGGTGCTTTCAGCAAATCATCGACAAGACCAACTGCGCCGTAGGCATCGTGCATCACACCCGAAAACCTACCGGAAAAGGAGCCGCGAGTATGCACGACGCCCGCGGCGCGTCAGCCCTCGTGAACGCCGCCAGAGTAAGTCACACGCTGAGCACGATGACGGAAAAAGAAGCTAAGGATATTGGTATATCCGAAGCGGAGCGGCCTTGGTACATTCGCCTGGACACGGTGAAGGCCAATCTCAATCCGCCCGCCGAACACGCCGACTGGTTCAAGAAAATCAATGTGGCCCTACCCAGCGGCGACGAGGTAGGAACCCTGGAGCGCGTTGAACTTAAGAGAAAGGTTGAAACGCGGTCGGATGTGGATATTATCTGCGAGTCGCTAGATGACCAGATGAATGTTGGTGACGAAAGGCCTATCCACGAACTGCGTCAACAACTATTCGACAAGGGAGCATACCGAACGAATACAGATAAAAACGGATGGATTCGCAAATGCCACAAAGAAATGCAACATGGTATCGAGTGGGGCGACAAGATATTCAAAACAACATACCACGAGAAGAGAAAACCGCGCTACTTGATCGAGTGTACCGAGAATCAGGTCAAAGATGAAAGCGACTTTTTTGAATGAGTAAGACCCATAAAAGCATGCTTATTCTTACTTGCGTGATAGTTGCCGCAACCATGGCAAGTATCACGCAAGTATTGCAATCCCTTGGTGCTGAGTCATTTATGAAGATCCTGACACTTGCGACAAGTATCGCCACTGTTATCGCAAGTATCTGTAAGTATTGTCACATCAAGATGTTGCAATACTTGCGACACTTGCCTATCCCCTATATATATATATATGCGATGCCGCTATCGCTATCGCATATGGGCGATAGTGGCGAATCGGGGACCTTTTGATTTAGGAGAAGGATACAAAAAAAATGCGAAGGTGGCCGAGTCGATTTCGATTGACCGTCGAGGAGTGTAAATCTGTCTCGACAAAATTTTTGAAGGATCACGGATACCTCAATAGCCGTGTGCGCTCAGGCGAACTGTGCTATACGATCCGCGGCCGCGTGATTGGCCGTATAGGGATCAGGGTTGAGATGCCGGGGGAAGAGGAGCAAAACATGCCCCCCACTATGTATTTGTGGTACCGCGCTGACGGGAAAAATGAAAAACTCCACAGGAGCGGCCTTGTTTCAACTCCGTGCTTCTTTGGTGGGCGGCGATGGTGGTTCGTATGTCCGGAATGTCATCGCCGCATTGGAATCTTGTATCTGGTGGGAACCGACCTTGGGTGTCGGCTTTGCCATGACCTGACCTATAGAAGCTGCCGGGAAAGCCATATGTACGATGCGCTGTGGAAAAAATTGGGGATCGACCCTAAGGATGCGAAGGGTATTTTCTGAGTGAGCGTGTGCGCCCGTATAAGAGGCAGAGAGAGGCAAAGACAATAGACCATGCCCGAAGTAGCTAAAAGCAAATCTCCGCCACGACAGAGGCTCTACGATATGAAGGCGGCGGCCTTCTATCTGGGGCGAACTGTCTGGGGAGTGCGTGAGCTTGTCTGGGCGGGCGAGTTACCGGTGATACGCTCGGGGCGTGGCGGGAAGCAATATATCGACGTGTGCGACATGGACACATGGATTGAGAAAAATAAGGCGAGGTTGCTGTGAGCCCGGCGAAAAAAGATCGGGCGAACCAGCGGAGGGCGATTCGCCCGTTAGTCTGAGGACGGTTCTTAGATTGGAGGTATGAACCGCCAAGAAACTTTCATTGGGCTCTGCAGGCGTCCCCTGCCCAAAGCCCTGCCGAGCCTCCGCAACTGAAATATGTCACCAAGGGACTGGTTTGCAAAGGCCCGAATTTAAGGCGACGGCTCTATTGACGGATCGGGAATGGCGTGGTAAAATTATTGTGGTAACGGTTCATTGCAGTGTTGAGGCGAAAGGGTCTTTTCTATGTCTGACCACGATTTGCCCGTTCTTGTAGGGGTGCGACTTGAAGCCCTTCGCGGCTGCATTGTCCGTTACCAGCCCCTTGGGAACGGGCTCTTCTATTGGAGGTGATAGCATGGGTTCGTTGTATCAGAGGGGCGAGACGTGGTGGCTGTTGTACTACCACAACGGCAAGCGGATTCGGGAAAGCTCCAAGAGCACGCGCAAGATGGTCGCTAAGAAGCTCTTGGAGCAACGCACGGGCGAGATTGCGCAGGGTAAGCTCCCCGGCGTTCACTTCGATAAAATGACGTTTGACGAACTGGCCGAGGATTTCTTAACCGACTATCGGGTCAACGGCAGGAAGAGCCTTCCGAGTGCCGCACTATATGTATCGCACTTGACGAGGAGCTTTGCAGGTCATCGGGCGAGCAATATTGACACGATAGGAGTAAGAAAGCATGTCGCTATGAGGCAAAGGGAGGGTGCGGCCAACGCAAGTATAAATCGTGAGCTTGCCGCGCTGAAACGAATGATAAGCCTCGCCGTCAAGGCCGGCAAGATGGACCGTGCGCCGCATATCCCAATGCTGAAAGAGAATAATGTTCGCAAGGGCTTCTTCGAGCATGGCGAGTTCTTGGCATTGCGGGAGGCCCTGCCGGAATATCTGAAAGGCTTCGTCTCGTTCGCGTACAAGAGCGGGTGGAGACGCTCGGAAATCTCAGGCCTTACGTGGCGACAGGTTGACCGTGTTCAAGGGATCATCACACTAAACCCCGGCGAAACCAAGAACGATGCGGCAAGGACTTTCTACCTTGACGATGAGTTGAATGCCGTGATCGATGAACAATGGGAACTTCGGAAGAGGAGCGGCAAGCTTGTCCCGTATGTGTTCCCCAATCAACATGGGACGGACAGGGTCAAGCAGTTCAGCAAAACATGGAAACGAGTCTGTCTTGAAGCAGAGATAGGTCCAAAGCTCTTCCATGACTTCCGGCGCACTGCCGTGAGGAATATGGTCAGGGCGGGCATCCCTGAGCGCGTGGCAATGATGATTTCAGGTCATAGGACACGGGATGTCTTCGAGAGGTACAACATCGTGAGTGATGTTGATCTTAGGCTTGCGGCTGAGAGGCAGGCGAGCTATCTGGAAGAAAAAGCAGGCGCCATGGCCACAAATATGGCCACAATCACCCCCTTCACAAGAAAAGAGGCCAACCGGGCATCCGCCCAAGTGACCTCTCCTCAATGACTTATGTGGTCGGGGCGTCAACCGCCAATGGAAACTATGCG
>SDBT01017641.1_pt1 | contig 11263 bp, 12 predicted proteins | sample 2277101 | NCBI WGS metagenome assembly SDBT01 (sample SAMN10404973, study PRJNA504765) | marine sediment metagenome | isolation source: marine sediment core GS10_PC15, 103 cmbsf | place: Arctic Ocean: Southern Knipovich Ridge | collected 2010 | reverse complement strand
TTTGCTTCCTCTAACATCTTCAATTTCTTCAATTGTTATTTTAGTATCACTTGGTCCAACTCTTTCAATAGTTTCAAGAGCTGCTGCTAAAATTGTTGTTTCTGTTTTATCCATTGCAGATGGAACTTCTATTTCTCCAACAGTTTTTCCATCTTCATATTCTGTTGAAACTTCAATTCTGCCAATTTTACCTGATTTTTGGAGCTCTCTCATTTCAAGCTCGTCTCCTAAAAGACCTTCTGTTTGTCCAAAAACAGCACCAATCATATCTGGTTTTTCAATTGCTCCATCAGCTTTAAATTTAGCATGAATTATATACTTAATTGATACTGGACTTATCTTTGCCATGTTTTATTTTTATCTGGTATCTCTATGAACCTTAGAGTTTGATTATCTGAGTAACTTAAGCTCTGATTGTGTCTCTCTTGTTTCTATGAGATAATTGTTTATTGTTATTTGTTTTTAAGAAAAAGATGTTCAAATTTCTAAAATATCTATTTAAGATACTTTTGGTCTCTTTTAGTCTTCACTTAAAACTATTCTTCAAAATTAAATATGAAGTTGGAATAGTGATTTAATTGTGATTTATGATAGATAATCTTTATTATCTTTTCCTTAATTTTCAGTAATGAAAAAATAAGATAGTTTATAAAAGTTTTGGTTTCTAAAAAAACTATGACATTGTAAAACAAAAAAGTTTAAATACTCTTTATTTAATATAAAATTAAGTAAAAACGAGGGGAAAAATGTCTCAGGATGAATTTGATGACGATATAGAAGATCTTGGCTTTGGGGAAGACGAGGACGAGGATTAGTCTTTTTAAAATTTTCTTTTTCTTTTCTTTTTTAATGTGTTTATTTGTTAGTATCTTATTTTATATAATTCTTCTTTTCAATATCTCTTTAGGTTTTTAATTTATAATTACCTATGTGTCACAATATTTATATAAAGTCTTAATTTTATTAGTTACATGGTAAAAATATATTTTGGTTGTTCTATGCGTGGGGGATATGATGCAGTAAGTAGGGAAGAATTAGCTAGATTTCCAGAAATAATTGAGGAATCAGGTTATGAATTACCTTCAAAGCACCAAACAAAAGAGGGAATTATTCAGGAAGAGAATAAATTAACAACAACAGAGATTCATGATAGAAATTATGAATGGCTAATGGAATCTGATATTGGTGTTTTTGAAATTACTAATGGCAGCATAGGAACTGGTGAAGAAATATCTGATATGATTAGTTTAGGAAAACCTGTTTTATGTTTATATAAAAAAGCATTAGTAGATAAAGTTTCAGCATATGGCAGGGGAAAGCATGGATCAAAATATGTTAAAACTCCTTTTGAATGTTATGCTTACGAAACATTAGAAGAGGCAAAAAATAAAATTAAAGCATTTGTAGAATCTAATTCTTAAAAGCGCTGAGCTAATTAACTTCTCATCTTTAAAGCTTTAAATCCCATTAAGATACTGATATTTATTTTAATATCTTATAAGCTCATAAGAGTCTTGGATATGAGTTTTTTGTTATTGTTCTTTTCTTAAAAATGTAATAGTTTATAAATATTAATTGTTTTTATAAATAAAGTCAAAACAAAAAATGGGTGTAAAAAAAATTCTTAAATCTCAAGGTTATAGTAAATTAAAAACAAGGGTGGGCATTTCTTTAGTTATTCTTATTATTGCTCTAGTAATCTTTTCTGTATATTTTTTGTTTTTTTATGCAAAACCTTGTGAAGATAATGATTGTTTTGTTAGTGCAATGACTAAATGTAAAAGAGTTTCTTTAGTTAGGGAAGATTCTCAATCATCTTGGCTTTATACTATAAAGGGCTCTGAAAGTGATTTGTGCAGAGTAGAAGTTAAATTATTAAAAATAAAACAAGGAACAATAGATAGTGAAAACTTGCAAGGTAAAAAAATGCTGTGTTCAGTTTCAAAAGCAAGTTCTCAATTTCCTGAAAAAGATATTTCAAAATGTACTGGGACTTTAAAAGAAGAATTACAAAATATGATTATTAAGAGAATGCATAATTATCTTCTTGAGAATGTTGGGGAAATTAAACAAGAATTTGCAGGGTTTTGATATTCTCATATCTTATAAGCATTCTTAAGCTTTGTTATGAATAGCTTGATCTTCTCATCTGTTTAACTTAATTTTTTATAAGATATAAATTAAGGGGTCCTCTTCTTCAAAGCTTTTAAAAGTATGAAATTATTAATTTATATAATTAAAAAATGGCAATAAAATTTGGGCCTGCAGGATTAGGAGGAATTAAAGAAGCTATTTCTAATTTAGAAATGTTCCACAAACTTGGATTAAAAGCATGTGAAATTGCATTTACTTATGGGGTTTATATTAAAAATAAAGATGATGCTCTGAAGATTGGGAAAGCTGCTGAAAAATTTGAAATTAAGTTAAGCATCCATGCCCCTTATTGGATTAATCTAAATTCAAAAGATAAAGATAAGATTAGAAAAAGCAAGGAAAGAATTCTAAGATGTTGTGAGACTGGGAATTATTTAGGAGCTTATAGAGTTGTTTTTCACCCTGGTTATTATGTAGGAATGGATAAAGGAAAAACTTATGAAAACATAAAAACTGCTATCTTAGAAATACAAAATGAGATAAAGAAAAAGAGGTGGAAGATTAAATTAGCTCCTGAAACAACTGGTAAAGTTAATGTTTTTGGAAGTATTGATGAAATATCAAGATTAGTTGAAGAAACTGATTGTGCGTTTTGTATTGATTTTGCACATATTATGGCAAGATACAAGCAAGTTGACTATGAATTTATTAAAAAGAAATTTAAGAAATACAAGGATTGGCATGTTCATTTTTCTGGTATTGAGCATGGTGAAAAAGGTGAGAAGAGACATGTTAAAACTAATACAAGTAATTGGAGAAAATTATTAAATAACTTACCTAAGGATAAAGAAATTGTTATAATTAATGAGAGCCCTTATCCTGTCCAGGATTCTGTTGTTGGTTTGAGGTTGGTTTAATCTTTTCTTCAGAATAACTTTTTTTTCTTCTTATATTTTTATCAATGTTTTGCAAAATTATGTTTGCAGAAACAGGATCTTTCCTAATCCTGTTTAAAACATAAAGAACTTTTTTAATTACTTGATCATAAGTCTCTCTTTCATGCTCTTTTAAACGCCCTAAACGAGTTTTTGTTTGTTTTTCAAGTTTTATTGTTGGTTTTTGTGCCATGAGCAGTATACCACAATACACTATTTAAATATTCTTATTCTGTAATTATTATATAGTTACTACAGAACAGAAAAGTTTATAAATGAAAATTAGGTTTTAAAAATAATTAAATTTAAACAATTTTAACATAAGTTTAAAATGAAACAAAAACCAATTTTGGTTTCTTTTATAGCACTTTTTGCTATAATTTTAGTTTTGAGTACAGTAAGTGCTTTTGAGTATAGTGATGACTTTTCAGGAACTGACTGTGATGAAGAGAATTTTGTATGCATCTATGAAATTGAAGTTAATGATATTTCTATAGGTAACTATGCAGGAGAAGTTTCTGAGTTTGTCCCTATTGTAGTGAAATTTCATGCAGCAGATGATTTTGGTAACAATGAAGAAGATGTTATTACAGATGTTAGAGTTAAGGTTTATATTGAAGGATATAGAGATGAAATCTCTGATTCAACTGAAAGATTTCATATAGTTGAAGGAAAAAACTATATCAAGAGATTTTCATTAGAATTGCCTTCAAGTATGGATTTAGATGATCCTACTGAAGATTTGCGTCTTTTAGTGAGGGTTAGTGCTAAAGGTGAAGAATCTGTTGAATATTTCTACAATATATCAATGCAAAGAGAACTTTATAATTTAGGTCTTTTATCATTTGAAGCACCTGACACAGTTACTGCTGGTAGTGTTATTGCTATTGATGTTGTTTTACACAACACTGGTAGTGAAAGACTTGATGACACATATGTTAGAGTTTCAATTCCTGGTGTAGTTGAAAGAACTGTTTATTTTGGAGATATTGCATCTGATATTGATGTTGATTATGACCAAATCAGAGATACTATCAACAAGAGAATATACTTATCTATACCAAGTGATGCTATTTCAGGCATTTATAATTTAGAAGTTGAAGCTTATAACTATGATTCAGACGTGATGGCTAAAAAGCAAATTGTTCTTAGTGGTGTTGAAGCAGACGAAGATGAAGATGATGAAGATGTTGAAGTTATTGATGGGGATGAAACTGAAACAAGTAATACAGTTTTAATCTTAACAGTAATTTTAGCAATAATCTTTGTAGTGCTTTTAGTTATCCTAATAGTGCTTTTAACTAAGAAACCTTCAGAAACAGAAGAATTCGGAGAAGAAGGCGAAACAAGTTATTATTAATTTTAGTTTTTTATTTTTTATTTTAATTTGTTTCTTTCTCTTTTTTTATTAATATTTATAAATAATATAAAATGACATGCCTAAAAATAAATAAGGGTTGTCCTAAATTGAGGAAATTGAATGAGCACGCAGAAAGCTTTGCTAAAGCAGGAAATTCATCTTTGTGGTTTTTTGGAAATTTATCAAATTGGGGTTTTTCTAAACATAATGGACTTTACGTTCCTTCTTCTTGTTTCGCTGGCCCTTATGAAAATTGTATGGCAAGTAAATAAATCTTTATAAAGAATAAGTGATTTATTATAAAATGGTAGTTGAAGAAAAAGCACAAGGGGGTGGAGTAAAAGATGTTGAGGAATTAGTTGAAAGTCCAGAACCTTTAACTTGTCAATCAACATATCCTGGATCTGTTGAACAACAAATTTTTGTAGATTCTGGTTTTAAAGATGGATTATACGATGGATTTAGAGCTTTTTGTGGGAGTGCTTTAAGCTACTTAAGAGCCCCTACAGCTATAAGAAAATTAATTAATCGTCAAACATTTGGACAAAGAGAGAATCTTTCTCTTTGGACTGATTCAGAACCAACAGGTACTCTTATAGGAGGAATTTTAGGTTTTGCTGTACCTATAGTTTGTTGTTTTCTTAAAGACTATAATCCCACAAAATTATTATTAATATCAAATGCTCTTGTAGGAGCTTTTGAACTTGGAAGATTGGGAACAAGCAAACAAGAAAATTTAGAGATGAGAACCGCCCAGATTGAAGCTGAGAAACTTCAACAAACATCTGAAAAACCTGAAAAATTAGGAGATGAGACAGAAAAATAAGTAGAAAAAAGATTTAAACCTCTAAACTCAAAATCTTAGAAACTCCTTCTTGCATGCTTACCCCATATAATACATTAGAAGATTCTGAAATTAAAGCATCATTATGCGTAATAATAATATATTGTCCTTCTTTCATGTATTTTTTTAAAAGATAAGCAAGTTTTTCACTGTTTCTTTTATCTAAAGCTGCATCAATTTCATCAAAAATATAAAAACAATAAGGTTTATATTCTTGGATTGCAAAAATCAATGCAAGAGCTACAAGGCATTGCTCTCCACCACTTAAAGAAGTAACATCAAAATATTTTCCTGCTCCAACCTTTACAGTAATATCAAGTCCTGCATTAAAAATTTCTTTTTTATCTTGAGGTTCAAGCATTACAATTCCTTTTGCACTTAATTGACTAAAATTTCTTGAAAATAATTCATTTATATCTCTTAAAGTATGTGAAAAAGTTTTTTTCTTTTTTCTATCAATTTGTTCTATAATCTTAGTAATTTCACTTTTTTCTTTTTCTAATTGCTCAACTTTCTCCCTTATTTTATCATAATCTTTTTTAACATCATCATAAACTTCTAAAGCTCTTAAATTAACATTCCCAATTCTGGCTAATATTTCTGTAGATTTATTTAATCTATGTTTTAGTTTATCTATAGGTAAATTAATAAATTGAACCCCTTCAAATTCTTTTAATTCTTCTAAAAAACTTTCTTTTTTAGCATCAACCTGAGCTTTGTTTATATTCATATTATTGATATCTTGTTCAAAAATTCTTTTTTCATTTTGTTGTTTCATTAAATTGGATTCAAACATTCTTACTTTATCTTGCAGGGCATTTTTTTGTTCAAACATTTTTTGATATTTCTTTTTTAAAATCTCTGCTTGCTCTTCTTTTTCATCAGCTAAATCTTGTTTTTCTTCTAAATCAATTTCAAGCTCCCCTAAGTCATCTTTAATTGATTCTTTGTCTCTAATGTTTTGCTTAATAGCAAGTTTTGTTCTTTCCAATTCTCTTTGTTTTGAAGAGATTTCAAACCCAAGATTTCTTTCTTCACTTCTTTGTAATTCATCTACTTCTAATTTCAAACCTTCATATTGTTCTTCACTTAATTTAATTTTAGAAAATTTATTTTCAATGTTTTTCTTTTTAATTTCAAGATTTTTAAGTTCTGTTTTAAAAACTTCTACTTGGTGCTTATCTCTTTTGAATTTTTGTTTTTTTTCATTAATTGTTTGTATTTTAATAATATCTATTTCTCTTGTGTTTATTTCATTAGCTTGTTTTGATATTTTTTGCTTAATTTTTTCCAATTCTTGTTCAAATTGTTTGATTGTTGTTTCTGTGTTAGAAAGTATTTTTTGAGCATCATGTATTTCAGAATTAGATTTACTTATGACTTCATCAATATGTTTTGGAGTAATTTTGGTTTTACAAAGAGGGCAAAGATCTAATTTAGAAACTTCTGATTTAATTTTTTCAGCTTGTTTGATTATTTGTTTTTGAGTGGCTTGTATTTTTTCTTTTTCAAGCAAGTCATTTTGCAGTTCAGATGCTTTTTTCTTATTTAATTTTATTTCTTGCTTTAATTGAATCAATGATTTTTGATGATTTTCTAAATCTTCATTTATTTTTATTTCACATTCTGTTTGTTCAATTTGGTTTAATATAAAATTAGCTTCATTTTTAGTTCTTTGGATTTGTCTTTTTTTATCATCTATCTGGCTGTTAGTAGAACTAATATTTGATTTGAGAAGATAAGATTTTCTTTTTAATTCATCAAGGTCTTCAAGTTTTTCTTTTTTTTCTTGAAGGGTTTTTTTCCTGTCTTTTCCTTTTTCTTTTGTCATTTCTTTAATTTCTTTTTCTGCTATTTTAATAGATTCTTGAAGGGTTTGCCTTCTTCTGTCTAATTCACCAAGTTGATTTTCAAAATTTTCTTTTCTTGCACCCATACCTGCTATTTCTTGTTTTAAATCTGAGATTTCTTCTAATAAAGCATCTTGTTCAAGTCCTGAAGATTTTTGAATTATTTTAGAAATATTATCTGCTTTTTCATTAAGAGAATCTATTTCATTTTGTGTTTTATTTATTATGTCTTCTTTTTTTTCAATTTCGTTTCTTTTTGAATCAATTTTTTTATTAAGTTCATTTAATTCTTTTTGTTTTTCCTGAATATTTTTGTCTATAATCGATGCCTTGCATTTTTTTACTGTTTCTTCTAATTTTTTAAATCTTAATGCTTGTTCTCTTTCATTTTCAAGATTTCTCATATAATTTGTTCTTTCTCTTAAAACAGCATTTATTTGTTTTAGTCTTTCCTCTGTTTTTTCTAATTCTCTTAAAGATTTGTGCTTTCTCATTTCATAAACAGAGATTCCTGCAACTTCTTCAATAACTTTACTCCTTTCTTCTGCAGGCATTTTAACAAATTTTTCAATTTCTCCTTGTAAAATTATATTAAATCCATGGGGATCAATTCCTGCCTGAGCTAAAAGTTCAAGAACTTCTTGCCTTGTCTTAACTTCATTATTTATTTTATATATGCTTTGCCCGTTTTTCTTTACCATTCTTCTTATTTTTATTTCTTTTTCATCTAAAGCAAAAATTTTATCAGAATTATCAAAAATTAGTTCCACATGAGCTTCATTTGCTTTTTTAAAATATTTATTTCCTGCAAAAATTAAATGAGAAGCTTTTGCTGCTCTCATTGATTTAATACTTAATCTTCCAAGTACAAAACACAATGCATCTGTAATATTGCTTTTTCCACTTCCATTTGGACCTACAATTACATTCATGTTTCTATCTAAATTCATTGTAGTTTCTCTTGCAAAACTTTTGAACCCTTTCATTACCAGTTTTTTAACATATGGCATTTTGTTATATTATTTTTAATATCTATATCTCTATAAATCTTTAAGTTATGTTGATGAGTTTTATGTTACTAATAGAAAGAAATATTGTTTTTAAATTTATATTAAATCTTTCTCACAACTCCATTATTAGCATTAACCTCAATCAAATCTCCATCTTTGAACGTTTTTGTTGCATATTTTGTTCCTACAACGCAAGGGATATTAAATTCTCTTGATACAATTGCTGCATGGCTCATCATTCCCCCTTCGTCTGTAACTATGGCTGCTGCCTTTTCCATTAATGGAATCATTTCAGGACCAGTTGTATCTGAAACTAGGATATCATCTTTCTCCATTTTTCCGAAATATTTTTCAGGGGTCATTGATAGAGGAATTATCTTGACAATTCCTTTTACTAATCCTTTACAAGCAGAAACTCCAATAACTTCATTTTGTGGTATATCCTTGTCAAGTTCCCTTATCTTCCTATAAGCATCTCCTCCAGATATGATAATCATCTGCTCATTATCTTTATCCCAAATAATATAAGAGTAAACATATCTATCTGTAACTTCTTTAACTTCCTTTCCATTTAAACAATTTTTTATTTCTTTTAGAGTCATATTCAACGCATCTTCCCTTCCTGTTTTGATTACTAATTGCTGAAGCAATCTAGGAATTACTGCTGTAGGACCAATAAATACTTTATTAATGACCTTCCTTAATTCAAATTTTAGATGTTGCATATTAATGATATAATCTGCAAGTTTTCTCTTATCTTCTGGCCAGGTAGTTAGATCAGCACACCCAGACATTACTTCTTCAAAAGAAATATCTTTCTCTTCAATATAATCTTGTATCTCTTTTTCTATTTTTGTAAAATTAATAAATTCAGTAAGATTATATTTAGCTAAAAACTTTTTAGCAAGACCAAATAATTTGTCTATAAAATGTGTTAATTGTTCATTGTCCATCTCTTCAACTTTAGTATCTTTAATTTCAAGCACCAACTTCACCATCTTCATTGATTCTTCCTCAAATTGTTCAAAAAAACCATCTTGTAATGCATAACTATATCCTCTTTCAGATACTTTCTTTAACATATCTTCTGATAAGAACATCTCCCATCCCCCATTTTTCATTGTAATAATCGGATTAAATTGCCAATAATTTTGAAGAAATAAGTCAGTCATAAAAATATTATATTCTGGAAACTTAAATATTGGTTCATATTCCATTAAAAAACTTAAATTTGAGGATATAAAAGTTTTATGGTTTTAATAATCCTGTAACCCCTTCTGCTCTTTTTCTTTATGATATCTTTTATATGTTGCCCAGGTTTGCCTCATTATTTCAGGATATTTTTTCCCATGTTTTCTGACAAAATCTTGTGTTGTTTGATTAGAAGGATATCCCGGACCACAATTTCCATATTTCTTTCTTATTTTCTTCATTTCATCTTCTCTTTCAACTTTTGCTATTATTGAAGCAGCAGAACAAACTGGATAATTTGCATCTGCTTTATGCTCAACTATGAGCTTGACATTTTTATTCTTAAGAAGATTTTTAAGATATTGTTTGAATTTAAAGGCATTAATACTTGGAGCGTCTATTATTGCAATATCTGGTTTTAATTCATTTATTATTTCTGCTTGTTTATATGCTTCAAGCCAGTTTAAGTTTAAATCTTCAGAATTAAGTGCGTCATCAATTTCTTTTGGTTCTACTTTTATTACTTTATATTTGAAATTTTCTTTTAAATGTTTTGCAAGTTTGATTCTTTTATTATGATATAAGAATTTTGAATCTTTAACTTCTCCAAGCATTTCTTCTTTTCCTTCTTCAATAATAACTCCTGCAATAATCATTGGACCAATTACCGGGCCTCTTCCTGCTTCATCAATTCCAAGAACTTTCATTTTTATTGTTTATCTATAATAATAAATTTTTAATTTAATCATCTGAATAGCTTAATATTCTGTTATGTGTCTCTTTATTCTTTATAAAATACTAGTTTTAATCCTTCTTTTTTATAAATTATTAATATAAAGGGAAGTTTATAAATTTAATAGTAAAGTTTAAAAGCACATTGCCTTACATAATTACATAGCGGGATGGAGCAGTCTGGAGTGCTCGCGAGGCCCATAACCTCGAGGTCGGAGGTTCAAATCCTTCTCCCGCTATTTTTGAAATGCAATTTCCAGAAAAATATATTAAAAGAGGGGACTTTACTCTTCATAGTGGTATTAAAACAGATATATTCTATGATGTTAATGGGTTTTTGACAGATAATGAACATTTTCTTGAGATAATTAAAAAAGTCCCAATGAGCAAACATTATATTGGAATTGCCACTGGCGGAGCAATAATTGCAAGAGTTATTGCATTACAAAGAGGAAATAAAACTTTTTCTATGATTAAAGACCATGAATTAAAAGGAGCCTCTCCAAGTAATGGTTATATTTTAATCGATGATGTTGCTACAACTGAAAACTCTTTAAATGAAGCAATAAAAATTATTGGCTTAAAACCAACAAAAATATTTGTTGTAGTAGATAGAAGAAAAACCAAAAACCTTAATTTAGAATCTATGTTTAAAGTATAGATAAAATATTAAAAAGAACTTTAAAATTTTAAAAAATAGATAATTAAAATGAAAGAACATGCTGCAATTGTTATAAAAAATGAGAATAACGACATTTTGTTTATTAAGCGCTCAATGAACAAAAAGACTCTTCCAGGTGCTTGGTCTTTTCCTTCTGGAACAGTAGAAGAAGGAGAACATGTTCATAATACAACAATTAGAGAAGCTATGGAGGAGTTAGGAATTGGTGTTGAAGTGGAGGATACTTTAGCTGTAAGGAAATTACCTGAATTTTCTGTTTGTTTAATTTTTGTTTTATGTAATATTAAATCAGGAGAGCCTGTTATTAAGCAATCAAATGAGATTGATAAAATTGAATGGATGAAATTTTCTGATTTTTTTGATAAATTTAGTGATGAAGAGATTGGACATGGTTTAATTTGGTTAAGGCAAAATCCCCATATATGGGAAGCTTATAAATAACGCAAAGCTTTAAATTCTATAAAATATCTTTATTTTTATGCCCTGGTCGCATAGTGGTATTGCACATGGTTGCTAACCATGGCCCTTCGGGGCTCGCAGGTTCGATTCCTGTCCAGGGCGTTTT
>SDBT01017640.1_pt1 | contig 11264 bp, 12 predicted proteins | sample 2277101 | NCBI WGS metagenome assembly SDBT01 (sample SAMN10404973, study PRJNA504765) | marine sediment metagenome | isolation source: marine sediment core GS10_PC15, 103 cmbsf | place: Arctic Ocean: Southern Knipovich Ridge | collected 2010 | reverse complement strand
ATTAGCTAATCAAGAGGCGGTTCAGCGCTATATTGTAAAAGAAGTTCAGAAAATCTATAGCACTCAAGGCGGAGGATTAAATGATAAGCATATCGAAGTAATTATTCGCCAGATGTTTTTACGGGTCAGAATTAAAGATGGTGGTGATACTAGTCTTTTAGCTGGCGCAACAGTGGGCAAAGATCAGTTTCTAGAGGAAAATAGTAGGCTGAAAAACAAAGGAAAATTAGCTACTGCTCAAGATTTACTTTTAGGAATTAGCAAAGTAGCTTTAAGCACAGAGAGTTTCTTGTCTGCTGCTTCATTCCAGGAAACAGTTCGTGTCTTAATTGAAGCTGCTATTGAAGGAAGAATAGATAGATTGCGAGGATTAAAGGAAAACGTGATTATTGGCAAGCTAATTCCAGCAGGAACAGGATTTAAAGAGAAAGTGGAGAAGAAGAAGGGGTAAGAAATACTTTCACCCCTCAACTCCGTGTTCACTTCATAGTCAAATAAGCTCGCTCACTGCGGGGAACCCTCGGGAAACGACCTTCGGTCTAGTTCCCGCTTCCCTTCTTGTTCGCTCGCTTATTTGTACTTTCGTTCACAGAGTCGTTTCAAAGCAAAAGTATTTCTAAAAGAAGAGAGAAGGATAGAAAACATACGTATTTTAATACGTATGTTTTTGTTTTGGGGTTGACCCTGCACCTTTCAAAGATAGGTGCAGGGTTGACAAATAATTAATATAGGTGTACAAAGGGAGAGTAAAGTTTAAAAAGGAGGTATAAACTATGGCAACAGGAGACGAATTTGTTATTGAGATGCATCATTCCCTGTATGTAGCAGAAAATAAAAAGATGATTTTTACGCAAAAAGAAGCAGAGGCAGAAATCGTTAAAATTCTTCTTAAAGAGAACGAGATACCTATTATAAAAATACGTAGGTTATGCGATACGGGCTACAAATTTATTGAACCACTTTCTGTAAGGATACTCCGCTAAGGCAAAACTAAAACAGTTCTAATTGGGGCGAAAAGTATTTTCTTAAAGAATTTTCTTTTCGCCCGCTTTTTTTATCTCCAAAATTCTTTTATATCCCCCATAAATCCGTAAAATCCAACGCCTCACGTATGTGAGGCGTTGAAAAAAAGATTAAAATGGGATAAAATAGAAGCATAAAGAATTAACTTTAACGTAATTACGGCCGTAATTACGTGTGTAATTACGTCCTAAAAAACATGCGTTTTATAAGAAAATTAAGAAAGGTCTCTACCCACAGCTATGCTGTGGTAATTCCCAAAGAATTAATCAAAAAATTCCGCTGGCGCGAGCGTCAGAAACTCATTCTTAATTCGAGAGGGGAAAAAATAACTATTGAAGATTGGAAGAAATAAAGTATAATAAATACTATTAAAAAATCAAAAAACTCTGCGGGAGTGGAGTTTTTTGATTTTTGGCCAAAAAGACTTGACAAGGGATTTAAATAAAAATATACTGAATATAGTAATTAGTATGATCATAAAGACATCAATTATAGTAGATGCCTTATCAACTATAATTCCTGAGTATTTATGAATATAAAATATGAAAATCTTTAAAGAAAAAATTAGTATAGTACCGGATAGAAGTCTTTATCCTAAATTAGGTCAGACAGGTTATTCGGTTGGAGAAGCAATTGCAGAGTTAGTTGATAATTCTATTGATGCAAGATTAGAAAAAAAGCTTCTTACGATTGAAATAGTGTTAGATAAAAATGCTAAGGAAATAATTATTTCTGATGATGGAGTAGGCATGAATAAAAAAACCGCTACTAAGTGCTTGGTATTAGGTTATTCTCAGAAAAAAGACCAATTAGGACAATTTGGGCTTGGATTAAAGACAGCTTGTGAAAGTCTTGGGAAAAAATTTAGTATAACAACAACTAAAAGTAACAGTGAAGAGGAATACTTACTTGAATTTAATGAAGAAGAATGGCTTAAAAAAGGAGATTGGTCGGATTTTGAAATCAGAATAAAGAAAGGTGTGAACAAAAGAAAACATGGCACAAAAGTAATAATAGGAGATTTAAAAATAGTATTATATCCTAATTTAACCACAAATATAAGGAAGCAACTCGAAGAGAGATTTGCCCCTTTTATTTTAAATAACGAAGCAAGGATAAAGGTTAATACTCAATGGCTTAAACCGGAACAACCAGAACTGATTGAAGGGACTAGACAGGGGTTCGAAATTAAACTAAAAAATGGAGACATTATTAAGGGCTGGACAGGGATATTAAAAATAGGTTCTCAAGAGAAAAGTGGTTTTAATTTATTTAAGAGAGGGCGTTTAATTAGGGCACATGAGAAATTAGGTTATGCTTATCACCCTTCTAAAATGTGGATTATCGGAGATGTGTATATGGATCCTATTTCAGTTACACATAATAAACGAGAGTTTATTACAGAATCTGATATATATCTAGATTTTTTTGAGAAACTCCAAGAGATAATAGGACCTGTTTTAGCCGAGGCTCAAAAAAGACATAGAGATTTACAAATTAAAGATTTACCTCCAGAAAAGAAAGAAACATTGAAAGATAATCTTCTTCGTGCATTAAATAAAACAGATGAATATCAAGAGCTTGCCTTTCCTCAGCAAGCGAAACCAGCAAAACGTTCTCATGAAGAGGGTGAGTTGTTTGAAAAAGAAAAAAGAGAGAAAATAGGAGAAGTAAGAGAGGAAATCAAGATTGAGAAAAAGACAGGAAAAGAAAAAGGTAAAAGGGTTCCCAAAAAGACGCAAAAGAGAAGAGTTCGGTTTATAACCATTGCTGGCAAGAAATACCAATTTGATTGGGATTGGAAAGATTTTGATGAAGAAATATCAAAGGTTAGTGAGATAGATCGCGACGGCAAAAAGATAATGGTTTTTTTAAATTCCAGATTTCCGTTGTTGAATATTGTTAAAGATGAAGTTCTCTATATTTCTATGTTTGTAACAGAAGGGATAGCCGAAGTTTTTGTTAGAGAAAATAAAAAAGGCTCAGATAAAGTTATTTCTTTGCGAGATAGTCATTTAAAGAATTTAGCCAAGATTGTTGCAGAGGATATAGAGTTAGAGAAAAAGCAGAGATTGGTTCGAAAGCTTGAAATAGAAAAAGAAATATTGAAGAAAAAAGCATTAGAAAGAGAAGAAGAAATAAAAGAATAGTATTTATTGATTAAAAAATAAATTATTATTTTTTTGAAAACTTGACACCAGGCGATAATTATTTAGAAAGGTCGGTTTTTATTTAATGTTTGATTAATAATCTATAATATGGAAAAAAAATCTGACAAAGAATTGGAGGCCATAAGGCACATCATTGGGTCTTTAAGTTCATTGGATCCGGACGCCAGAAAGCGAGTATTGCATTATATATTGAGAAGATTAGATATTGATATTCAGGATAGCGAATTACTGACTGAGCAGCAAATTCCCTTGCATGAGAAACAAGACAAAGGTTTCATTGCAGGAGTTTTGCCAAAGAGTATGACCGATATACGTTCACTTAAAGAGGAAAAGGACCCAAAAACTGCAATCGAAATGGCTGTGCTTGTTGCTTATTACCTTAGCGAATTAGCACCTAAAAATGAACGTAAAGAAAATATTAACTCAAATGATATTAAGAAATATTTCAAGCAAGCCGGTTTTCCTTTACCTATGGTTGATCCAGTATATACTTTGAGAAATGCTAAAAATGCTGGATACCTCGATTTTACAGGGAATGCAGGTGTTTATGAAATTAATCCAGTAGGGTACAATCTCGTCGCTTACAATCTTCCCAAAGAGGGCAAGGTTCTACGCATAAAGAAGAAAAAATCAAGAATTAGCAAAACTAAGAAGATCAAAAAGAATAAGAATAAATAAGGCGAAGGGAATGATTTTTAATTCACAAAGAAACACAATAATATGTGGGCTGACTTTATTAGACAATTGCGGCAACTACAATCTTTGTTAAAAAAATCTCAAGTAAAGCATGTTAATTCGCATAATGAACTTGATGCGACAAAATCTTTGATTCAGTATTATTTTAGAGAATTAAGACCCGAAATCAAGAAAATTAAGCTTGATATAAAAGAATTAGAGGATTATTTCAAAAAACTTCATGAATTCGTTAATAAAAGAACTTTACGAAAATCATATATTGATTTATTAAAGAGCATATCAGAAGAACTTGGCGAATTAGAAATACAGAAAGAATGTTATTTGGGCGACGCCAAGGATAGAAGAGAAAGAGGGAGTGATATCGAGCAGAAAATTTATCAAACTTTGGAGAAACTAAAACCCGATGTCGCACTTTCTTATAAACAAGTACTTTTTGATCTTTCTGATAAAGAACGAGTTTCATTTCGTGGGACAGCAAGCGAATTAAGAGAAATTCTTAGAGAGATTCTTAATCACCTTGCACCTGATAAGGTTATTGAACAATCGGAAGGGTTTATATTAGAAAAAGATTGTAATAAACCAACAATGAAACAAAAAGTGCGTTTTATTTTGATGTCACGAGGATTATCAAGAACACAAACAAAATCAGCTGAAGCAAGCGCTAATCTTATAGAAATTGGAATCGAGAGTATCGCATCCCTTACTCGATCTATATATAACAGTGGTTCACTTGCCACACATACCGATTTTGGGAAAATAAAGGAACATGTTGTACAGCTAAAAATGTACACAGATGCAGTTTTATGTGAACTTTTAGAGATTCATAGTCAATAATAGATTAATTATTAACAAAAACCTAATTTGAGGAGATTATGGGAAACAAAATTTCAATTATTCAACAATTACAAAAAGAAGCATTGAATCCAGAAATATCTGTTTCTGATTTGTTAAGAAAGGCAAAAATAGTTGCTGTTAAGCTTAACTTAAAAGATTTTCTTAACTGGATAGAAAAAGAGCTTAATGGTTATGATGTGAAAAACCAAAAAGAATTACCTATGTATCGTATTATAAACACAGAAATTAAAGGCTGGAATCCTTTTCGTGGCTGGCAACCAGTAATTTTTGAAAACCATGAGGTAGCAAATTTGCTTTCTGAAAGAGGAACAAATCAACCAATTAGTGAACTGGATGATATTATTAAGGCAAAAAAGGAAGAGCCCATTTTTCTTGAGTTACCATCAGAAGCAAAGAAAAGAATTATTGAATCACTTGAATTTAAGGTTGATGTTAAGTGTATGGTTAGTAAAACTGAGATAGTTGGAATCTTGGATGCAGTACGAAATATAATTCTTGATTGGAGCCTTAAACTAGAAAAAGAAGGAATATTGGGAGAAGGATTATCTTTTTCTCAGAAAGAATATAAAAAGGCTCGCAAACCGAGTGTCATTTATAAAATTGGTCGCATCGGGCACTTCACAGGCACTATTGGAAATATTTCTGGAAATGCAAAAGTGAACATTCATCAAATTAATCCTGAATTTAAAAAAGAAATTCAAAACTTAATTGAACAAATTAGAAAATATACTCCACAAATTGATTTAAAAACAGAGGAACAAAGACATATAGAACAAGATCTTGCCAAATTAGATATTGAAATAAAATCAAGGAAGCCTAAAATCTCCAAAGTTAAAAAAATATTGTCATCAGTTAAAAGGGTTGTTGAAAGTGCAGCTGGTAATGTTATAGCACAGGGCATTATTGTCGGGATCGAAAAGTTTATAAAATAGCTTATTTTTGATTTTGGGAGTATTAGACTATAAAAACAAAAAACCAAAAGAATAAACTTTAACGTAATTACGGCCGTAATTACGATTTTTTTCTTGACCCTGCACTTTTAAATAAAGGTGCAGGGTTGACAGGGTAGCATATTACTGCTATTCTTTTGTTAAATCCAAGAAAAAGGAGGAAATAATAATGAGCGTTAGAACAAAGATTATGAGAGATAGGGCTGAGAAACGTTTGTGGCTTTTAATCGATGAGAAAATCAAAGAAAACGCTGGAAACAAGAAAGTGGTTAAGGTTTTAAATGAATTAAAAGAAGATATGAAAGATATTGTTCTTGATTTTAAAACAGAAGATTAATAGGAGGATTTAATGGATGGAATAAAGGAACTTGGTTCAATTGTTGCTATTATTCTTTTATTCGTTCTTTTCGGGATAATTGCAGGAGAAATAGAGGCTTGTTACAAGAACATAAAAAAAGAAAAAGAAATTAAAGAACTGTATGTAGTACAAAATCTGGAACAGAAGATAAAAAAGAAAAGAAAGAGAATAATTCAGATTACAGAAGAAAAAGAAAAATTATTTGTCCTAACAAAAGATTCCCAAAACAGACAACTTGTTCCTGAATATCTTTGGCTAAAAGATGTAGAATGGTTTATGAAAAGAGATTATGCTGATTTGATTAAAAGGTACAACCAGCGAATGAACATTAATTATTCTCTTTTAGGTAGTACGTCTTTAGCAGCACAATTGCATCTCAAAAACGAATTTCCATTGGAAAATGGGGGATAAGGTCTTAATGACTTATCCCTCTTTTTTTATAGTATATACTTTTTATAATAAAAATAAGGAGGATTTTCCGACTTTTGGAAAATCCTCCTTTGAATTCCCTGAATGATTAGAATTGTAACTGTTCTTTTGCTAATTCGGCATTTTCCAAAGTCCTGTCTAATTCAGTGTAAGAGAAGTTCAGACGAGTTGCTAAATCTTTTTTGGTAATCTTTTTGATGTCGCAAAAACGAGGAACAGTAGTTTGCTTTGTGCTTTTAGAAACAAAAACTCCATTGTGAACCTGGATTGTCCATATTTTATCTTCTTGAGAAAAATCCACCTTCCTTACAACTCCAGCTAAAAGATCATTAAAGCTAATACCCATCAGAGGAGCACATAATTTTATTAAAACTATATCTCCCTTCTTTAGCTTTAATTTCTCTACCTTATCATTTAAGTTCTTTAAACTCACAATGTCCTCCTTTCTTTATTTAATTTACAGATTATTATTCTATCACACTCATAAAATCTGTCAAGCTTTTTTAACGGCTCAACCAGTTGAGCCGTTGACTTTTTGTTAGGATTGATATATTATAAAGAAAAATCAAGCTTAAAGGAGGGATAAATTGGAGAGAAAAACTAAAGGGAAATGCAAGGCTTGTGGTGGCCCAATTGTTGAGAAGATTGAATCAGAACCTACAATGTCAAAAGAATTAATTCCTATAGGACCTGGTTCTGCAAAATATTTCCGTCAGGTTAGTAAAGGATTTTACTGTAAAAAGTGCGGGATCAAATACGAATTTATTATTGAAGATTGAGAAAAGATCATTCTAGGCCAAGGGCTTTGCCCTTGGCCTGATTTATTTTATTTCATTTTTATAGTATAATAAGAGAGTATGCCTAGGAAAAGAAGAGTGGGACGTCCCAGAAAGCACACGGCCCGTTCAAAAACCACAAAAACTAAAAAATCAGAAAGGCGAGTTAAGGAAAAAAGGCCAAAGTTAAATATCTTTCCTGAAACTAAAAGGGGAGTGATTTCAATTATTTTATTTGCTTTGGCTATTATTTTTATTTTAAGTTTTCAAGGCGTTGGTGGTGTAGCAGGTGAGTATGTTTTAGAGTATTCTGAACTTGTTTTTGGTGTCTGCCTCTGGCTTATCCCTTTGGTCTTTTTAGCAGCTGGGATTATTATTCTTCGGGACATTCATGAAAGTATTTATCTCTCTACCCTCCTCGGCGTAGCGATTTTTGTTTTAAGCTTTTTAGCCATAGTTCATATTTTCCTGCCTGGCGAGCGTCAAGCTGGCTGGCTTGGTTATATAGTTAGTTGGCCCTTTTTAGAATTAATTGGTTTTTGGGCGAGTTTAGTAATATTTTTTGCTGCTTTAGTTATTTCCATCTTAATTGGTTTTAACATTCCTTTAAGAAAAATGCCAAAAGAAGAAGAGGAAAGAGAGGAGGAAGCAGTTGCCGAAAAAACACCTAAAGGAATTAAAGGTATTGGCTTTGCTCCTACTGAAAAGAAAATGGGTCGTTTTATTAAGGGAATTTTTAAAAAACCGAGATTTGAGACAAAAGAAATGGGCGAAGAGGAAGTTGTAGAGAAAGAGGAACTCATCCCTACCACTACTCCAATCCTCAAGGATTATACTTTTCCTTCAATTGATTTATTAGAAGCTGATAAGGGTCATCCTTCTAGTGGTGATATTAAAGCTAATATGAACATTATTGAAAAGACTTTGGAAAACTTTAACATTCCAGTAGAAATGGGCGAGGTCAATGTTGGTCCTACGGTTACCCAATATACCTTCCGACCATCCAGCGGGATAAAGCTTGCCAAGATTACTGCGCTTCAGCGCGATATTTCCTTAGCCTTAGCTGCTCATCCTATTAGAATGGAAGCTCCGATTCCTGGCCGTTCTTTAGTTGGTATAGAAATCCCTAACAAAACTGCTACTTTGGTTCGGTTAAGAGATTTGTTAACTGGCTTTGATTATAAAAAAGATGGTCATAATTTGAACATTGTTTTAGGCAGGGACGTGGCTGGTCGTCCAATCTGGGCTAATTTAAATAAAATGCCCCATTTATTAATTGCCGGAGCAACAGGCAGTGGTAAAAGTATTTGTATTCATAGTATTATTAGTACTTTACTTTATCAAAAATCTCCTTGGGAATTAAAATTTATTTTAATTGATCCAAAGAGAGTAGAACTGCCTCTTTATAATGGTATTCCTCACTTATTAACTCCAGTTATTGTTGAGTTGAACAAGGTGATTAATGCTTTTAAGTGGGCAATTAAAGAAATGGAAGAAAGATATCGCTTACTTTCTGATGTTGAAGCTAAAGATTTAGCTACTTATAATGAAAAGATTGCCAAGACTTCTCCTAAAGAAATTCTTCCTTACATTGTTATTGTTGTTGATGAACTGGCTGACATAATGGCTGCTCATGGTAAGGAAGTTGAAGGAGCAGTTGTCCGTTTAGCTCAAATGTCCCGGGCAGTGGGTATTCATTTAATTATTTCTACCCAGAGACCATCAGTAGAAGTTATTACTGGCTTGATTAAAGCTAATATTACTTCCCGAATTGCTTTTCAGGTTGCTTCTCAGGTTGATTCCCGAACAATTTTAGACATGGCTGGGGCTGACCGTTTATTAGGCAATGGTGATATGTTGTTTTTGGCTGGTGATGTTGGTAAGCCAAGAAGAATTCAAAGCCCTTATACTTCAGAAAAAGAAGTTAAAAAAGTGGTTAACTTTTTAAGAAAACAAGCCGGTGAACCAGAGTATGAAGAAGAAATTACAGCAGCTGTGCCAGAAGGGCAGATAGATTTAGAAGGTAGAACTATTTCTTTTGATGATCCTTTATTAGAAGAAGCCAAGGATTTAGTTATTGCAACTGGCAAGGCCTCAGCTTCCTATCTTCAAAGGAGATTTAGAATTGGCTATGCCAGAGCTGCCAGTATATTAGACATGCTTGAGCAAAAAGGTATTGTTAGCCCAGCCGACGGCGCCAAACCAAGAAAGGTTTTAGTAGGAACAGAAAAAGGACCTGACGAATCCGAAATCCTTGAAGACGTCCCAATTCCAGAAGAACCTGAAGAAACTGAAGAAGATTTAGAAAAAGAAGAAGTATGATTCAAAAGGCCAAGTTAGAAGTAAAAGATAAGGCAATTAGGCCGTTGAAGAGAATGAGGCAGTTGGTGATTACACCGAAGAGAATTAGTTTGATTGTTTTTGTTTTATTTTTAATATTAGTAGGTTTATACTTTCACCGGGAAATAGGGTTTTTAACTAAAGCACCAGCATTAGAACTTAGTCAGCCGCCAACTGATATAACAGTTAAACAAGAAACTTTTGAAATTATTGGTACAACTGACCCTAGTGCTTATTTGACAGTTAATGATAAAGAAGTATATATTGATAAACAGGGTGAGTTTAAGACAGAAGTAAATCTTTCTCAAGGAGTAAATGTAATAACAATTCAGGCCAAAAATAGATTTGATAAAACTAATGAAATAATAAGAAGAATTATTTATCAACCATGACAGATGAAAAGAAGAAAAACATAGAAAATACAATTGGCGAGCTTAAACAAAAGTTCGGTGAGGGGACTATTATGACGTTAGGCGAAGCCAGAAAGGTTGATGTTAATACTATTCCCACTGGCTCGTTTTCTTTAGATATTGCTATGGGAGTAGGGGGCATGCCCAGAGGTAGAGTTGTTGAAGTTTATGGACCAGAGAGTTCAGGAAAAACCACTTTAGCTCTTCATGTGGTAGCTGAAGCCCAGAAAAAAGGCGGTTTAGCATCTTATGTTGATGCTGAGAATGCCTTAGACCCTGATTATGCTAAAAGAATTGGAGTTAAAATAAATGATTTATTAATTTCCCAGCCCGATAGTGGAGAACAGGCCTTACAAATCGTAGAGTCCTTGGCAAAATCTAATATAGATGTAATTGTGGTTGATTCAGTAGCTGCTCTAACTCCTCGAGCAGAAATTGAAGGGGAAATCGGAGACCAGTTTATTGGTCTTCAAGCTAGATTAATGTCTCAGGCTTTAAGAAGATTAAGTTCTGTAATTGCTAAAAGCCAAAGCATTGTTATTTTCATTAATCAAATCAGAATGAAAATTGGTATGATGTTTGGCAATCCTGAAACAACCCCAGGTGGTAAGGCATTGAAATTTTATGCTTCAGTAAGAATTGACTTGCGTCGCATAGCTCAAATTAAAAAAGGCGAAGAAGTAATTGGCAGTAGAGTAAAAGCCAAGGTAGTTAAAAATAAAGTTGCCCCGCCTTTTAGAATTGCTGAATTTGACATTATGTTTAATCAGGGGATTTCTTATGAAGGTGATGTGATTAATGTTGGTGTAAAATATGGAATTATTAAAAAATCCGCAGCTTCATACAGCTACGGAAAACAAAGACTCGGCGTAGGCCTAGAAAAAGCCAAACAGTTTCTCGCAGAAAATCCAAAAATTTTAAAACAAATTATAGCTGATATTAAAGAAAAATTGAAAGAGGAGAAGAAATAAAATTTATCTAGTTGTAAACGGCAATAAGCCCAATATTCGGGATCTTTTTATTGCTTTGGCTAATTTTCGTTGATGTTTTGCACACGTCCCAGTATATCTGGGTTTTTTTATTTTTCCCAAGTCATCAATAAATCGAGACAGGATTTCAGTGTCTTTGTAATCAATTTCTTTTATGTTTCTTTTACAAAAATAACAATCTCTCATCTTAAAATGGTATATCTTCACTTTTTACTTCATCCTTGCTTTCTTCTGAGCTTTTCTTTTTTCCTTTTTCTTCTCCAGATT
>SDBT01017639.1_pt1 | contig 11264 bp, 9 predicted proteins | sample 2277101 | NCBI WGS metagenome assembly SDBT01 (sample SAMN10404973, study PRJNA504765) | marine sediment metagenome | isolation source: marine sediment core GS10_PC15, 103 cmbsf | place: Arctic Ocean: Southern Knipovich Ridge | collected 2010 | reverse complement strand
ACCGAGGCGCGGATCCACTCGGAGAGGTGCTCGAGGTCGCACCGACTGGTCCGGAGCAGCTCGATGAGCAGCGTATGGGCCTCGTTCGCATCAACCTCGAGCCTCCACCCGTTCAGGCGCAGGAAGACGTCGGTCGCGAAAAAGGCCACCCGCTTGTTGCCGTCAACGAAGGGGTGGTTCATGAGCAGCGACTCGAAGAGAGCCGCCGCCATCGTCACCAGGTCCTCGTAGTAGCCTGACTGCGGACGGTAGAGCGCACTCTCCAGCAGACCGAGATCACGAACACCATCCGCACCTCCATAGGTGTCGATCACACGTTCGTGAATCGCGAGAACCTCGTCGAGGCTCAGAAAGAGAACACTATTACTGGGCAAGGAGGCGCCCCAACTCCTCGTTTTCTGCCATCGAATCTTCCAGGTGCTCGAGAACTTCCGGTCTCACCCGCCTACGGCGAACGTAGTCCCTGATCGCCTCGGTGAGAAGCCCACCGATACTCTGGTGGGACTCCTCCGCAACCGCACGCAGCTCACGCCACACCGACTCCTCGACCTTCGAGCTGATTTTGATCGCTGGCATATTACGCCTCCTTGACAGATCAAGATATGTCAATCCTGACCCACTGTCAATGCACCAGCCACAAGTCCCTGGGGTGCAGGGGTGGAATCCATGATGTTGGATTCTTTCGTGCTACACTGAATCCGTGGAGCACGGGTCATGAATCTCACGATCACCGTCGACGATGAGGTGTTGCGCCGGGCGAGGATTCGCGCGCTTTCTCTAGGTACGTCGGTCAATGCCGTGCTGCGTGAGTTCCTGGAAAGCTACGCGGGCTCCGAGGTCGAGGCCGCAGCTCGGACTCGACTGGCGGAGCTCGCCCGCGGATCGACCGCATCGAGCGGTCCCTGCGGTAGGACCTGGACTCGAGAGGACCTCTACGCAGACCGTCTCGATCGCGACCAATCGGTCCACGAGCCATGATAAGCGTTTTCCTCGACACCAACGTCGTCGTCTACGCCTTTGACGACGCCGACCCGGCCAAGCAGAGCATCGCGATCGAGGTGTTGGAGGCCGGCGATCGGCTGGTCGTGAGCACCCAGGTGCTGCTCGAAGCCTGGTGGGTACTGACCCGGAGACTTGCCGTTCCGCTCGGCGAGGACGACGCGTCAAAGGTCATCGACGAGCTGTCCGCCCTGCCGGTGGTCTCGACCGATCCCGATCTGGTTCGGCGGGCCATCGAAACCGGCCGCCGGTTCAACATCGCGGTCTGGGACGCGTTGATTATTGAAGCAGCACGGGCCAGCGGTTGCCGGCGCGTCTTGAGCGAGGACCTCAACTCTGGCCAGGATTTCGAGGGCGTTGTGGTCGAGAATCCGTTCAAGAGCTGAACGCGGCCCGTCACGGCGTAGCCCGACCTGTCACGGCGAAGCGCGCAGCGCGAAGCCGGAAGGGCGAAGCCGGAAGGGCGAAGCCGGAAGGCGTGCGGAGTCGAAAGATCTGGGGGGTGCACTCTTTGCCGTTGACAGCCCGGCCCGCGGGATTCATATTCAAGGAAGAACCACACTCGTGCTATGAGAAGCCAGGCATGCCGGTCCCGCGGTTGAGGTCAGCAGAACACGCGGCGGGCCGGTTGGCCGAGGAACTGCAAGAGGGAGGATGGCTCCATGCGATGCACAATCGGGATTGTCGCGCTTGCCCTGATCATCTGCCCGGGGCCGGTTGACGCCGGAACGCCGCAGCCCACTGCGGTCATGACCATCAGCGGGATACCGGGCCAGTTCACCGTTCAGGTGGGCCAAACTGACTGGTCACAAATCCAGGGCATGCCCGACCCCCGAACCTCGCTGGCCGCCGGAACCAGCAGCCTCCTGAGCTCCAGGCCCGGCAGCCCGCTGACCTCCAGGGGCGGCGGCGGCGGCGCCCGGAGCGGCGAGGTTGGGATGCAGGATCTCACCGTCACGAAGAACACTGACCTTTCCTCACCCGAGCTCGCCTCCTCGTGCGCGGCCGGCAAGCACATCCCATCAGTGACCCTCGAGATCCGGCCCACAGGAGGACGGACTCAAGAGTACCTCGTGATCGAATTGACCAACGTGATCGTCGAGGGCATCAATACGGGAGGTACCACCGACGAAGGTCGGCCGACCGAAAACGTGACCTTCAACTACCAAAAGCTCCACTGGGAGTACCGGCCAGCCGGGACTGAGCAGCGCCCCACGCCACCCCGCTACTCCTACACACCGATTCCTCGATAGGGCTCACGTCACTCAGGCTGCCACTCGGGTGGGATCGAGGTCCAGTTGTGAGGTTGTGATCAGTGGCACCCGGTAGTAGGGCTGCGACCTCAGACCAGACGTTGCACCCGGGCCTGTTTACCGGTCAAGAAGGAACACATCGCGGGGACGACGAAGAGCGTCAGCAACGTCCCCACAACCAGACCGCCGATCACCGCAACCCCCATGGGAATGCGGCTCTCGGCTCCCGCCCCGAGCCCCAGCGCAATCGGTAGGATCCCGAGCACGGTCGAGAGACTGGTCATCAACACCGGTCGGAAGCGCGCGGTCGCCCCATCGATGATGGCCTCGGTCACCGGCGTTCCGGCGGCCTTCCGCTGATTGGCGAACTCGACGATCAGGATTCCGTTCTTGGTCACCAGACCGATCAGCATGATCATGCCGATCTGACTGAAGATGTTGATGGTCTGATTGAAGTACCAGAGCGAGAGCAATGCGCCGGCCAAAGCCAACGGAACGGTGAACATGATGATCAGGGGATCTCGAAAGCTCTCGAACTGCGCCGCCAGAACCAGGTAGACCAGCGCCAGCGCCAGCACGAACACGAAGACCAGGCTGGTGGCGCTCTCGGCGAAGTCTCTCGACTCGCCGGCAAGAGTCGTCGCAAAGGTCTCGTCCAGCTCCTTCTCCGCGATGCGTTCCATCGCCTCGATGCCGTCGCCGATCGTCTTTCCCGGCGCCAGCGCGGCCGACACTGTCGCCGACTCATAGCGGTTGAAACGGAAGATCTGCGGCGGACTGCTGGTCTCCGTAACTCGCACCAGCTTGTCCAGCACGACGGGCGGCCGCCCCGGCGTGGTGACGTACAGATTGCGAAGATCGGCGGTTTCGTCGCGGGCGCCGCGCATCACCTGCCCGATCACCTCGTACTGCTTGCCGTCCATGACGAAGAAGCCCAACCGCTGCTCGCTCAACGCCAGCTGCAGGGTCTGGGCGATGCGCAGGGCCGAGATGCCGAGGTCCTGCGCCCGCTCTCGGTCGATGGCGACCCGCAGCTCCGGCTTGTCGAACTTGAGGTTGACGTCAACGTAGGTGAAGGTCTCCTCCGCCGCCGCGGCGGCAAGGAACGAGGGCAAGACCTCCTGCAGTTTCTCCATGTTCGGCGCCTGGATCACAAACTGGACCGGCAGACCTCGGCGCCGGCCGACGGCGATGGTCGGCGACTGCGAGAGGTAGGTTCGCGCGGCGGTCAGCCGGCTGACCTCGAGGGCCAGGGCGTTCGCTATTTCACCCTGAGTTCGTTGGCGCTCGCCGGGTTCGACCAGGGTGATCCGGCCGAAGCCCGAGTTGACCGACGAGGCGGCCCCGAAACCCGGCGCGGTGACCGTGATCGTGGTGTCGGCTTCGGGCACCTCCTCGGCAATGAGGGCATTGAGCTGATCCATGAAGCGGTCCATGTAGGCGAAGGTCGCCCCCTCCGGGCCACGGGTGGAGATACTGATCGAGCTGCGGTCCTCGATCGGCGCCAGCTCGCGCGGCAACAGATTGAGGAAGAGGGCCACGATGCCGAAGCACACCAGAACGACCGGCAATGCCAGCCATCGCCGGCGAAGAAAGTTCGTCAGCGTCTCCCGATACCTCGACGCCAAGCCGCGGAAGAACGGCTCCGTCGCCGTGTACAACCAGGGATGCCGCGCGCGCTTTTTCAATAGACGGGTCGCCAGCATCGGTGTCAGCGTCAGGGCGACGAACGAGGAAATGATGACCGCCGCGGCAAGGGTCAGGCCAAACTCCCGGAAGAGCCGCCCGACCAGCCCACCAAGAAACAATATCGGCATGAAGACCGCGACCAGGGCCACGGTTGTCGCCACCACTGCGAAAAAGATCTCCCGCGTTCCCTCGACGCCGGCACTCATCGGCTCGTGGCCCGCCTCGATCTTGGCGTAGATCACCTCGACAACGACAATCGCGTCGTCCACCACCAGGCCGATCGCCAGAACCAGCGCCAGCAGGGTCAGCACGTTGAGGGAAAGCCCGGCCACGTACATGACGAAGAACGACCCGATCAAGGACACCGGGATCACCAGGACCGGGATTATCGTGGTTCGCCAGTCGCGGAGGAAAAAGAAGATGACGAACATGACCAGACCGAACGCAATGAGGATGGTCTGCCGAACCTCGGCCACCGACCGGCGGATGAATCGACTGGCGTCAAAGCCCCACGAAACCTCGATATCCGCCGGCAGCGACTTTTCAATCGTCTCGACCCGGCGTCGGAATTCGTCCGCGATGGCGATGTAATTCGCACCCGGCTGCGGGCGGACGACGACAAGGACCATCGGGATGCCGTCCCGTTTCAGCACGGTGCGCTCGTTGCGGGGCCCGAGCTCCGCGTATCCGATATCCCTCAGGCGGACGATCCGGTCGCCCTCGCTCTTGAGGATGAGGTTGTTGAAATCCTCCGGGGTATTCAGGCGGCTCATCATCCGCACCGGAAGCTCGACCTCAACACCTTCGATTCTCCCCGACGGCAGCTCGACATTCTCGCGAGCTACCGCGTCCCGAACATCGATCGGCGACAGACGATAGGCGGCGAGCTTGTTGGGATCGATCCACAGCCGCATGGCATAGGTCTTTTCGCCCCAGATATCCACGCTCGCGACATTGGGGATGGTCTGCAGGCGTTCCACGAACGCCTCCTGGGCGATGCGGCTGAGCTCGAGCAAGTTACGGCTGTCGCTTCGCACGGTGATCCCGGCGATCGGCCGCGCATCGGCATCGGCTTTCGCGACAGTCGGAGGGTCGACATCCGGGGGGAGGTTTCGCATGGTTCGGGACACGTGATCTCGAACGTCGTTGGCGGCACGCTCGAGATCGGTGCCGAGATCGAACTCGGCCTGGATGGTGCTGCGTCCGTCGCGGCTTGTCGAGGTCAGGGTGCGGATTCCGTCCACCCCGTTGACCGCCGCCTCGAGCGGCTCAGTGATCTGGGACTCGATCACGTCGGCCGAGGCGCCCCGGTAGGAGGTGGAGACGGTGATGTTCGGTGGGTCGAGCGAAGGGAACTCTCTCACACCGAGAAAGGAGAATCCGAGCAATCCGAAGAGGACGATGGTGATCGACATTATGATCGCCAAGACCGGACGTCGGATGCTGAGGGTGTAGAGCGTCATGACGCCGAATCGGTGCCGGCGGGAGGCCCATCGATTTCGACCTCGAGACCGGGCTGCAGCCGCTGGATGCCGGAGACGATGACGAGCTCGCCCCCGGCGAGACCGCTGGTGACCTGAACCGCGGTATCAGAGCGGATGCCGGTCTCGACCGTCCGCGGTTGGGCTTTTCCGTCGTCAAAGACGAAGACCTTTTTACCGCCGAGCTCCGGAATGACCGCGATCGACGGAACCGTCAGCGCGTCCAGAACCGAACGAACGATCAGATCGACGTTGGCGAAGGCTCCCGGCACCAACACGCCATCGCTGTTGGGGCACCGCGCGCGCAGCCGGAGTGACCGGGTCGAGGCGTCGACGCTCGGCTCGATGGCGTAGATCGTCCCCGGAAATCTGCGGTCGGTCCCGTCGACGGCGAAGGAGATTTCGTCGCCAACCTGCATCAACGCCGAGTACTTCTCCGGCACGGTGAAGTCCAACTTGACGGGATCGACGTCGTTCAACGAGGCGATACGGGTCTGGGGCGACAGAAAGCTGCCCGGGCTCACCCACCGCAGACCGATGAAGCCGCTGAAGGGAGCACGGATCTCCGTTTTCAGCAGCTGCGCCTCGATGATTTGGAGCTCGGCGCGCAGGACGTTGAGCTCGCCGAGAGCGACATCATAGTTTTCGCTGCTGGTGACGCCATCGTCGAGGAGCCGTTGCTGCCGGGCTTCGGCACGCTCGGCGAGCTCGACCCGATAGAGCGCCTGCTGCCGGTCGGCGAGGAGCTCGGTATCGTCGATTTTCAAGAGCAGCTCACCCGCGGCCACCCGGCTCCCCTCCTGGAAGAGGATGTCGGAGATCTTGCCGGAGATCTCGCTGACGATCTCGACCTCCTCGTTGGCGCGCACAGTCCCGGTGGTTGCAAGGCGCTCGACGAGCCGCGTCGGAACGACTCGATGAACCTTGACCCGCAGGATTGTCTCTGACGTCGTAGTGGAAACGGGTGCGGAAGCCCGGCGAAGCTGGATCACCTTGGGCGCCGCCAGAACGGCGAGAATCGCGAGCGCCGCCGCTACGCCGACGCCCCATCGTGGGATTGCTCTCATCGGGCTCTCCGGTCTGCCGGGCTTTCCGGCCTGATACGGATCGTTGGGTCGGCCCCAACCGAGGCTCGTTTATACCACGGGGCCGTCGACGGGCCGACCTTACCCATCCAAAAAGAGTGCAAATCCAACCGCCGAGGGTGCGATAGATTGAGAGTCTGAGGCTGACTCCCCGGGTTATGCCTCTTCCACCACTTGCAGAACGGCGGCGGCCAACTCCTCGGGTACCTCTTCCTGGAGAAAATGGCCGGCATCGGTTTCCACCGCCTCGGCGTCGGGGAAGAGCTTCTTGATGCCGTTGATAGAGCGGCCGAGGATCGGTCCGCCCCAGTCCTGGCCGGCGATCGTGATGTCGTGGATATCCAGCGCAGCGACCAGGGCCGAGATGCGGCCGGCGTGGAAGTCCAGGGTATGAACCCGCGGATCCCGCGGTTTGTCGCTGAGGCCGAGACCGACGAGGTCGGGAGCGATGACCCGGACGTTCTCCCGCGCGAGGATTCGGATGACCTTGCGCCAGAGAAAGGACCAGGTCGGGTTGCCGTGGAGCAGGAGAATCGGCGGCCCGCCGCCTTCGTCTATGAAGTGGATCTCGTGATCTCCGTCCGAGAACACCCGGCGGTTGAAAGGCAGTTCGTCCTCGAGCCACGAGGGCAGAGCGGGCGGAGGGAGGAATCGAGAGGTCACCGGCTCGGACGTCCGTTCTTCATGTCACACCCCCTGTCCTGTCGCTGGACTCACGATGACACTTCTGCGTCCCACCGCGCAAGAGCGCCGCTGATCTCGACCTGACAACGTTCACCGGGCCCAGGCGTGGAGGGTGAGCTTGTCATCAGCGGCACCCATTCGATGCGGATAACTTTCCCCGCGCGGAGACGTTTCTCATTTAGAACCCGCACGACCGCGGAATCGGCTACCGGCGCGCCGGATTTTACAGCTATGACCTGCTCGACAACGATGGCATCCCGAGCGCGGAGAGGATCCTGCCCGAGTACCAGATCCTGAACGTCGGCGACCTCATCCCGCTCTCGAAGGCTGCCAACGTGAGGGTGACCGAGCTCGAACCGCCGAGGTCCATGGTCCTCGTATTCGAGGTCGAGGGCACCTGGTCCGACGCCACCTGGGTCTGGGGCCTCTACCCCGAGGACGCCGAACACACTCGTCTCGTGACCCGGCTCCGGGTCGACGCCCGTGGATTCATCCCACAGATGTTTCTCGACTTTGGCGAGATCATCATGATGCGGAAGTGCATGCTGGGCATCAAGTGGCGTGCGGAACGGGGAGGCCGGAGCGAACCATCAGGACCCGTCGAATCGACCTGAGAACACAGGTCTCAATGGCATCGATCTCACAACCCGGCACCGAAGCCGAACAGGTGTCGTGAGGTTGTGATGAGTGGCACCCGTTCACGGGCGGCATAATATGCCGCCCCTACAGAATGCCTTCCGGTGTAGGGGCGGGACATGTCCCGCCCTCCTTCAGGGTGACATGCGTATGAATTGTCATCGTGAGGCTGTGAGCACCGGCGCCCACGATGAATGGAATTCCACCCCCGCCCCTGCCATACTCGAAGCGCACACAACCGGGAGAACAAATGTCCCTATCGGCCGGTGACCGTATCGCTCGGTATGAGATCCGCGGATTCGTCGGCGCCGGAGGTATGGGCGAGGTCTATCGCGCCCACGACGAGCGTCTCGATCGTGAGGTCGCGATCAAGGTACTGCCGGAGGCGTTCGCGAACGACCCAGACCGGCTGCGTCGATTCGAGCGCGAGGCCCGCGCCGCCGCCGCCCTCAACCACCCCAACATCCTCGATGTTCACGACCTGGGTGAGCATGCGGGGCGGCCGTTCATCGTCACCGAGCTCCTCGAGGGTGAGTCGCTGCAGGCGGTCATCGCCTCCGGCACCCTCACGCTGAGCAAAGCGCTCGAGTACGGCCGCCAGATCGCGACCGGGCTCGCGGCCGCACACGACGGCGGCATCACCCACCGTGACCTCAAACCGGCCAACCTCTTCCTCACCAAAGAAGGAAAGGTCAAGATCCTCGACTTCGGGCTCGCCAAGCTCGCGCGGCCGGAGACCTCGCCGGCGGAGTTCTCCAGATCGCCGACTAAAAGCCTCGAGACCGAGGCCGGCGTCGCCATGGGCACCCCCGGATTCATGGCGCCCGAGCAACTCCATGGCAAACCGGCGGACCATCGCTCCGACATCTTCTCGCTGGGTGTGGTGCTCTTTCAGATGGTCGCCGGGGAGCATCCGTTTCCGGGTGCCACGACGGCCGAGATCCAAGCGGCCATCCTGAAGGAGGAGGCGCCCAGCCTCTCTCAAGTCAATCCGGAGGTGCCTCCCCTGCTCGAGCGCCTGGTCGGCCGCTGCCTCGAGAAACGGCCCGAGGACCGGTTCCAATCCGCCCGCGACCTCCTGTTCGCGCTCGAGGAGCTGAGCACCGGGCAGGTCGAAACCAGGCCGCCCCGTGTCCTCCCGCGTCGAGGCATTCTCCTCGGAGGCGGACTGGTTCTGGTGGCGGTGGTGCTCGCCTATCTGTTGAATCCCTCTCCGCTCCTTGGCTTCGAGGAACGCGACTGGATGTTGGTGGCCGATTTCAACCACCCGGAGGGTGAGGAAGAGCTGGCAGGGGCTCTGAAGCTGGCGCTGACCGTTGGGGTCCAGGAGTCGGGCTACGTCAACGTGGTGTCACGCCCGCAGATCGCCGGGGTGTTGCAGCAAATGCAGCGCCCCCCTGATATACCAATCGACGAGGTGGTCGGGCGGGAGATCTGCCAGCGGGCGAACGTGAAGGGACTGCTCGCACCCGAGGTGGCGAAGGTGGGCGACGGTTATCTCCTCACGGTAGGCTTGATCGAACCTGCCAGCGGTAGAATCGTGAAGAGCTTTTCGGCGCGTGCGGAGGATGAGGATGGCCTCCTGGACGCGCTGGAGACCGTCATGAAACGTCTGCGGCGCAGCATCGGAGAGTCGCTGATCGCCGTGCGGGCCCGTGACAAACGGCTGGCGGCGGTCACCACGGGCTCGCTCGATGCCCTGAAGTCCTACTCGGAAGGTCTTCGATTGTGGAACGCGGGCCAGTACGACCAGGCGGTCGCGCGCTATGAGGAAGCAGTGGAGCTGGACCCGGACTTTGCCTCGGCCTATGCCGCGCTGGGAAGCGCATACGCCTCGTACATCTTCAACTCCAGAGACAAGGCGCGCGAGAACTTCGAGGCTGCGTTGGACCGCCTGGACCGCGTCGGCGAGCGCGAGATCAATTTCATCAAGGCACAGTACGCGGGCTTCCTCGGTCGAACCGAGGAGGAGATCCGTTTTCTGCAGATCCATCTGGCGTCCTATCCCGATGACGAGAGCTCCCGCTACAACCTCGGAAACATCTACCGAAACCTGGGTGACCACGAGCGGGCGATCGAAGCCTATAGAGAGGTGCTGCGCATCGCTCCCCGCAGGGCCAGTGCGATGATCAACCTCGCCACCTGTATGGTCTCGGCGGGAGATCCCGAGGCGGCGATCGAGTTCTACCGCGCGGCGTTCGAGATTCAGCCGAGCTGGCAGTCCTCGGGAAACATCAACCACGAGTACGGAATGTCGCTTATCCAGCTGGGCAGGTTCGAAGAGGCCGGTGGAGTTTTCGAGCTACGGCTGGGGCAGCCCGGCGCGGGTGACCGGGCAAACGCCCACCGCTCGCTCGGTCAACTGGCGCTCTACCAGGGACAGTTCGACGCAGCGGCCACCCACTTCCGGGATGCCGTGGCGCTGCACCTGGCCGCCGGGGCACCGGCCAGCGTCGGGCGCGACCGCGTCTTCGGCGCCCTCGGCGAAGCTGCATGCGGTCGCACGGTGGAGGCCGGGGTGGCGTTGGATCAGGCGGCCCGGGAAGTGCCGTTGCAGAGCGGCTGGACCTGGCTCCGTTCGCTGGTGGGCATCGGCTATCTCGCAGCAGGAAATGTTGAGGGCGCACGGCGAATCTCCGAAGAGTTGACGGCATGGGCGGAATCCGCCGAGGAACCCGGAGAAGACATGCTGAAGCGGCGCGAGGTGCTCGAAGCGGGCGTCCTCACCGCCGGCGGCAACCCGGACCAGGCCCTCGAGATCCTGGAATCCCTGAATCGAGTGAGCAACCGCGAGAATGCGTTCCTTACCGTCGGCCTGGCGGAGGCGTATCAGGCGGTGGGTCGCTGGTCGGATGCGGAGCAGAGCCTGCTGGCTCTGATCGGGATGCGGTGGGACTTCTACGAGGGGCTCGTGGGGTGGATCACGGCCCACTACCGGTTGGCGGAGGTCTACGAACGGCTCGGACGGCCTGAGGATGCCGTCCGTTACTACCGACGGTTCCTCCAGTTTTGGGGAGACTCCGACTCCGAGCTTCCCGAAATCGAGTCGACCCGCCAACGGCTGAAGGCTCTCGAAGAGATGTGACCCGAGATCCCAATTCCCGCCTCGGTCATCAGAAGGCGTGTCTCTTCGCAGACCAAAATCAGCTTCATTTTCGAGGGCCGACCTCGTGATGAGACAGGGTTTTACTGGTTCGAGCGGAGGTGACTTCCCGAAAAAGGCACCCACGGAGTACCACCCGTTCACGGGCGGAATAAATGCCGCCCCGACACGGCGCCTGACTGAAGGGTGCAAAAAAAGAGGAAAACCGGATGAAACGAGTCACCCTCGCCGGCGTACCTCTCTCGTGAGTGATTTTGGAGGCCAATTATGAGACGAGCTCACGATCTAATGTGTTTGAGCGTGATTTTCGCAGCGGTTGTTCTCACGGTTCCAT
>SDBT01017638.1_pt1 | contig 11264 bp, 13 predicted proteins | sample 2277101 | NCBI WGS metagenome assembly SDBT01 (sample SAMN10404973, study PRJNA504765) | marine sediment metagenome | isolation source: marine sediment core GS10_PC15, 103 cmbsf | place: Arctic Ocean: Southern Knipovich Ridge | collected 2010 | reverse complement strand
TCGTCACACCCGGACACTATCAAATGGTAGCTCCCAACATGTTGGCTGGCCAGAACTCTGGCATGGACCAGGTGCTCTGAATAGAGTATCGTTGGATTAAACCGGGCAAAATAGAGATGTTTTGTAATCAGTCCTGAAAGGTTTTCCCCGCTTTTTTTCTCAAGGATAGGATTGATGATGAAAAGCGTATTTAATCTTCCGTGGTACATGGGACCTATTTGTCGTTAAAATCATTTAACAGGCATTGTAAATATGCAAGACCCGGGTCCCTTGTACTTACGGAACCGGAACTTTCGTTCAATAGATAATCTCGTGTGATCAGGCTGTAAACCATATTGGAACTGTCACAAAGAAATCCGATCCCATCATTAAAGGAATAATATGTGAATGATTTTGTATCCTCTGATAACAGATCTTTACTGAATCTGAAACCATCTTCGGGCAGACCGATCTGGTTTAATAGTGTAACTGGCAGGTCTGTCTGTGATCCATATTTTGTGATCACCGTATCGCTTACCGCCAGTGCGCCTCCAAGCCATAGCATTGGGATGCTGAATCGTTTTTGTTCATAGGCCCTCATATTGCCAACCCTGTAACCATGATCTGCCATTAATATGATGAGTGTCTGATCCCACCAATCCCTGGTCTTTGCAGTTCTTACGAACTCTCCCAGAGACTGATCGGTATAGTAAATTGAATTCAAGTACATAGTCAAATGACTCGATCCTGGAAAGACAGGCTCCATCGGTACATCAAAAGGAGTGTGGCTTGACAAGGTCAGCAGCACATGAAAGAAGGGTGAGGATGCCTCGTCTGCTTCATCTATCAGTCTCTGAAAAAGGTAATGATCAGGTACGCCCCAATTAGACCTGGGCATAGATCGGGAGAAATCGTTGTCAGAAATAATATTTTCAAATCCACCCATGACAAGGAAGGATATAATATGGGCGAAATCTATATCCCCGCCGTATAAAAATGTAGAGCTGTATCCTGAAGATTTCAATTTATGATTGAGATTGGTCAGCTTTTGGACCTTGCTTTCATAATACAGGATACATGTGCCAGGTAAGCTCGGATATCCGCCTAATACAGCCCCGAGCGCCCATGATGTCAAACTCCCTGAAGCGTAAAAATTATTAAAGAAAATGCCTTCAGGGACCAGCTCATTGAAATTCGGGGCCGCTTCAGCGTTACCCCCCAGTTTAGTGATCACAGGCTGTGAAAAACTTTCAAGAAGGATCAGGATAATATTAGGGGATTTTGTATTCAGCACGGCTAAGGGGCTTTTCCCTTTACCATAAAGCTCATCCATGATTTCCTGAACTTCCTGATCCGGATAAAAATCTACCGACTGAGTCAGGTTTTCGCCCTCCACAAGGGTATAGAATAGATTCCACACCGGGTTCATTGCAGAATGATTGATAAAAGCATTCTGGTGAAAATATACGGATCCGCTCGTTAAGGGCGAAGTTGCCATTCCACCGCGAATGGGCAATATCAGTGAGGGCAGGAAAATAAAAAATAAAGACGTTATTAACCAGTTTCTTTTTTGGGGGATCTTCAGACAGAGGTTTGGATACCCATTTTTTAAAAGCCAGGAAATATAATGCATAAATGACAAGGATAATTATCCCGAACAAAAATATCAGACTCCAGGGTGAAAGTGATGCCATCATCTCTCCTGGTGTTGATTTATAATAAAAAATCGACCTGTCAATAGGGAAATTCCAAAATTCATATAAAACCAGGTTTGTAAAAAAAAGGAATAAGAAAGAGGAGAATCAGGAATGTATAAATGCCAACCATTATTTTGAAAATGCCTGTCCTGAAAATGCTAAATAGGAATAACACGAACGTCGGGAAGAACAAGATATAACCCGTCAGAGATATATCCAGCTTCAGTCCGTAGACCAGTGCCAAAAGCTGGTCCCACATTCCGATACTCTGCGCATAATCCTGATATACAAGCAGGAATACGATATTGAACATTATGTGGATGCCCAGAAAAAAAAGAATATACCTGAGATAAAATGAAAGAAAGGATTTCATTGAAGGTCACTTATTGATGGTTTATGATCTGTAGTGTTACATTTTGTGTGTTCGGGTAGGGTTGCCTTCTCTTCGTAGTTTCACATCATAAATTTATGTTTTTTTCTTCAGTTTCCGGATTTCATAAACAATCCCGATAAATTGTCTATAAACCCTGGTAACTATTATTTAGAACTGGCACCTTATGCCGGATAGTTAGTTAAGCAAATAAAACTTAACATATCGTCCTATGTGTAGGTACTTCATACCCTCTTGGACTTAACAGCAATTATTTGAGTATACATTTTAATGCTTCATAAGGTGTTTTTCCATTTAATTAAATCCATAATCAATCTAAAAAAGCCGGAGTTTTTTGGAGATTAAATAATATTTCCTAATATTGCACTCAATTCCTACTAAATCTATAGGAATAATATATTATAAATGAAAGTATCTAAGAAAACAACCTATGGAATGTGTTTCATGATGAGACTAGCAGTCTCATATGGTGACAACTTCATTAAACTAAATGAGATTGCAAAATCCGAGGATATTCCGGTAAAATATCTGGAAAATATTGTTTCAATTATTAAACCCGCCAACTTAATCCTTGTAAAGCGGGGAGCTGAAGGGGGATATAGACTTTCCAGACCACCAGGGCAGATTAAGTTGAAAGACGTAATTGAGGCACTGGATGGCACCGTCTTAGAGGAACCATTAATTGAGGAAAGCTTGAATGAAACGCTGAATAAAAAGATAATAAGCTCTATCTGGCAGGAACTCAGCTTGAAATTGTCAGCGTTTTTTGAGTCCATAACTCTTCAGGACCTGGCAAACGATTATAAGAAAAAGAATGAAGGTCAATTGTTTTATGTTCTATAAGGATTCTAATAAATGTATTTATGAATATCGCAAATGATGTTACTGAGATAATAGGAAATACTCCTTTAGTCAGGATTAACAAACTGACAAATGGATCATACGCAATAGTAGTTGCCAAGCTGGAATCGTTTAATCCTTTATCGAGTGTCAAAGACAGAATTGCTTTTTCGATGATTGATAATGCAGAAAAAAAAGAACTGATCAACCAGGAAACGGTAATCATTGAACCAACAAGTGGGAACACCGGTATTGGACTTGCTTATATAACGGCTGTGAAAGGATACAGATTAATCCTGACAATGCCTGAGAATATGACCAGTGAGAGAAAGAATTTGCTGGAAGCGTTTGGTGCTGAGGTTGAATTAACACCAGCGAATTTAGGAATGAAAGGTGCAATAGATAAGGCCGAAGAATTGCGTAATGAAATCCCCAACTCAATAATTCTTCAACAATTTGAAAATCCTGCAAATCCTGAAATTCATAGAAAAACCACGGCGGAAGAGATCTGGAAAGATACTGATGGAGAAATTGATATTCTTGTAACAGGAGTTGGAACGGGCGGGACAATCACCGGTGTTGCTGAAGTAATCAAAAGGAGAAAACCCGGCTTTAAAGCAATTGCAGTAGAACCTCTGGATTCTCAGGTTTTGTCAGGAGGTGAAGCGGGACCCCACATGATCCAGGGTATCGGCGCTGGTTTTATTCCAGGAATCCTAAATACCGATATTATTGATGAAGTGATAAGAGTTTCTAATGATGAGGCTGTTAACACAACAAAACTACTTGCAAGGGAGGAAGGTCTTTTTGTAGGGATTTCATCAGGAGCAGCAACCTTCGCTGCCCTGAAAGTGGCAGAAAGACAGGAAAACAAGGGAAAACTTATCGTTGTAGTTTTACCGGATACGGGTGAGAGATATCTAAGTTCAAACCTGTTTTAATTTATAAATTCTTAAATATGATAATATGAAAATTAAAGTTAATGGCAAAGATCAGGAAGTGAAAAAGATAAGCATATCTGTTTATGAGCTGTTGGCAGAAAATAAAGTTCAAAGAGTAGATATGGTTTCGGTACAATTAAACGAAAAATTTATCAGGAAAGAAGATTTTCAGACCGTCCTGGTAAAAGAAAATGATGAAGTTGATTTCCTATTCTTCATGGGTGGAGGTAAATATTTAAATTAAGATGAATGATCTTGGATTTACAACCAGGGTGTTGCATACACGTTATTTAAAAGATGATCCCCATGGGTCACTTCATATGCCTGTATATGATTCCGTTGCTTTTGAATTTGATCGGGCTGAGGATATGGAACTGACTTTTCAGGGAAGGAAACCGGATCATGTGTATTCAAGAATCTCCAATCCCACAGTTGAAAATTTGGAGCAGATAATACTTGGTATGACAGGTGCTTTAACAGTCACTGCCCTCTCTTCGGGTATGGCTGCCATTTCCAATCTTCTCCTTACTTTGACTGAGACAGGTAGTAATATTATTACTTCAAAACATTTATTCGGAAATACTTATTCTTTGTTTGAGCATACCTTAAAACCATTCGGATTGGAGATCAAGTTTGCTGATTTAACCAATGCGAATGCGGTTGATAAACTTATTGACAATAAAACCTCGGCCATATTTTTGGAAACCATCACCAATCCACAATTGGAAGTTGCGGAGATAAAAGTATTATCTGAAATTGCCAGGAGGAAGAATATACCTCTGATCGCTGATACTACAATTACACCTCCATATTTATTCGATTCTAAAAAGCATGGGGTAGATATTGAGGTTATTTCAAGCACAAAATATATTTCGGGCGGAGCAACTTCGATAGGCGGATTAATAATCGATAACGGAACCTTTGACTGGTCACAGAGTAATAAGTTTAAAGATGAAGCTATAAAATATGGTCAGTTTACACTGAGTGTGAAATTGAAAAGAGAGGTATTCAGGAACCTAGGTGCTTGTTTGTCACCACATAATGCCTATCTGCAAAGCCTGGGACTGGAAACGCTGCCCCTCAGGGTTGACAAATCATGCTCAAATACCCTTGCAATTGCCAGGCATCTTCAGGGATTAAGCCAGGTTCAGACTGTAAATTATCCTGGTCTTAAAGATTCAAAGTTTTATGAAATCGGTAAAAAACAATTCGGGGAAATACCGGGGGCCATCCTGACTTTTGACCTGGATTCGAAAAAACGGTGTTTCAATTTTATGAATAATCTTAAGATTATCAGGCGGGCGACCAATCTGAACGATAACAAAACATTAATAATTCACCCTGCTTCAACGATATTTTGTGAATATAGCCCTGAAACAAAACAACAAATGGGAGTAAGAGAAACTATGCTCAGATTAGCAGTTGGAATTGAGGACAAGACGGATCTGATCGATGATATTAATAATGCAATTGAGATAATTAGCAATTGAACGTTGATATATAGAATTAAGCAAAAAACGGATAATAATATTGAAATATGGATTTCTCGGAACAACAAATTGAAAGATAAAGACGACACATTATTTTGGCGGATGTTGGCCCTGAAGGGCAGGAGGCAATCATGAACGGAAAAGTACTGATTATCGGAGCCGGTGGCCTTGGTTCACCTGCAGCCCTTTATCTTGCAGCTGCCGGAGTGGGAACTATCGGACTGATTGACGGGGATGTTGTTGATCTGACCAATTTGCAAAGGCAGATCATTCATTCAACGCCCGACCTGGATAAGGCTAAGGTAATATCTGCCAGAGAAAAAATCGAAAAACTAAACCCTGATGTAAACACTATTGTGTATCAAAAATTAATTACATCAGATAACATCACTGAAATAATCAGAGACTATGATTTCATAATTGATGGCACCGATAATTTCCCGACGAAATTTCTAATAAACGATGCCTGTGTACTCAATCAGAAATCATTCTCCCATGGTGGAATATTACGGTTTGAGGGCCAGACCATGACTTACACCCCGGGAAATACATGTTATCGTTGTGTTTTTAATAGCCCTCCGCCAAAAGATGCAGTTCCTTCATGTTCGCAGGCAGGAGTACTGGGATCCATTGCTGGAATTCTGGGAACTATACAGGCAACTGAAGCATTAAAATATTTAATCGGCAAGGGAGAGCTGTTAACGAACAGAATGTTAATATTTGACGCCTTGAACATGAATTTTAAGACGGTAAGGTTTAAGCGAAATATGGATTGTCCGGTATGTGGAGACAAACCAATAATCAAGGAACTAATTGATGAGGAACAACCAGTGTGTGATCTGAATTAATATAAAAATAAGGAGGTAATTATGAGCGATTTGGTGGAAAATAAAAAGCTTTCAATCATATGTTTTAGTGGGGACTTTGATAAACTAGTAGCTGCTTTTACCCTTGCAACAGGTGCAGCTGCAGTAAATTACGAGGTGCATGTTTTCTTTACATTCTGGGGATTAAATGCCATCAAAGATGACAAGGGGAGACATTTTCTTGGCAAAGGAGCGATGGCAAAAACCTTTAATTTTCTCATGGGTGGAGTTAATAATGTGCCTCTCAGCCGATTAAATTTTTTCGGGATAAGCCCCAAATTGATGAACAGGATGATGAAAAAAAGGAATGTTGCGACTTTAAAGGAGTTAATTGAGGCGGCTATTGCGCTCAACATAAACCTGTATTCCTGTGAAATGTCTATGAACATTCTGGGCATTGAAAAAGAAGATTTCATTCCTGAAATAAAAGAAGTTATAGGAGTTCCTAGGTTCCTGGAATACTCGGCAGGCGGGGAAAGGATCTTTATTTAACCAGCTTATTGACATATAAATTTTTATAACGGAGAATTGTATGATGAATAGATCTATACTTGATATAACAGAAGAACACTGCCCCATGACATTTGTCAAGACCAAATTGGAACTGGCAAAATTAAATGAGGGTGAAATACTTGAGGTGTTATTAAGAGAAGGAGAACCCCTTGATAGCGTCCCGAAGAGTTCAGAAGAACAGGGTTTTGAAATTGTTGAGATCAGTCATGTTGAAAAGGATATTTATAAAGTTATAATAAAGAAATGATCGGAATAACCCGGGATGTAGCAGAAGATATAATTGAACATGCCAAAAAAGATATCCCGGTAGAGGCATGTGGTTATCTTGCCGGGAAGAATGGTCTCATTTCCAAAAGTTACAGGATGACAAATATTGACAATAGTCCTGAACATTTTTCCTTTGATCCTAAAGAACAATTTGATGTTGTCCGGAAGGTTCGCAGTGAAGGCTTGGAAATTATTGCCAATTACCACAGTCACCCCGTTACTCCTGCTAGGCCCTCCAAGGAAGATATTAACCTGGCTTATGATCCAAATATTAGTTATGTGATTATTTCTTTAGAAGGGGGCAGGGAGGATATCAAGTCATTCAGTATAGAAAATTCTGATATAAAAATTGAGGAAATCAAAATAATAAATGATCTGAATCAGGTTTTCTAGAAGATCATCCGGTTTATTGCAAAAAAGAAGACATATGTATAAACTACCTGAAACTTTAAATGGTGAAATTGATCAATATGGAATCCTGATTGATGAATACCTGACAGGTGAAATTGATCCTGTAAAGTTCAAATCAGTAAGGGTTCCAATGGGCATTTATGAGCAGAGACAAGATGAGACCTATATGGTACGCATCAGGTGTGCTGGAGGTTATATCAGCCCGTGGCAGTTAAAACAAGTTGCGTTGATTGCACGGAAATATGATGCTTCAATTGTTCATATAACTACGCGGCAGGAACTTCAGATACAAAAAGTAGAATTGGATAAAACTCTTCTTATTTTACATGATTTATTTGATGCCGGACTTGCATCCAGAGGAGGTGGAGGCAATACAGTTCGTAATATTATGGCTTCTGTCGATGCAGGCTTGGCCCGTGATGAAGTATTTGATGTTACACCTTATGCAGTGGCACTTACAAACAAGTTGATAGCTGAACAGGATTCATGGACTTTACCTCGTAAATTTAAAATTTCTTTTTCAGGATCTGAGAAAGATAATGCCTATGCAGTTTTTAATGATTTAGGATTTATTGCCCGGATAAAAAATGGTAGAAGAGGATTTAAAGTATATATCGGGGGATCGCTTGGAGCAAAAGCAATGGTTGGGTACGTATTGTTTGATTTTGCTCCGGCAGATGACCTTTATTATATTACTGATGCTGTAAAGAAGCTATTTTCAAGATACGGAAACAGAAGAAATAGGCACAAAGCCCGGTTACGGTTTGTGTTTTACAAATTAGGGAAGGAAAAAGTCTTTGAGCTGTTTCATACAATATACAACGAGATCAGAAACAGAGAGGACCTGCCGTTTGAAATTGAAAAACATGAATTTCCACCAGTCGTTCATAAACTGAAGCCTGAGTTACTATCATCACAGGAATTTGAGACATGGAAAAAACGTTACGTTATTGAGCAAAAACAGGATGATTTACTTTCTATCATTATTCCATTTGAGCACGGTAATATTGATTGTGGTAAGCTATTTAAGTTAGCAGAATTTATTGAACAGTTTGGGGATGATGTAATCAGGTTTTCGATGAGACAAAATATTCACCTGCGGAATATTCCTTCACAATACCTGGGGAATGTCTATAATTTCTTAAGCAAACTTGATATAAGCATACATGAACCTTTTCTCCTTAATTCATTAGTGTCCTGTACAGGTTCTGATACATGTAGATTAGGCATCTGTATGGCTAAGGGGGCTTTGAGCAGCATTCGCAAAGAACTTGGTAATAATAATTTGCCATTGGATGACCTGAACAATCTGAATATAAATATTTCCGGTTGCCCCAATTCCTGCGGACAGCACAAAGCAGCAGATCTTGGTTTTTACGGAAAAGTGGGGCGTAATGACCGAATGTACCCGGCCTATGTCGTCGTGGCAGGTGCTGTCATTGGAAATAATCAATCCACATTAGCTGAACCTGTCGATGGGATCAGCGCCCGCGATATACCAGAATTTATTAGAAGACTGCTAGAAATTTACGTTTCACAGCAGCATAAATACAAATCTTTGAACGCGTATATCGACAACCGTGGGAAAACAGATATTATTGAGCTTTGTGATGAATTCAGGAACATACCCGGCTGGGTCGATGATAAAAACTATTATTTCGATTGGGGCGCTGATCAAATCTTTTCTCTTGTTGGTAAAGGAATTGGTGAATGTTCTGCCGGAATCTTCGACATGATTGATGTTGATATGAATACCATCAGGAAATATCAGGATGAAATTAAGCATGTAAAAGATATTTCCACAATCAACGAACTGTTATATGGTATTGTTTTTTCTGCTTCAAGAATGCTTCTGGTAACAAAGGGAGTTGAACCAAAAAATACCATTGAGGTATTTAATGGTTTCATACAGCAATTTATTGAATTCAATTTAATAAGTAATGAATATCAGAACATACTTGAGATCGCTAAAGACGGGAAACCGTACAACTATATAGATGAAAAAGATACTATATATAATCTGGCAAAAGATGTTATTGAACTTTACGATGGGATGGACGATTCTCTACAGTTTGATATCCCAAAGGATGTGAAACCGGAAGATATAAGTACAGTAGAACCAATTCTCAAAAAAGATTTCAGGGGAGTTGCCTGCCCGATGAATTTTGTTAAAACAAAGATCGAGCTCGCAACATTGAAATCAGGTGATCTACTTGAAGTTCTGCTTGACGATGGTGAACCTATTGAGAATGTCCCCGGATCCGTGAAGATGGAAGGGCACAAGATTATCAGACAAAGTAAAATTGATGATTATTGGTCAGTCTTTATTGAGAAAAGATAAAATATCTTAGGGATAAGTCACTGAAAATCTTAATATTTTATTCTGGAGATGAAATACCTGCCTATATCATTAAATATTACTGACAAGAAGATATTAATTATTGGAGGTGGAAATGTCGCTGCGAAGAAAATTAAAATATTAGAACAATTCACCAATGGAATCACAGTAATTGCAACTAATATTTGTAAAGAAATAAAAGCAGGAAAGATAAGCTGCAAAGAAAAAGAATATCATAAATCAGATCTGGCAGATTATCATATTATTTACGCCTGTACAAATATTGAAAAGTTAAACAGACGTATTAAAATGGATTGTGAAGAGATGGGTAAATTAATCAATGTGGTTGATAATCCTGATCTGTCAGATTTCGTTTCTCCTGCTATTTTGAAGAAAGACCAAATGACGGTTGCTGTTGGATCAAATGCTCAGAACGTATTAAAATCAATTGAATTAAAAAACAAAATAAAAGATTTTTTAAATAACAATGGTGAGTCTTCAAACAATTGACCAAACACTCCCATTATCCAAAAGGGAGGCTTACATAAATAGCATTAAAAGTCATTCTCTGAATGAAGGAGTGTTCCTACAAACCTGTAACAGGGTAGAGTTCTACTCAGGTGGAGGGCATATTCCGCAAAATATAATAAGCCATTTATTTCGTGTTGTCGCAGGTCTGGAATCAAGTCTGGTAGGTGAAACTGCAATCCAGGGGCAGGTCAAGATTGCTTATTTGTCTGCGTCAATGAATAACCGCCTGGATAAAAGCCTGCATAAACTGTTTCAAACGGCATTATATGTTGGTAAAAAAGTGAGAAGTGAAACTACAATCTCGCGGGGTGCAGTCTCGCATAGTCAGGCTGCAGTTAATATTATATGCAGATCTTTTCAAGAGATCTGTAATTCTCGTATTACTGTCGTAGGAGTACATAACATTAATGAAAATATCATAAAATATTTGACAAAGAAGGGCGCCAGAACCATCTTTATCGGAACCAGGACATATGATAAGGCAAAAGCACTTTCAATTAAGTGCGGTTGCCAGGCTTTCAAATTTAATGAACTGAAGAAAATACTGCGTCAGACCGATATATTGATTTCTGCAACATCAGCACCTCATATAATTATTAATCGGGACATTTTTCCAGAAAATAAAAAGATGTTCATTATAGATTTAGCCGTACCTCGTGATATCGATGAAAATATTGGCTCTCTGAAGGACGTAGAATTATTTAACATCGAGATGTTAGAGGGAATGGTGGAACAAAACATTGACAAAAGAAAGGATGCAATTGCAAACGCTGAACACATTGTCAATCAGGAAGTAGAACGTTTTTTTTTAGTGACAAAGGAATTAGATTTATTACCTTGAAATGAGTAAAATCAAAATCATCACCCGCCGAAGCAACCTGGCCCTGGAACAGGTCTCAGAAGTCATATCATTATTCCCTGAATTGGATTTCGAAATAATACATTGTGATAGTTATGGCGATATATATAAAGATATCTCCCTGCTTACCAATACTGACTC
>SDBT01017637.1_pt1 | contig 11265 bp, 24 predicted proteins | sample 2277101 | NCBI WGS metagenome assembly SDBT01 (sample SAMN10404973, study PRJNA504765) | marine sediment metagenome | isolation source: marine sediment core GS10_PC15, 103 cmbsf | place: Arctic Ocean: Southern Knipovich Ridge | collected 2010 | reverse complement strand
CCTGGTCGGTGGCGGCTACGGCATGTGGAACAAGATCCAGCTCCAGGCAGCGGAGGCCGAGATCCAGGTATTGACCATAGAAAAGGATGCCGCTGTGGCTTCGCAGGAGGCCGCTGAAGAGGCACAGGAGTTTCAGGCCATCCAGGTACGAGAGTTCCAGGTTAAGAACGCACAGCTACAAGCGGACGCCGAGGTGGCCAGGAAGCAAGTGCAGTACACCAGGGACATATTCAACGACCACGACCTGGCAAACTTGATGGCCAAGAAACCAGGGCTGATTACGAAGAGGATGCAGGATGGGACCGACAAAGTTTTTGCTGATCTTCGCGCTCTTACTGAGTAGTGGGTGTAGCCTCTTTGCGAAGCCGAAGGTGGTGGTCCAAAAGGAACCTGTCTACCTGGCGATCGTTTGTCCGGATCCTGCAAAACCGGCTGCGATCTCAACGATCAAAGTCAGACCGCAGGTCATCGAGGATAAGATCGGGATCTACTGGGTGGGGTTAAGCGCGAAGGATTACGAAGCGTTGTCGATCAACATCCAGGAAACGATTCGGTATATCAAGGATCAGCAGGGAGTGACCCGCTACTACCGCGAGTGCATCGTCACCTTCAACGAACACATCGAGCAGCAGCAGGCCAGCGATTAGTCGTGGTACAGGGCCTGGTGAAGGAAGCCGTTGTGGCTGACCAGCCCACCCGAGAGATTCCATCCATCGTGCAGGAACTCCTGGATCTCGACCTGCATTTCCGCAGCATTGTCGTGTTGTAAAATAACGTAGCTCATCCTCGTTCATCCTCCGCTGTGTGGTGGACAACTTCCTTACGATCGAACAGCCACTCCAGGCGTCGACCGTAGGTGTTATCGATGATGTTGTAAACGATAGGGCCGAGCAGAAATTTCTCCTTGCCGTCGAAGCTGAACACCTCTTCGCCGTCAGGGTATTCCATCCACCTACCACGCTTGAAGATCTTGTCGTTCATCTCCCAGTCGGTGCGTCCCAGCACACGGCAGATGGTCTCGACCACAGCGGCGTCCTTGCGCTGCGTGAGATCGTTCATCTCCAGTTTCGACATCGGTCTGGAACCGTTAAGTTTTGCCATTGGCTATGTCCTCGACTGATCCAAATGTAACATGCTGCAGGTTACAAAGATAAAAATTTTCCTCCTGTTTGGTTAAGGGGTCCAGCCTCGGTTGGACGTACCAGGCTTCGCGGCTCCTGGGGACCACGATTTTCCCGTAGTGGGTCATGGGTTGATTGAGAACCAGGTACAGATCTGGCACCGGATCTTTCTTGTCGAACTTGGGCTGCGAGTCAACGATGAAGTGGGGCTTGAACGGCCAGTCCTGGGCCGAGGTGAAGTTGCACGCCTTGTTGTTCTCGCCCAACCGCTTCACCTCAAGCCTGGTCCAGGTGATGCCGTCCCTGCTGTAATACAGGTCACCATCATCGCTGTGCTGCGCGGCATCTTCCCACCGCGCAGCTTCCGAGTGTGGGTGGAACTTCACATACAGCTGATCGCATGTCCACAGGATCCGAGCAACAAACCAAACCGCCCGATGGCTTTTCCTCAAACCATCGAGGAAGGCTTGGTGTGTCGCCACAGATTTACCGGCCATCAAAATCGGAAGGCCCCAGCTCTGGTCGGTTCACTGCATCCACTTCCTTGCTGATCTGAATCCTGATCCTGAAAAATCCCTGGTACTCAGGGTTCGTCGCCATCCAGGCCCGAGCGTAGAAAGGGGGGAAGTTGTTGTTCAACTTGAACTCATTCCCCTCGGTCTTCGCCTGGTCAGTCTCCCACCGGATCCTCTCGAAGATCGCCTTCGCGCTGTAATACTCGAAGCCTCGGTTGATCCTATCGCGAGTGAATCGATCGAACAGCTCGTATACCTTCGGGTGTGCCTTGTGAAACGCTGCCGCCGCATCGCGGAGTTCTTCGTACCTGGTCTCCATCAGAAAGGTATATCGTCGAATCCATCGTCGACGACCTTGGCCTCTTCGGCTGGTGGTTGCGCCGTTGTTTGGCGCGATGCGTCATCCGATGGCGCGACTCCCTCGGGCTTCGGTCCGAGCATCTGCATCTCGTGAGCGAGGATCTCGGTGGACCAGCGATCACTGCCGTCCTTGTCCTGCCACTTCCTGGTCTGCAGCTTACCCTCGAAGTACGCCTGGGATCCCTTCCTCAGATACTGCCCAGCGATCTCGGCCACCTTGCCGAACATGACAATGCGGTGCCACTCCGTACTCTTCTTTTGCTCACCGGTTTGCTTGTCCTTCCAGGTCTCGTTGGTGGCCACGCTCAAGTTGACAACCGCATTTCCATTCGCGGCATATCGTGTCTCGGGATCTTGCCCGAGTGTGCCTATAATCAGGACTTTGTTTAGACCTCTACTCATTCTCGTTACCTCTGTTTTTCAGTCGTTGTTGTTGATAGTATGGAGTGTCAAATGTTTTCTGGATCCAGGGTCCCAGCTCGGGGGTTAAGATCCCTGAGAAAGTGTACGCAAGCAGGAAGAAGATACAGATCCAGGAGACCCAGATCACGAGTCCCCACGCTGTATCCAACCGGTCCCGCCAGTTCACTTCTCTCTCCGGTTTCTCATAGTAATAATTCCACTTCTTCACGCTACTTTCTCCAGGCGCTGCTTGAGCAGATCCTGCACGCGATCCGAGTTGCGTACAACCTTCAGCCTTTTGGCGAAGGGAGGGATGATTGCATCGAAGGCTTTCATCCAATCCGGATCTCGCTCGATCGTCACGATGAACGGATCGTAGTCAGGATGGAAGCTCATGAAGTCCCACTCATGCAGGCCGGTGTTCCACATCGAACCCTGCACCTGGGGCAGGTACTGCTTCGGGCAGATGTCCTGCAGCAGGTAGCTGATGTGGTTGATCGGTGCGGGGCATTTCATCTCCAGTCCCTTGGACCCGACCAGGCCATCCGGTGAGCAGCCGACCAGCTTCGTGCGGTCCCTGAAAACAAACCCGACCTGCTCGACATTGTTGCCGGTGATCAGCTCGTACATCGCCCTGGCCTGTGGCTCCATGTTGGTGCCACGCTCCATCCAGTAGCTGGGCCTGATGAACTTCTTCTCGCCGGTGATGTACTCGGCGACCAGTTCATACAGGTAGTCGTCAGCCTGGCTCGATGGCTTCATGCTGGCCGTGACCAGGCGATCGAAGCTCGAAGCAGATGCTACCCCTGCCTTGACCGCCAGCCACTCGTCAGATCCCTGCTCAACCTTAACCTTTATCATTGCTGGCCTCCTTGATCTTGCGGTTGAGGACCGCAGTTGCCTGGGCCATCTTGATCTTCGGCAGCTGGTCGAGCGACTGGATCAGAAATGCGTCCAGGAATTTCGGCACATCGGCCTTGCTTTCCTTCAGCAGTTTCTCGATCAGTTTGATGTCGGCCTTGGTCACCACCTCGGTCAGGATCTTGGTGTAGTTCCCATCGTCGTCGTACATCTCAGCTGACGCGATACCCAGGGCAGCGAAGAACGTGTATCGCTCCAGGTAGGTGACGGTCGAGGCGATCCCCTGGATGGCGTTCTTACTGCCAGACATGTCGGCACCGGCAGTCATGGTCGCCTGTTGCTTGTGGCCACTGGTGTGGGTGATGGTGCAGGTCACGCTGATCTGATCGTCCTGCTGAGTCATCGACCAGGATCTCGATAGACCATGCTCGGTCATCAGCTCCTGGACCTGCGAGATCGTACCCGCCAGGGACGCATACTTCTTGTCCTGGTGGCCGGTCTGATCCTTCACGATGATGTCCTGCTTCGCCTGGAAATCCACCAACGCGCCGTTGAAGATTTTCTCTGACTCGATGTTGTCGTACCGGACTTTCATTTCCATGAGCTGCTGGAGTTTGTCCAGGTCAGCGTTGCCGGTGATGGCCAGCTCGATCATGTGGTCGAACTGGTTGATAGGAGTGACGACCGCTGGGGCGGTTGACCTCCGTTTTGCTACTGCTTTTTTTGCTGTCATATTTTTCTCTCTTTTAGTGGATCGTAAATGAAATCGACGCGATCCCTGTCGTCGTAATAATCGTCCAGCTCGGGTGCTGGATCCTCAAAAGTTTCTGGGGTCTCGGTCTGCTCCAGGTGGCACGATGTGCAGTAGTAATAACTGACATCGTTGGTGCCGCCAGGGAGGGAGGGATCCCCCTCCCAGTCCTCGATGAATACCCAGTTGTGTCTGCAGTCAGCCATTGTCCATCTCCCGATGCACACCCTTCACAAAACTGGTGACCTTCTCGTGGCAGGCCAGGCAACGCATGGTCTTGCCCTCGTAGAAGACCTCTTCGTTTTCGTTGCTCATGAGTGAGCCGGTCCAGGTGAACGTGCGCCTGCGTTTGACCTGTTGGTTCAGGTAGTAGCCGGTCTCGTTCTCGCAGTAGGGGCAGCTCTTATTCATCGCTGGCCCCCTCGCTGATCGTCTTCAGGTACTCGATCACTTTGACATCGCAGAAACACACGCCGCCTTCAGGGGCTTCTATGCCGGTGAAGATGTCGTCCCAAACGCTGGACCGGATGTGGATCAGGTCGCCGGTCCGGTGGGCATCCTCGGGCTTGATGTTTCCGTTCGCCAGCTTCGGGGACTTCTCGTCAACGCAGCCGACGAGAGCGATGTAGCCCTCGTCCATACGCGCCTGGCACTCGGGGCAGATCCCGTAGCCGGTGGTGGTGTGCATCTCGAACTTGTCGCGCATCCGCTGGTCCATCAGGATCGCTCCGCTGTCGAAGGTGGTGCCGCAGATCCTGCAGACATGTTGCTCCAATGTGACGTAGCTTTTACTCATTACAATTCTCCTTTCAGTTCAGGCCAACGGTCGCCGAGGCGGGTCAGCATATCCTTCACTTCACTCTCTTCGGCGGTGGTCTCGTCCCAGACATCCCTGTCGATCAAACCCTCGATCTTGTCCTTGATAATCTTCTCGATGAAGCTCGGCTCCAGGGCATCCAGCTCCCAGGAAGTGTTGCCGTATACAGCGGTGTATCCAGCCGCACGGCTGTCGCTTTCCTTCGCTGGATTTGGTGGTGGATTGAACTCGTCTACCTGGTTCATGTTGAGCGCGATCCGGTGGACGTCGACCATGCCCTGGGCATCCGAGAACAGGTCGACCCGTTCCTGGTTGTCGCGGGTCATGTCGATCCCCGAGGGGTCGTGGTCACCCAGGTGAATCAGGTGGCACTGCTTGCCAGCTTCGAGCTTGCGCTTGAACCTACGCCCAGCTCTCCAGGCTGCACTCGCAGACATGTATCCCTTGCAGGACATGTGGGTCACCTGGAGCGGACTGCAGGCTCTCTCGATGACGTTGCCGAGGGCTTCCTTCTCCACCCAGACTTCGACGTAGTGTTCCTGCCTGTCCCACTGATCGAAGTTGATGTAGTAGGGCAGATCTCGGATCAGCTGATCGGTGTCTTCCTGGCAGTGGGTCCCCTTGATGCCGCGCAGCCGATCCTCGACAGCTTGCCAGGAGATCAGGCCAGCCATCCGACCCTTGGTTACCAGGGTGCCGAGGTTCTTATAGTCACGCTCGGTGTTCTCGATGTAGGCCCGAGCCACCAGCTGATAGTAGAGCTGGCGCAGGGTCAACACATACCCCTGGGCCTGGTACTCTTCGATGATCTCGTTCACCAGTTCGAGCTTTGCCAGGCTCTCGGGTTTCGGGTTCCAGTCTTCGTAAGTGATATTCATTAGTTCACATCCTCTTCGTTAAGATATAAGCACAGCCCATCTTCCAGAAACTTGGGCGGCAGGCCGACCGCGAACACGCTCTCTTCGAGCTTCGCGTAGGGCAGCTCCCGATTCCAGTACGAGGTGAAGATCTTCATCACCTGGTTCCGGACTTCCTGGGTAGGGGTGGGTTCGATGATCGCGCTCATCAGGAACGACAGGCTGACCTGACGTCGAGCGGTCTCCTGGACCTGTTCGTTAGTGAGTGGCATTGCTGCTCTCCCAGGTGACCGTGGCATCGTCGTTTGAGATGTGGTAGTGATGGCCCCCATCGTTAACCTGGTTGTACCGACCGCGCCACTCACCGATGACCAGGTGACAGGTGGATGGAGTCTGCAGGAAAAGGGTCCGTGCGTGGAACGGCCCACCTTCACATTGGTAGGCGTGAGGCACTGGGATGTATCGTGTGCGGCGGGTGAGGACGTTCTTGAGGTTGCGGAGTTTCCGCTTCTGTTCTTCATCAGTCATATTGCTTTCCGTGGTTTGTGAATAATAAGGTGGGACCGGCTCACCAGGTGAGCCAGCCCCGTTAGGGTTAGGCCGCTGCGGCCAGCTCCTTCCATTGAGATTGATCCAGCTCGATGATCTGGCCACCCATGCGCTCGAACTCTGTCGAACGATCGTAGTCCTCGATGTCATGAGCAGTACGAGTCAGGGCGTTCAGTAAACCGAAGCCGTTCAGATCTCCACCCTCGATCAGGTGAGTCAGTACAGACTGCGACTCTCCATCAGTGAGGCTGAACTTCTTCGCGGTACGCTCGATCACTACCTGGGGTCCAACCTCGAATCCCAGGTCAACGGTGCGTGCCATGTCGTCAACGATCTTGTTGAACTGGACCTGGTCCACCGATGCGCGAACAGTGTCCTGAACCTTCAACCAAAATGCACGGTCGTCAGCTTCCAGGGTCTCGTCGCGGTAGATCTCCATCGCTGCGTCAGCTTCACCAGCAGCCTTGCCGATGTGGTACTTCTTCTGACTGATGTTGCTGATCATTCCGTTCAAGCACACCAGGCGATACACCAGCGGCTCAACCCGCAGGCTTCCCTTGCCGACCTCAGAGTTCGAGATCACGACACCGGACTGCACCACATCACCACGCTTCACTTCACGCTCGATGCGGGGGAACAGCGCCTTGATGTACATGCGGTTCTCAGTCAGCTCGGTAGAGATCACATCCATGTCCGGAACTTCCTGGAGTATCGGCAGGATCGCCGTAGCCAGATCGAAGTTATCGAGTACACGGTAGCGGTCGCTCATGAAGGCACGGACCTTGCCATCCAGGGTGCGAACCATGCGCTGGCCAGGTTCGTTTTTCAGCCAGTGGTTGACGTTCACCGCACGAAGATCGTTGGGCATACGGTCATAGTATGCTGCAGGGATCTTGGCCCAGTCAGCGATCTGACGGTGGGCGTTGTGCTTCACCTCGAAGGCTTCGGTCGCAGCGAGTGGCGAGTGTTCCTCGCCGGTGCTGAGATCCAGCTCCAGGTGATTGTCCTGGGGATCCATGTAGAGCTTCCGACTGTCTGCCACAAAATCTCGTTTCTCCTTCTGTTGGCGATCGAGTTCTACGGCCAGCTCAGTTAAAGTTTTACCTTTTTTCATATTTCACTTTCCTTATCAAGTTACCGATGGTCATCATCAGGGCCGGTTTCACCGACCGACCACCCCTATTAAACGATAGGGGTGATTTCGACCTGGGCTACGCTGCTGCGTTGATCAGTCCCTCGTCGATCAGGTGCAAGGCCGTGCGACCGAAGCTGCCCTGGAGCTGCCAGCAGATGCCGGTGTCGACCAGGACCTGCCATGCCTCCAGGTACTGCTCTTCGCTGTCGGCTTCGTGTCCTTCAGCGCCCTCGGCCATCATGGTCGCATTGAAGACTGACATTTTCGGGGCCACGACTTCGGGGTCGCGGTTCATGTGGTCGCGCCAAGCTCGGGCGCTGGTGAAGTTAGGTGTACTCATATTATTCTCCGTGGATTAAGCGCGTAGTGCGCGTTTAGCTGACTTGGTAATGCCGAAGGTTCGGCCCATTCTGCGGAACGACTTCTTCGCTTTGGCCAGCGAGTAGTCGATGACATCGGCGCGGATCTCTTCGTTCAAGATCTTGCGGATCTGCACACCAGGGCGAGAGTCATCAGCCCAGATCATGTGGGTGTACTTCCTCGCGACCAGGACAACGATCGCTGCGCGGACACCCTCGTCGGTGTGGATGTTGACGATGTCGTTTACGTTGAGTGACTGACTCATTGGGTCACCTCTTGCAGGCGATCCACCAGGTCAGTGATCTCTCCCTGGATCTCGTCGATCTCCTGGGCCACCTCTTCGGCACGCTCGTGCTTCTCCGAGTTGTACTGCATGTTCTCGGGCATGTTGTCGGCGTAGTTCTGTTCTTCCTCGCCCTCGAACCGGATCTCTTCCTGCAGGTTCTCCAGGTCCGAGATGATGCGGCCAATCGTTTTGCGTCTGCCGTTATTCATATCAATCCTCCGAGCAACTGGGCGTTCTTGGCGATATGCTCGGCGACCTTTTCGTCGTCGGTCTGCACCTCGTCTTCCTGGGTGGTGATGTAGATGTCCTGGACCTTGGATCCATCGGACAGGGTCTCTTCGACCTGCTCAAGTTTGAGCGTGACCGGACCATCACCGTTAAGGTAGATGTATTGGATGCACTGGTTGTTGGTGATCAGTGTATCCAGGATCGAGGACAGCTTGTCGCTGGTGTCGATGTCGAGAAATGTGTCGATTACTTTCTTACTCATATTATGCTCCGTGGTTGGTTGAATCTAAGCTGGGCGAATCGTAGTTCAGGCCGAAGGTCTCAACCTCGTGCCGGTACTCTTCGATGTCGCTCTGGTGGATGTCGTCGCCGAACTCGTTCAGCTGATCGACCTTGGCCTGGTAGCTGTTGCCGGTGATGAAGAGCTTCTGGAAGAACGTCTTCCGCAGCTTGGCAGGCATCAGGTGGCTACTCAGTCCGAGCGAAAAGGTCTCGCCGGTCAGCGCCTTGTAGGCAGCGAACAGGGGCCGGTAGGTGTCTGTCTCGTACAGACGATTGATCTGGTCATGCAGGTCCAGGTGGACGTTGGTAGCCTGACTCAGGATGTGGTACGCCTTGGTGGCGCGGGTGATGTTATCGATGTGACTCATTACACTGCCACCCGATAGTGACCGAACACAGTCAGGTCGAGCTTGCGTTGATCGAAGCCCATGCGGTAGGCACGACGATCGTCACCGTGGTCCTTCATGTGATTGTCGTAGCAGTAGGCCAGGACCAGGCGATCTTCCCAGCCGCTGACGCCACCGACTTCGATGGTCGGAACGTAGTTGCCCTGGTTGGGGCTGACGAGTTCGGCGAAGCTGTTGAAGCCGGTCTGTTGGACACAGATCAGATCCAGCAGCGCCTGGACCGCCGCCTTCTCGTAGAACTCATGGCGGTGGACTTTGGGTTTGTCGGATGCTCTCTGCATGATCGTGTCGATCGCAGTAGCAAGGTGGTTGTGTTTCGATTTTCTGGGCATATTATTTTCCTGGGTTAGTGACTGATACGTTGAGCCAAAGTCTCACCGTCGAACATGGTGGTGCGGACTTCGATTTCGAGTTGGCTGAGTGCGTCCAAAAGTTCAGGGCGCTGGACTGCAGCACGTTGAAGATCGTTGCGTGATCCGAAGATGCAGAACGCACATGAGAGGCGATCGTTGCCGGTGGCCCACCAGGTGTTGTTGGACCCCATTTGCAGTTTGTATGCTGGGTGAGGCTGCTGCCCCGCGCCAGTGATTTCACGCCATACTTCCTGGAGGGTCCAGTCAGCGATCGGCCACCAGTCGTAGGCGACTCGCTTGCTGTTGTTGTTCTTGGCGTTGATGTGCAGGGTGCCACGTTGGGCGACCTTCTTGGCGCGTGCCTTCGACTCCTGGCCACGGATGCCAACACAGTTAACAACGATCGCCTTTCCGTCCTGGCGAATCTCTCTCCAGATGGGTCCGGTCTTCAGGTCGCTGGTGCAAAAGCGTGCGGCTGATGAAGGGAACGCAGGGGCGTCGAGCTGACCCTTGGCGTCGAGGCTGGCACGGCGCTGACGGATCAAGCTGAAGAAGTCGGCGCGGGTGCCGTCCTTGTGGTAAGCCTTGGCGATGGTCATGGTGCGGTGGGTGGTGTTGAAGATGTGTTGGGTTACATCAGTATGCTCGACCTCACCCAGGTCAGCGTGGATCACGCGAATCTGAGGGTAAGGTACGACCTTGTTGACGGCGATATACATCGCCTGGCTGTCCTTGCCACCTGAGTGGCTGACATAGAAAATTGCGCCTCGGTTGGCGAGGTCCTGGATCTCTCGAAGATTTGCTACTGTACTCATATTATGTTCCTGGGTCATATTGTGGGGTACTTCCCCTTGGTGCCGGTAACCTGGCTGCGCCAGAGTAATGTTTTTTTCCTCCTCTGTCAAGTGTTTGGGTGAAATAACTGAAATTGTTTTCCAGGCGTGATACGCTTCGAGAAGCGCCCAAACCCAGATCCGGAGATCATAATGACAAGAAGATTCAAGCACCCCACCTACAATGCCACCAGGATAAAAAGTGCCATCAAAGCCATCAACCAGCTTGGCGGTCCCAGGAACACGGCCCACTTAATATCCGAGATCAGTGGCCTGGACATTACCAGGGAGAGGGTGCAAGCCTGGAAGAAGTATGGCATCGCGCCACCCTGGCATCCGATCGTTCACTCGCTGACTCGAATACCCCTGACGGAACTGGACCCCGAGATTTATCCTGCTTTTATCTTCAACCAGTAGGGGGTTCGCCATGTTCTTTTACGACCACCACATCGGAGACTTCCGTGCGGCCACGGCGTTCCTGACACCCGACCTTCAGTATGCCTATCTGAAGTTGTTGTGGGTGTATTACGACACTGAAGAGCCTCTACCAAACGACCCAAAAAAACTGGCACTGAAAGCCGGTACAAACCAAGACCAGGTGACGATGTTGCTGTCCGAGTTCTTCGATCTCAATGGTGACCAATGGCACCATGCCCGATGCGATAAAGAACTCGATACATACCGAAGGCACCAGGTAGGCTCCTCCAAGGGGGGTAAGAAAAGAGCGGCCAATGCGGCAGCTAAAAAGAAACGGGCCTTGAAGGAGCCTTCAACGGACGTTCAGCCCCCCCTCAAGCAACCAGTAACCAGTAACCATGAACCAGTAACCAAAGAGAAAGACACTACATTGTCATCCCCTGCGGGTCCGACCAAGGCCCCAGGTAAGATCTCAGTACAGATCCCAGTACAGGCAATCGTCGACGCCTGGAACACCCAGTCAGCTGCCCACGGCATGGTCCAGTGCATCAAGATTACCAAAGCACTACGAGGGCAGATCCAACAGCGATGGGCTGACCTGGACACCATGAAGAAGTGGAACAACTTCTTCGACCATATTGGTATGAACGACTTCCTGGCTGGCAGAGCGCCAGCAGGACCAGGGCGATCGAAACCGTTCAGATCCAGCTTGCTGTGGGTCACCAAAGAAA
>SDBT01017636.1_pt1 | contig 11265 bp, 5 predicted proteins | sample 2277101 | NCBI WGS metagenome assembly SDBT01 (sample SAMN10404973, study PRJNA504765) | marine sediment metagenome | isolation source: marine sediment core GS10_PC15, 103 cmbsf | place: Arctic Ocean: Southern Knipovich Ridge | collected 2010 | reverse complement strand
GCGGGGACGGGGTCTTTTCTTGAAGAGCAGGCGCCGCGGTTGGGGCTTAATATAAATGAAGAATTCGCCGAGACGGCGTGTAAGAGTAAGGCGCCGATAAAAATTGGTGAGCGGTGCACGGTTTTTATTGAGTCCGACCTGCTGAGCTATCAGCAGCAGGGAGCCAAGACCGAAGATCTGGTGGCTGGGCTGAGCTATTCGATAGTTGCCAATTATCTTAACCGCGTGGTCGGTCGGCGCAGGATTGGTGATAATATCTGCTTTCAGGGCGGGACGGCGTTTAATAAGGCGGTGTGGTCGGCGTTCGAGGCGGTAACGGGAAAAGAGATAATGGTTCCTGACCATCATGAAGTTACCGGCGCTCTTGGCGCGGCGTCGATTGCCGCTGAGCATATGAAGAGTATGGCAGACGATAATGCGGACGGCGTGGTGAGCGGGTTTAAGGGTTTCGATAGTCTGGTCAGCGGCAGTTATGAGATTAAGTCGTTTAAGTGTAAGAGCTGCGCAAACGAGTGTGAGATTAAGCGGGTGGAACTGGCCGGCAGTGAGCCGCTCTTTTACGGCAGCCGGTGTGATAAGTACAACGTCAAGAAAGGCAAACGGGCTGAGGGTGAGTTTGACGCGTTCGAGTGGCGCCGACAGAAGATGCTGGAATTTGCGGGATTGGATGGTCAGGATACAAAGGCCGGGAAGAGCAGGGGCACTATAGGTATTCCGATGGCGCTGGTGTCGTGGCAGCTTTTGCCGATGTTCAGTGAGTTTTTCCGGTCGTTGGGTTTTGAGGTTGTTGTTTCGAAGTGGACCGACAAGGAAATAATTCGCAATGGTGTTGAGCTGGTAACGGCGCAGACCTGTTTTCCCGTTAAGGTGGCCTATGGTCATGTTGCCCAACTGGTCGAGAGAGGTGTGGATTATATTTTTATTCCGAGCGTTGTTTCGATGGGCAACGGTGGTTGTAAGAACACGGCAAAGCAATTGTGTCCGTATGTTCAGTCTTTTGTTTACCAGGCAAAAACGGCTTTTGCGGGCAAGTTAGGCGGGGCGCGGATATTGACAGGGATATTTCGTCTTGGTGAGGGGGACAAGCAGTCCGGTAAGAGTTTTGCGGCGGTTGGAAAACAGTTGAAAGTTTCGAGGTCGAGTGTTCGCAGGGCGGTTGAAAAGGGTGTTCGTGCGCAGGAGGATTTTGAAAATGCTCTTAAGGAAAAAGGCAAAGAGATTCTCAGCGGGGTAAGTAGCGATGAGAAACTGTTTGTTCTGATTTCGCGGCCTTATAACGGCTGTGACGACGGTTTGAATCTGCGTTTGTCGTCTAAGCTTTCGCAGTTGGGAGTAAAAATAATTCCGATGGATATGCTTGATATCGACGGTGCGCAGTTGTCCGGCGGGATGTTTAACGGTGACGTTTACTGGACGTATGGTCGTAAGATTCTGCGCGCCGGCGGGATAATCAGGGCAGACAAGCGGCTGTTCGCGATATACCTGTCGAATTTTGGTTGCGGGCCTGACTCTTTTCTGCTGACGTTTTTCAAGGATTTGATGGGCTCCAAGCCCTGTCTTCAATTGGAACTTGATGAGCATTCGGCTGACGCCGGTGTTATTACCCGGCTTGAGGCGTTTCTGGAGAGTTTGAAGCATTATAAGTATAAAGATGCAAGTCAAGAGGAGCCGAAACATCTGATAGAGCCGAAAGTTGTGGGAAATGGTCGTAAGCTTTATGTACCGTATATGGGTGACGGTGCTTATGGTGTTGCGGCGTGCTTCAGGGCTTATGGTCAGGATGCTGAGGTTATGCCGGTTGGGGACGAAGAGACGCTGCTTCTCGGAAGGAAGTTTACGACGGGTAAGGAATGTCTGCCTTGTGCGATTACGGCAGGGGATATTTTGAGTGTTGTAAACAGGAGGGATTTTGATGCGGGCAAGTCGGCGTTTTTTATGCCCGGAGCGTCGGGGCCGTGCAGATTTGGAATGTACAGTTGTCTGCACAGGATGATATTGCGTCAGGCCGGTGTCCGGGACGCGATAATTATATCACCGAATCAGAACAATAATTTTTACCAGGAATTAATGGGCGGTATAGTTAATGGTAACGGCAGGAGTTTTATGAAAGATGTCTGGTCCGCTGCTGCGGGTGTGGATTTGCTGCATAAGGTGATATTGAAGTTGCGGCCTTTCGCCAAAGACGCCGGAGAAGCGCAGCGGGTTTATGACAGATGTGTCCAGCTTTGGTGCCGGGAGGTCGAAAAGCGAAAGGGCATGGAAGAGATGGTGAAGGTTATGGAAGGTATCGCCGAGGATTTGGCTGGTGTTGATTTGGATAAGAGTAAGGTCAAGCCGGTGATTGGGATTGTCGGTGAGATTTATGTTCGCAGCCATCGGTTCGCCAACAGTAACGTAATCAGGCGTTTGGAGGCGCTTGGGGCCGGGTGCGAATTGGCGTCTTTTGCGGAGTGGATGTATTATACGGCCTATGTGCGCAAGCAGGATGCGTTGCGGGAAGGGCGAAAATTGGATTACTTGAAATACGTGATTGAAAATATCGCACAGCACAGGATTGAACGGGCTGTTGCGAGGCCTTTGGAGGGGCGATTCGGCAGGTTGGCCGATGGTGCGATAGAAGATGTGATTGAGTGTGCAAGGCCTTATCTGCATGATTCGTTCGAGGGCGAGGCGGTGCTGAGCGTCGGCAAGATGGTTGAGTATTATCATGAGGGTCTGGCTGGTGTCGTGAACGTGATGCCGTTCGGTTGTATGCCGTCAACGGTTGTCAGTACCCAGACGAGGCGGATAAGCGCCGATTGCGGTGATATGCCGATTCTGAATTTGAGCTTTGACGGGCACGAAGACGCTACGCTGACGACGCGGCTTGAGGCATTTGTCGAACAGGGTCGTGAAAGAATAAGCTCAAAAGTCAAAGTGTAAAGTGCAAAGCGCAAAACCATAGCGCAAAATTCACAGGTTATCTGGTGGGATCGTTGTGAAAATGCCAAAGCGTAAAGTGGTATTGATATTGGCAGGGGTGGTGGCGGCATGTTATGTTGTCAGTGGTTGTATGCTTAAGATGATGGGAACCGGCGAGATGGATGATAGGATAGCGAAGATTCGTAAAGTGACGGTCGGCTTAGCCGAATGTGAGCAGGGAGAGTATTCGAAAGAGATTGAGGATTATTTTGAATATTACGGGCTTGGGGTTGAAAGTGAAGTTGCCGGCGTTGAGCATTTTTTCGGAACGTTCGAGTCGGGTGATTATACCCTTGCCGGGCATATCTATCGGCCCGGGGAGTATGCCGCGACGGTGGTGGTACTGCATGGGTATATGAATCACTGCGGGCAGTTGAAGCATTTGATTCGGGATTTGTTGGGGCGCCGCTACGCGGTGGCGATTTATGATATGCCGGGCCATGGGCTGTCGAGCGGTAAACGCGGGGCGATTGAAGAGTATCGGCAGTACAGGCAAACGGTGGCGGATTTTATGGGGGTGGCCAGGGGTAAAACTGATGGGCCTTATTATCTGATTGGTTTTAGTAATGGCGGCGGCGTGGCGATAGATTATCTGCTGCGAGGGGAAGAAAGTGAGTTCGAGAAAGTGGTTTTGGTCGCGCCGTTGGTGCGAAATGTAGCGTGGGGGTGGTCAAGAGTCGGGTATTGGCTGTATCGGCCTTTCGGAGCGGCGGTGCCGAGGAAACTCAGGCGGAATTCTTCGGATGACGAGTTTCTCGAATTCAGTTGGCATAAGGACTGGCTGCACTGCAAGCGCGTGCCGATGGAGTGGATCGGGGCGGTGCAGCGGTGGAACGAGAAAATCGCAAAGGCCGAGACGTCCGACATGGCGGTGAAAGTGATACAAGGCTCGAATGATACGACGGTGTCGTGGAAATATAACGTGGATTTTGTTAAAGATAAATTCAGTAATGTTGAAGTGAGTATGATAGAGGCCGGCAGGCATGAGTTGTTCAATGAGTCGGCGTCGATTCGGGATAAGGTGTTTGAGGAAATAGCCGATTATCTGCAGAAGTAAGTTGTAGAAGAAAATAGGTGACTGTCCCTATTTTATTTAAGGTTTGCGATGGGTGTTTCGGGAATGAAACTTAGTCGGTCGTTTGGGTGGCTCAATGCGACCCAGTTTTTAGGTGCGCTTAATGATAATATTTTTAAGCTGCTGATAATTTTGTACCTGGTTGGGCCTGACAAGGTCCGGGCCAGCAGTGTTACGGCTCTTGTGGGTGTGGTTTTTGTCGTGCCGTTTTTGCTGTTTACTGCCTTTGCCGGAAAGTTAGCGGACCATTTCAGTAAGCGTGACATAATAGTAACAGCCAAGATTGCCGAAGTTGCAGCGATGCTGGCGGGGTGTGCGGCGTTTTATATGGGTAACGAGATTCTGCTTTACTGCGTTTTATTCTTAATGTGTACGCAGAGCGCGTTTTTCGGGCCTTCGAAGTATGGGATTGTCCCCGAACTTGTGCGGAGCGATCAACTGTCGCGTGCGAACAGTTTTCTGGAAGCCTTGACTTATTTGGCGGTTGTGTTTGGGGCGGCGACGGCGCCGTTTCTGGCGCAGATAACAGGCGGTCGTTATACGTTGACGGCGGTTGTGTGCGTGGTTGTATCAGCGGCGGGGGCGGCGGCGAGTATGCAAATACATCAAACAACGGCGATTGGCAAAGGCGGGGGGGCATCGGTTCTTTTTGTGCGTGATATATGGCGGACGCTGCGCGGGATACGGACGGACAGGGACTTGATGTTGGCGGTTGTCGCCGGGGCGTATTTTATGCTGTTGGGCGGTTTTCTGCAGATGAATCTTATACCTTACGGAATACAGGCACTTAACTTCGATGAGATGCAGAGCGGGTATTTGTTTGTTATCGCGGCGGTCGGTATCGGGACCGGCTCGTACTGGGCGGGCAGACTTTCGGGTCGCAATATCGAGTTTGGAATTGTTCCATTGGGGGCTGTGGGCCTGGCGTTTTGCTCGGTTGGATTAGGGTTGCTCGGCGGACAAAAAACCGCGATATTTGTTGTAATATTCCTGTCGGGTGTCAGCGCCGGACTGTTTATTGTGCCCATTCACGCGTTTATTCAGTTTCGCAGTCCCGGGGACATTCGCGGCCAGGTGCTGGCGGCATCGGGATTTCTGGGCTGGGTGGGTGTGCTGATTTCGGCGGGGCTGTTGTATGTCTTCGCGGAGGTTTTTCAGATGTCGGCGGCGCAGGGCTTTGTTGTACTTGGCGGGCTGACACTAATACTGGCGGTGGTGACGGTTTGGCTGATGCCTGATTTCTTAGTTCGGTTGATACTTGTGCTTTTGACGCGATTTTTGTATCGAATGAATGTTGTGGGGGTCGAAAATATTCCGCTCGAAGGTGGAGTTTTGTTGGTGAGTAATCATGTATCGTGGGTTGATGGGTTTCTTTTGGGAGCGGCTCAGCAGCGGCGGATTCGGGTTGTGATGGAGCGGGAGTACTATAACTCAAAATGGATTAACTGGTTTTGCAGGCTGATGAAGGCGATACCGATATCGACACATGATCCGCCCAAGCAGATAATCCGTTCGCTGCGCCAGGCTCGTTCGGCGATGGACGATGGTTATATAGTGTGTATATTCGCCGAGGGTGCGGTTACCCGGACCGGAACGCTGCGTGCGTTTCGCGGTGGTTTCGAGCGGATAATGCGGGGCAGCGATTATTCGGTCATTCCGGCGTATATAGGCGGGGCGTGGGGGAGTATCTTCAGTCATTATTACGGCCGATTGCTTTCGACGATGCCGAAGCGGCTGCCCTATCCGGTCTCGATACATTTCGGCGAGACGATGGCGAGCGATTCGACGGCCGGCGAGATAAGGCAGAAAGTCATAGAGCTTTCGTGTGATTACTTTGACAGCCTGAAAAGCTCACGGGTTTCTCTGCAGGGGAATTTTGTCAAGATTGCGCGTAAGAATTGGCGTAAGCGGTGTGTGAGCGACGGTACGGGGAAGAAACTGAATTATGGTCAGATGCTTGCCGGCAGTATCGCGGTGAGTGACCAGATAGCTAAAATGACGGCCGGGCAGGACAAGGTCGCAATACTCCTGCCCCCGTCGGTCGCAGCGGCGGTGGCGAATGTGGCGGTGATGTTGGCAGGTAAGGTTCCTGTCAACTTAAGTTACACGGCCAACGAGCAGACCAGGGCTTCTGCGATTGAGCAGTGCGGAATAAAGTGCGTTATTTCGTCGCGGAAGTTTATTGAAAAGGCAAAACTCAACGAGGAACTGTCGGGGCTGGTTTATTTTGAAGATATCACCGGCAGAATTGGGCGGGCCGCGAAAATCAAAGCGTATTTGAAAGGGTGTTTTCTGCCATGGCGAATGCTTACGAAAGAGGGGCATTTCCAAGCCGACGATTTGGCGACGGTGATATTTTCTTCGGGCAGTACGGGCGAGCCGAAGGGTGTGATGCTCAGCCATCATAATATACTCTCGAATATCGAAGGGATACGGATGGTTTATAAGATATATCCCTATGATAATATTTGCGGAGTTTTGCCGTTTTTCCATTCGTTCGGGTTTACGTTTTCGTTCTGGCTTGTCCTGATGTGCGGAGTTTCGGCTAACTATGTTTCCAATCCGCTTGACGGCAGGGCTGTCGCCGAAAGTGTGCGTAAGAACAAGGCGACTATACTGTTTGCGACGCCGACGTTTCTTTTGAACTATATCAGGCGGGCGGAAAAGGAGGACTTTGCGAGTCTGCGGGATGTTGTTGTCGGCGCGGAGAAGCTGAAGGAACGGCTCGCGAAGAAATTTGAGTCGAAGTTCGGGATTCGGCCTCGTGAGGGATACGGTACGACGGAGCTTTCGCCGCTGGTTTCTCTGAACCTGGCGGATGTTGAAGTTGGGGGCGGATTCCAGGTAGGCAGCAAGGCCGGGACTATAGGCCATCCGATACCGGGGGTGGCGGTCAAGGTTGTCGATTTGGAGACCGCAGAAACGGTGGATACGGGCGAAGATGGGTTGCTTATGGTCAAAGGGCCGAACGTGATGTTGGGGTATCTTGGTAAGGAGGACGAGACCGCCGCGGTGCTGCGGGACGGCTGGTACAATACGGGTGATATTGTGAGTATGGATGAGGACGGGTTTTTGACGATTACCGATCGGCTGGCGAGGTTCAGCAAGATTGGCGGAGAAATGGTGCCGCATCTTGCAATCGAGGAACAGTATCTGCATGGCCTGGAGACGCATAATCATGTTGTGGCGGTAACGAGTGTGCCGGACGCGAAAAAGGGCGAAGAGCTTGTTGTATTGTATGTCGATGAGGCAGGCGACGTTGAAAAACTGCATGAGATAATATCAGCCTGCGACCTGGCGAATATATGCAAGCCGAGACGAGAGAATTATGTGAAGATAAAGTCGATGCCGGTGTTAGGCTCGGGCAAACTGGATATTATGAAACTTCGCAGAATCGCGCTTGTGGCAAAAGGCCAGACCGCCGAGCCTGCCGATTCGGTAAAGGAGTATATGCTTTGAGGTGGTTCAGGATAAAACTTATTGATCGGCGAGGGGCTATTCGGGTTTGTATTTTTTGTTTGGCTTTTGGGATGTTTTGTTTAGGGGGATGTATTACGATGGTAAAAATGCCGGGAAAGAGTTATCAGGGCGAGATGGGGCCGCTTAGCGAAGAAGAGTCGGCGATTCGTGATGAGCTAAAGAGAGACGTTGAGAAATTAGCCGGCGATATTGGCGAGCGCAATGTATCGTTCAGGTACAAAGAGCTTGTCGCGGCGGTGGATTTTATTGAAAAATCCCTGACTGAGGCTGGCTATGAGGTCAAAAGGCAGGATTATAACGTCGATAACAAGGTGTGTACTAATATCGAGGTCGAGATTAAAGGTACCGAAAAACCCGGTGAGATTGTAATTGTCGGGGCCCATTATGATTCCGTTTACGGCAGTAATGGTGCCAATGATAACGCTTCCGGCGTAGCGGGTACACTTGCGCTGGCCAGGCGGTTTGCGGACAAAAAGATCGAGCGGACACTTCGGTTTGTTCTTTTCGTCAATGAAGAGCCGCCTTTTTTTCATACCAGCCGGATGGGCAGTTGGGTATATGCAAAGAGGTGCAGGCAAAGGCAAGAGAATGTGGTTGCAATGCTCAGTCTTGAGACCATCGGATATTTCACCGATGAGCCGAACAGCCAGAAGTATCCGTTTCCGCTTGGCCTGGTGTATCCGTCGACCGGGAATTTTATCGGATTTGTGAGCAATATGGGGCGCTCGGCGAAACTGGTGCGCAAAGTAATCGCATTGTTCCGTGAGAAGTGCAAATTCCCGTCACAGGGCGGAACAATTCCGGGATTTATCCCCGGCATCGGCTGGTCGGACCACTGGGCGTTCTGGCAGGAAGGGTACCCTGGGCTTATGGTAACTGACACGGCGCCGTTTCGGTATCCGTATTACCATGAGGTTGATGACACGCCCGACAAGCTGGATTATGAGCGGATGGCCAGGGTGGTTAAGGGAGTTGAGGAAGTTGTCGCTGAATTAGTATCGGGCGTTGAGCTATGATAACCAAGGCCGGTGTCTTAATTTTTATTTTATTGGCGAACGTTTCTCTTTATGCTTTTGGCGAGATAGATGCCGAAGATGCACGGGCCGAGGTGATAAAGTTCATGCGTTCGGTTGGCTGGGACAAGAAGCTTGCGGCGGGGGTAAAAGTTTCAGCCGACGAGTCCGGTGTGGTTGAGATTACCGACGAAGGGGTGTTTATCGTTCAATATATGATTGTCGGCGCTGACGCGTGCGCCGATGCAAAGATAGATATCGATTCCAACGTTAAGATTCGCCGAAGTGTTAATAAAATGGTTGTGGTTACGCATGGATGGCTTGATAAGAGCGCCGGCGACTGGCCTTATGATATTGCCGAGGCGATAACCGCCCGGGTTGACCCGAATGAGTGGGTTTGCGTCTTTTTCGACTGGCGAGGCGGTGCGGCGGTGATTAATCCTGTTGACGCGGCTAAGTATGCCAGAGATATAGCGGGGCCCAGGCTTGCCGGGGCGGTCAAAAAATTAGGCGTAAAGTTCGACCATATCCATTTGATTGGCCACTCGGCGGGAAGCTGGGTCGTAAACAGCGCAGCAAAGATACTCGCACGCGATTTGCCTGCGACGGTGCATCTCACATTTCTTGACGCTTATGTCCCGCCAAAGTGGGACGAAAAAAAGCTGGGAGACATTAAAGGTAACCCAGGCAGTTGGACCGAGCATTACTATACGAAAGATATTACGCTGAAAGTAACGCAGATGGACCTTTCCAATGCGTATAATGTTGATATCACGGCGATTGACCCATGGATCAAGGAGCATGAGTTTCCGTACCGCTGGTATTACGCGACGATTGCCGGCAAATACAAACATTGGGTGGGCGAACGCAAAAAAAAAGTGGTAAAGAGATTCGCCGGTGTTGATTACGGTTTTGACAGAAGCAAAGAGGCGGCAGCCGGGAATTGGGAAAAGAGCCTAGCACTTGAAAAAGGAAAACGGGCCGTCCGATTAGAGAAATTTAGTCAAGGCACCCGTCGCATATTCCCTCTACATAAACGGTCTTTTTGAGTATTTTGAATTTTTTGGCAAGTGAGGGTGGAAGTTTGATATTATCAAATTTCCTGTAATGGAAATCAATTATCTGCCTGCACTTTACGCACCTGAAATGCTGGTGGTCGTTAAGATTGGCATCAAATCGCTTGGGACCGCCGGAGCCTTCAACTATAAATGCCAGGCCAACCCGTTGAAATGTCAGGAGCGTTCTATTGACCGTATCTAAGGAAATGTTGGGCAGTACCTTTCTGACTTCCTGAAATACTGTTTCGGCGGATGGGTGTTGGGTCGATTTTTTCAGGACTTCGTAAACGGCGGCTCGCTGGGGAGTGACCCTCAAGCCAGCTTTGCGGCATTTATGCTCGAAATCTAACAGGTTTTTCTTCATTTTGTCCGTCATTGTACATCCTTGTGGCATTAATTATATTGGACAGACGGCCGATTGAACAGAAAATTCTATTTTTTTGCTAATCTTTTATGCAGACTCGTTTGGCTTCATCGAGGATGCAAATCCCGTCTCAAAGCGAGAAAATGGGGCTAACCTCCTCCAGTCAGCCCCATGTAGTGTAAAAAAGCGGGCTTGCATAAAATGCATTGCCTGCTCCGTAGTTTGGACATGGGTAATAACTTCATCACCCTACTCCGAAACAACCCTCGGCGTAGTTATTACTATATAATAATTACTCCTAAATAGCAAGCCTTTATTTCAGATTTTTTTAAATTTTTTTCGGAAGGCGAAAATAAGGACGATTTGGGCGATTTGGCAGCTAAAAAGCCCTTTTTGGCCGTGTGGGACAGAGGTGGTTTTACAGTTTTTGCGCCGCCAAACAAGTTTGACGGTGGCGCAGCAAAAAGATAACGATTTTCGATTGCCACAGTGCCCCTGACGTCCACTGCAATGACAATACGCACATGCGGTTTATCTTATCTTTTGTCGCCAGTTTTCCTGCCTGTCGCCGTGGTGGGTTGTTAAGATGTACTGGAATTTTCTTTTGGACGCCGGTTTCAGCAGGAGAGTGAATTTTATTGTATCGGCATCGAATTTTTCGAATTTACCGAAGTCGCCTGTTTTTGCCAGGTCCCAGCAGGTGGTATTGAAATTTCTTTTAATCTCTACCTTTACGTCGATATCGCGGGTGTTTCTTACTTCGATTGTGAATTTCCGGATTTCGTCCCAGCCGGAGATATTGCCCTTGCGGTCGAAGAGGTAATTGGCCGTGCGATAGTCCATCAGCTTCGGTTCGACGACGACGTTAGCGACCGCCCCGAGGTTCAGTTCCACATCTTCATCGACGGGGATATATTTGAAAGAAGATTGGCCTGTATAGCTTAAATGGCTATCGGAGGTATCGCGATAAACTTTTAACCTTCCGCCCGGGATAGGGGTGTCGCCGAGTTTGTGATCCTCATCGTTTTTGAAGCTGAGGAAGCGGACGACACTGTCGCCGTATCTGTCCTGCTCGAATTTGTAGAGGTTTATTACCGGCACTGCGTTAACGTCAAAACTCGGCAGCCGCTTCGACCACTTGGTGGGGATTGTTTCGGTGCCTTCGATGGTGTAGAGAAAGTATTCGCTGAGACCCTGCTTGATGATTTGTTTGGGTTCAGAAAGAGTAACTGCCAGGTCCATGCTGTTAAACGTCCTTCTCTTGAGTTGCATTTGTTCTGAGCGTAGGTCTTTGCCCAGTCGTTCAAGTTTCAC
>SDBT01017635.1_pt1 | contig 11265 bp, 16 predicted proteins | sample 2277101 | NCBI WGS metagenome assembly SDBT01 (sample SAMN10404973, study PRJNA504765) | marine sediment metagenome | isolation source: marine sediment core GS10_PC15, 103 cmbsf | place: Arctic Ocean: Southern Knipovich Ridge | collected 2010 | reverse complement strand
CAAGGACCATACTCAATCAAGGACCATACTCATACTTATAACTGGTTCTGATAATTTAATATCTATCAGTGTAATAGCATTGATCCAAAAATCATCTGTAAAATCCATTATATCAGCCCATGATTCAGGGATACCATGAATAATTGGGAAGGCTTTACTTGTTCTTGCTTGAAGGATTCTTTCAAGATAACAAATCTGTTGTGGGTCAAATCTATCTAGGTTATGGTTCATCGGATATTAGTTAATGATAATGATGATAAACAAATGTAATAAATCATTTTTATTGAAAAATGAGTTTATGTAATTTATATAAAATAAAAAGTAAAAAAACCAATGATTTATTCGATTATAATATTATTACCAAGTATATTTACATTATTATATATATATATTTTATATGTTCAGTTAAAAAATAATGCGAAAAAAGAATACCAAGAAAAAGACACACAGTTAAAAAATAATGTGAAAAAAGAATACCAAAAAAAAGACACACAGTTAAAAAATAATAAAAACTTACCTCTCACCGCGGTAAGACTGACGTTTGATACTGAGAATAAAAGGAAGGAGTTTTTTTCTGGTATTATCAAACAAGTAGATATTATTAAAAAGTTCTACAAAGAGAAGAAATATAATTTAACTGATGAAAGTGCACGTCGTTTGTCAATTGTAATTACAGTTCAAGAATCGTCTGAAATGTATGAAGAAGGAAGAAATATAGTACTTGAATGGGCTCGTAAAACATTAAACACAAAATTGGCTGGTAGTTATAATTGGAATATTATAGATGGAAAGGAAGAGATACTACTACGAGCTTCATCTATGGATCAATTCTTCATACTTTGGGATAAGATGTACGAACTTTATAAAGATGAAAAGATCTATATGATTCGCCTTGAAGGTATTTTAAGAAGAGTGTTATGATTGCCTTGAAGGTTTGAAATAAAATAAAACTTATTAAAAATATATAAAATATCTAACCATCCAAAAATGGAGAGTGAAAAAATATACAGAGTTTACTGTTCCAAGTGTAATAAGAACATTAAGAAGAAAATGTCGTGGGGAAAATATATAAAATATATGACAATGGATTCAAGATCCAAAGGATATCATGAGATTTATGCATTTTTTGTAAACGGGGAACCAACCAAATGTCCTTTTGGTCATCCCCTTAAAACTAAGAGGACAAAACTAATAGTTATATCAGAATAATAATAATAACAAAAAAAATAATAATAAAAAACTAACCCAAAAATGATCATATAATGATTGGTACTATACCAATAACCCAAACCAATACCAACAAATACCAAATACCCAACCAATGAGTGTTCAAATTTCTATGACATTTGAAGACAAACTTAAATTAGAAAATTATACTAAAAATAAGTATAATAGAATGTTATCTGAAAATGAAGAAAAACATCAAAATGATATAGAACCATTGAAGGAAGAACTAGATGACTTGGAGAGAGAATTAAAAGAACTAGATGAGCACCACTATGATATTAAGAAAAAGTTAATGAATGAAAAACAAAAGAAATTACATGATATTCAGAACAGAGATATTATTTTGAGACCAAATGATATAGTTGCAACTGGTACTGGTACTATGAATAAAAATATTACTCTGTATATCAATACTAATACCAACAAATTTATATGGCAAATAAAAAATCTCGACCCAACCCAATCTGACCCGACCAAACCCGACCAAACAAAAATCCTAAACCCAGCCAATCTGAACGATTTTATAACCTTAATATATACTGTATTTACTTTCACTCGTGATTGTTTTGAATTATCGGCGGGTAATACATTTTCAAATAACATAGATACCAGATCCGGGTCCAACCAACCAACCACCACTCTTAATCTAATTAAAATGATCTATGAACAACCACTAGAACATAATTTCAAGTTAGTCCATATTCGCGAATGTAAATGTAACATGGGTCATTGCGCAGCACATATTGGAATTGATATAGATACAACTAAATATAAAACCTATGGACATTTAATGTCTGTATTTGGTTATCCGATAGAAGTAGATAACTATAAGTATTATGGACAATATGATGATGATTATTTATGTATTGAACAGATATATGAACTCCCTGATACAATATATGATGGAATTAGCTGTTATAGTAAAAAAATCCCTGTTGTACAAAAACTAGACCCGAATGTTACATACATTCGATATAGGTGCTAATTAGGGTTATTACAGATATAAAACCTTAAAACCTTAAAAACCACAAAAACCTTAAAAACTATGCTATATTATTTACTAATCTAAATAATATGAATATATAAAAAATGCCATCACTAAAAGATTACGAGTTAATTAAAAAAATAGGACAAGGAGCCCAAGGTTCTGTATGGAAAGCTATTCGTATATCAGATAATAAAACTATTGCCCTTAAAATGATGAGAGTTTATAATGATACATCTTTTGAAACTGCTAAAAATGAGATAGACAAACTAAAGGAATTATCTCAACCTTGTCATAATAATGTTGTTTGTTATTATGGATATGGATATGATAAAGATGGTCACAATGCACTGATCGAAATGGAATATATAGAGGGAGAAGATCTTCATGATTATTCTAGGAAATTTAGGGAAGAAAACAACTATGACAAATTATACAAACATCTGCTCCTAATTACTAAGGATTTAATCAAGGGTCTTATACATATTCACAAACAAAATATTATTCATAATGATATCAAACCTGGAAACATAATGATAGATACAAATATGGTACCAAAAATAGTTGATTTTGGATTATCATGTTCAACCCATACAGAATGTAACCTGGGTTCAGACTCAGGTAAAAAATCGATATGTTGCACTGGAATGACTGGAACTCCTGAATTTTCATCTCCTGAAATGTACTCTACAGAAACTAGATATCCTGAAAGTGATATTTGGTCATTGGGTATGTCATTATATTATGCATCTACTGGTAAATATCCATACACCTACAGAAGTTCCAAACCAGGACTTCGGGAGATATATCAAACCATAACTGATAATGATCCTAAGAAATTAGTAACAAATAATGAATTACTTAATACTATTGTGAATAAGTCTCTGACTAGAGATCCATCAAAAAGAATTACTGGTTCAGAAATAAATGATTTGTTAAAAAAATACAAGTAGTTAATAATAATAGTTAATAATAGTTAATACCTACCAAAACTACCAACCATGACATGGGTTATTAATATGATTTCTGGACCTGGATCTGGTAAATCTACATTGGCAGCAGAATTATTTGTCTATATGAAAAAGAGAGGTTATAAGGTAGAATATTTACAAGAATATGCTAAAATACTTGTTTGGCGTAAGAAATATCATATTCTCAATGATCAACATATGGTTTCTTATAAATACTTTCGAAGTATCAAAGCTATATATGATTGTGATGATGTAGATTTTGTGATCCTTGATAGTTCGTTACTAAATGGTTTGTATTACAATACTCTTGAGTCAAATGTTTCTGATATGGACAAAACTGCTAGTAGTATTCTCGAATATTATAACAAGTTCAATAATTACAATGTATTCGTAGAGAGAAGTAATGAATATGAATATGAAACAGCTGGAAGAATTCAAAATGAAAAGGAATCTATAGCTATAGATAATAAATTAAGAAAAACAATAAAGATTATTCTTGGTGTTTGTGATACAATAAAGATATCCATACAAAATAACCAAGCGGTTATTAATCTTTTTAATATGGTTATTGAGAATTGTGTAGGATCTGATAATAATATTTATAAAAACTGATATTTAGTTTAAAATATATTAACAATAAAAATGGAACAATCTTTAAACAATAGAAAAGAGATTGAATCTTTTCTTCAGAAGTGCGGTAAGCATAAAAAGATTCACATCTTTTATCTATTTGAAGGAAAGACTATTAATTGTACAATTACTCTTGTACCTAAGAATAATTCTGAAAATTATCGTATCTCAATATATTCTGTTGGAAATTGTCGTGTCGTAAAGTATTCTGGTGGAGAACGCCAAATAGCTGGAGATCTTAATGGTAAATCTCTCAAGAAAGCGATAGATTATATGGAAAGAAATCCTGTATTTGTCGAAATCAAGTGCAATATTTACACTTACGAACTTAGACAAATGTGTATAGAGTTAAGCAACGCTAGAAAGCTAACATATCAGAAACTAGCTGAAGATAAACGCTCTGGCTACAATCTTTTTCAACTAACGAGTATAGATGGGGTTTCAATATTTAGTAAGACAAACCATGATAATTTAGTGTGGAATGGTATTAAATCCAAAAAGGAATGGTTTTATTCCAAGATCATATCACTGTTTGAAGAACTCAAGAACATTGACGATGTAGAGTCTTTGATGTATTGCGACACAACGTGTAGATTTGAATATTCTTAGTCTTCAAAACCATAAACAATACAAAAGAATAATATATATTATTTATAAAACAATACAAAAGAATAATACATCTGATAAATATCAGATACATTATGTCAACAGATATATCAAATACCATTATAAAAACTTTAATTTTACCTGTAAGTTCAACTGAAACATCTAATGAATTAACCAAACGTTACATGGAAAGAGAACCTAGCACATTAAATGATTATAATATATTAGATGTGCTTGGAAGTGGTGGTCAGGGAACTGTATACAAGGCAGTAATAAAACAAAGTGGACAGTTAATAGCTCTGAAAATATTGAAAATTAACCCTGCATCTAAAAATTATACTAATATAATCAATGAAATAGATTCTCTTGAAAAAATATCCAACCCTAAATGTAGTCCTTATTTATCTTGTTATTATGATCATTTCTACGATCCTAAAAAAATGATTATGATAATAGAGATGGAATATATTAAGGGTGATACATTAGGATTTTATGCAAAAAGATTATTTGAAATGGAAGAATATAATAGATTATATAGACATTTAGTTGCTATTACTAATGATTTAGTAAAAGGAATTAAAATTATTCATGATAATAATATTATTCATAATGACATTAAACCTAATAACATAATAATAAATTCAGAAAAAGTCCCCGTTCTGATTGATTTTGGATTAGCATGTGATATAGAATCAAAAAAGTGTGATGTGAGCACCTCTGGGACCTCTGGGCTTGGTTGTTGTAAAATATTTGGAGGAACCCCTTATTATATGTCTCCTGAATCTTTTGATTTGGTTCGATATAAAGAATCTGATATATGGTCATTAGGTGTTACATTATATTATTCAGCAACTGGTGGTAAATATCCATATGATTTTAAAAGTTTTAATATGAAGGAGGTGAGAGAAATTATAGATGGATCCAATCCAAAACTTCTTAAAACTACCAATTCTCAACTAAATGTTATTGTTAATGGTGCTCTGAAAAAGAATCCTCTAGATCGTATATCACTATCAGAAATTATGAAAATAATATAAAGGTTTTTTGGTTTGGATTGGTTTGGGGATGGTTTTTAACAATAATATCAAATATATAATACCTAAATATCCCGAAAAAGATAAATACAATCTTAATAATCACCATAATATATCATATAAATATATGATATATTGTTCAATATTATCGTTTGAAGGTAAGTACCTTCAAAGTTTTTTATTCTTATTTATAATCTTATTTAAAAAAATAGATGTATACTGATAATTTAAATAATTACAAATCATTTCCTAATACCACATCTTGTTATTTGGATGGTAGATATTTCAACAAAATATTTTCTAAATACCCTGGACTTATCAAAGAACCGTTAAATATTACATTGTCAAAACCCCCAAAAAATACTGATACCTCTCTCCGTTATACCAATTTCATGAATCAAATAAAAATCAATAACAAATATATCGGTCTTATGAGAGTTATTATTAATACACCCGAATCTAGACATAGTAATCTTTTAATTATTGATTACAATGGAGAGAAAATCTATCGTTATGAACCTAATGGAACTAAAAGTCCATATTACAAACAGATCAACAAAATTATAGAAGAATATATGGATATGTATTTAGATTTTGATATGTATGATATTGATGCTCAAGTTATTGATAATGGGAATCCAATCTGCACTTCAAAAGGGATCAAGAATGGTTTCTGTGTCGCCTATGTGACTAAGTTTGGTTATGATTACTTAAATGGAAAAATCTATGATCCATCTAATATCTTAAAATTTTCAAGGATAGTGGAAGATTTATATGGTCCATTAGATAATAACTATCCTGATATAGAATATGGGTTATTTACCGGATCTGGGTTTAATAACCGGAATGCTCTGATAGGAGGTTTGGGTGGAGCAGCTATTGGAGGTTTGGTCACTGGGAGTGGAACTGGGGTTTTAATTGGTGGATTAGGTGGAGGTTTGTTAGGTGGAATAATCTGATAGAATAAACAAAAATATTTATTTAGATTTTTTGATTTTTCTTGCCCAACGGATATATCCAATAATAGAGGTAAGGGTATAAAATATATTTCTAACCATAACATTTAAGTTATAATTTACATAACTATTATATATAATAGGTAGATGACTGAAAGAACTCAATATATAGGTCTCTTTCACATAACCCATATTGAATGATCTCCAAACAGAAGCCATTACCCCTATCACAAACCCACCCCAATCTAATGTGTTGGTGCTAATAAAGTTGGTCCTGATAAAGTTAATACTATAACTCATAATACTATAACTCATATTATAATATATATATAACATTGTAAAGGGTCCAATCATCATTATAGGTATTAAAACTCCTAATAAAACTCCGATAAAGTGTAACATTATGGAGAGTCCAATGATCATCACAGGTATTAACAATCCTAATAAAACTCTGATAAAGTATTCTCTAAATGTTTGTCCATTCATAATATTTAAATGAATAAATAAGTATTATGAATAAGTAATCAATTTTATCAATCAAATCTGTCAGTTAAATCTATTATTGTTTGTTTTCCGAAAAGTTAAGCTAATCCTTCTGTAATCATCCTTTTTCTTTATCCATTTTCCATCTATTTTTACAGATAAACGTTTAGGAATTTCATGAGTCCATACATATCGGGAGTCTCCTGTCATTACTAGTATAGATCTAGATGGGACATATAATTCAACCTTTTCTTTGGTTATACCGTTAACAAATATAAAATTAGTATCCTCTCCCAAACTGATAGATACTACTCTGGGGCCAAAAATATTGGGTTTATTACCTCTCTTTCCATCAATATGTTTTCCTATTTTCTGATCACGATCATACTCATTAACAATACACTGATCAATAGAATCCATAATTTTATATTTTGTTAACATTTTACTTAGAGTAAGAACCCATCCACTAAATAGATCTCCTGGTGTTAGATTAGCACCCTTATACCCATAAAGGTACCCAAAATGTTGAGTTCTTCGAGGTAATTCCTCAGACCATTTTCGTGTATCTAACCACTCAATGATTTGTGTCTCGGCTTCTGGTGAAATAACATTTTCCTGTATATACAATCCGGAAATACTAGTTTGTTTCATGGGTGTTTTTTAATAATCTGATTGTTTTTGTCTTATCAAAACTGATTAAATAATCAGTTTTATATATTATATATAACATAGTAAATATAGTAAAAAATATAAAAACACTATGTACAAAAATAAATATATGAACAGTAACAACAGACAATATAAATTTGAAGAGGAAATGGATAATAGTTCGGATAGTTTTGACAGTTCTGAAGAAGATTCAGAAAGTTATTATACTGATGACATGAATCCTTCTATTAGGAAGAAGCAACGAAAAAATACCGATAGAATTAACTATGGTTCAGTCAATAAAATTGGTAATGGTTCTGATGGTTCATCTGATCTACCTCAGTTAAAACGTTCAAATGCTTGTTATGGATCCGATCTTAAAAATAAGATTATTAATGTTCAAACTATATCCTATTATGACTGGTCTACAACAGAAACAGATACTATTAATTTAAATACTTTAAAAAGTATAACTGGGAATGATGGCGATATGATGTGTAGCAAACCAGCACAAAGGGGTTATATGACTTTAATTTGATGTGTATAAGATGTCAGTCAGAGATTGAAGGTACAATCTATTATACAAACAAACACTGTTACACTTTCCGGTTATTCTGATATAATATAATAAACATATTATGATAATATTATCATAATATATAACAAGAACAGAATATTTGTTTTGTCCTCAATAGGAAAATGTATGGATATTAGGTACCGAATATATAACTTCAATATCAGTTCCACATAACATACATTTTCCTATTACACTATGTGTTTTACTTATAGTTACTAATAACGTGATCATCCTTTCAACAAGTTCGTCTGGTTTTTGGTTAGGGTTTTGGTTATTAATCTGTCTTTCTAATTTTTTAACTAACAATGAGCTAAGTCGTTTCTTTATTTTATCATTGTGACTTATTGCCATGTTATCAAGAAGATCGCTATTATAATCTACAAATTCATGGTTACAATTAATTGAGTTTATAATTATATCAATATCACCTAAAATACTTTCTATAGATTTGTCCATATTCCTGTTATTATTATTATTATTATTATTATTGTTATCATAACCTATATCTCTGTTATTATTATTGTTATCATAACCTATATCTCTGTTATTATTATTATTATTTTCATAACCCATATTCCTGTTATTATTTTTATAACTCATATCTCTGTTATTATTATTATTATCATAACCTATATCTCTGTTATCATAACCTATATCTCTGTTATTATTGTTATTCTTATTGGTTGGTATTTTTTTGAAAATATTACCCAGTTTCTTGAACATATTATTATAATACAATAATATATAATTATTTATCACTTTATTTGGAATTATCTGAAATTATCTGAGTAGCAATACTCTGATTTGTCTTCTTGTTACAAGTTGAACAAAGATAACGATAAGTAGCATGCTTCTTATGATAACGTTGCCATGATTGCTTCCACTTCTTATCATAGTAATTATCAGCTTTAGTTCCGTCTCTAAACATAAAATTACCTCTCTTTGGATGCCATTTAAATTTATCAGGAGGTAAATCCCCTTTCGATGTTTTCATTTTGAGAAACCCTTGTTTAATATCCACAAAATGTAGTGGATGGTGATCAACCTCAATTCGGTGGGTGGATTGACATAAGACACATGTTTGGGTGTGGTGGGATTTCTTATAGTTACTAACTTGGATTCTAACAGCATATCTCATAGCACCATTTAGTTTGTTATCAGGGTTATTACTTTGTTGATGTTTAGCTAATTTTCCTTTTGAACATGCCACCCATGATACGATTCGGTACTTATTTAAACCTTCAAATCTTACATACATAACTAAAGAACCAGTTCCAGGACTTCGAGAGATTTTAAAAGATATTGGGTTTTGATTTTTCCATTCAAGTTTAGATGGATGTCGGTCAAGCAGGTCATATAATATTTTAAATTCTGGGTTTCTGGGAAAATAGTTACGGTGAACATGATCTATTAGCCATTTCTTTGTTTTTACATAGGTATCTAATACCATGGTTGGGGTTGGGGTGATAATATTGGTAATATTTGATGGTATATTAGTATGATTACTATCGTCTTTTATAATATTCAATTTTACATTTCTCATAGATATTTTGTTTGTTTGGGTTGTTTTTAACTTTGTTTTTATCATTTCTGTTCGGTTAGTTAGATTATAACTTGTATTTACTAAATAAATACAGAGATATAAAATAAAATATAATAGATTATCAAAAGATGGAAGTACACTTAATAGATGATTGTAATTGTTCATGTAGTAATCACCCAATGCCCAACAAATTATCACAAAACCTAATACCCAACAAATTATCACAAAACGTAGTACCTAACAAATTATCACCTAACTTAGGAAGTTTAGATGATTATCAGACACCAGGTGTAAGAATTGTATATCTATCTCAATAATCAATGATATGATATTATTATCATATTATTTGTTCCTATTTCACTATTTTTCTATCCAATACTATTTCCAATCTCTGAGAGCTTTGGTACAATCTCCGATATTTCCGATCCCTTGATGGTTACTAGCATTTTATCAAGTTTCTTGGTAATAATATCGAATGCCTTCAGTAGAATTTTTAATGGGTCCAAACTACCTGAACTTTCAACTTTCAATGTATGTGAGGTCGCCATCTCACCATAATTATATGAGTCTTTATATTCTATAGCTTTATATTCTATTGCACAAACCGGTGACCATTTAGCATGAGTTTTTCCTCTTCCTATTTTAATAATAGCATCAAGAGATATTTCCTCTCCTGGATTCAATCTAGCTATCATAGAATCAAAATTAACACATGTAACTTCATGATCTCCTTTTAACATACCAGCTGTAACACAGACTGAACTATCTGTATCACATACAACATCAAGTCTGAGTAAATAAGTACAAATATTACAGGTTGGGTTAGGGTTGGGGTTAGTTGGGTTAGGGTTATTTGTTGGGTTGGTACCACACTCACAGGTGATGTTATCTATCATATTACTATTAATAACTAATAAACCTAAACGATGTGCAATAAACTCATCATGTAAAACACTAGTATTTTTATAAAACCGGACAGAATCAATTGCTAAAGTCCTAATATCTGACATCATGACACGTCGAAGTGAATTTACTACAGCGATATCAATATTGTCTATTCTTATTTTTAGACTTTCATTATCACTATTAATTATACGAATTTTTGGTATTAAATTCATTGGATTAAAACATAAATTAGTAGAACTATTTTATGTTCAATTATTTATAAAGTTTAAATATAATTAATTTCATAATAAAACTAAACATTTGCCTTAAATATATACTAATTATAAATATTTTTTAGAAAATACTTCCCATGATGTAATATTTTTTCTTAACCTCTCATTTACTCCATTATGAAATTCCCATGACCATTTGGCAATTCCAATTTCTCTGTTATTTGAATCTTTAATTCCATAATAAGATGAGATCGGATAATTTAATAACCTATCCATAATGTGAGGTCTACATTTAGAACAAGGAAAGTTGTAAGATAAGTATCTTATATATTTTTCGAATTCGGATTTAGATTCATCGTTAATTGCTCCTGCTGCCATCCTATGAATCTTATCCCACGAACGAAGATCATTTGCACTCAAAGATCTATACTTGGATTCTCTATATCTTTCGTAATAATCATCTAGACGATTTTTAGTAGAATTGTTT
>SDBT01017634.1_pt1 | contig 11266 bp, 8 predicted proteins | sample 2277101 | NCBI WGS metagenome assembly SDBT01 (sample SAMN10404973, study PRJNA504765) | marine sediment metagenome | isolation source: marine sediment core GS10_PC15, 103 cmbsf | place: Arctic Ocean: Southern Knipovich Ridge | collected 2010 | reverse complement strand
GACGGCGGGTGGGGGTTGTCGTCGATGTAGGTCTTCACCAACTGCTCGACGTCGTCAGGACATTCGGCGAGAAAGCGCGGCGACAGCACCCACATCAGTGCGAAGTAGAGGTACTTGTGGACATCGCCGTGCTCGGCGGGATAAGCGAGGGTGTCGATGGCGCGGATGAACCACTCGTCGGACCGGCCCCAGGTACCATGCAGCGACAGGCTGAGCAGTCGCCCCGGCGCCGCAAGAGCCATCTCCTGCGCCACTGCCGAACCGAGGCTGAGCCCGCCCACGTGGGCCCTTTCGATCCCGAGGTGATCGAGGACGCCAAAGGCATCGGACGCCATCGTTTTCGGCGTGCAGCTCCGCCAGTCGTCGGGCCGGGTGCTCTGCCCGGTGCCGCGCGAATCGATGATGATCAGCCGAAACTCCCTCGAGTACGGATCGACCTGTGGGCCCCAAAAGCTGTGGTCGGCGCCGGTGCCCATCAAGAGCAGGACCGGCTCCCCGCGGCCGTGCTCTTCGAAGTAAATGCGGATTCCGTTTGGTACGTCTGCAAAAGGCATGGTGACTCCCTGGAGTGCCCCGCCCCAATTGGAGTGGTATTCGGTCGCCGATGCATCCCTCCTGCCTGGACCTCGCTTCCTCAACATACATAAGGTATCTACCAGTCGCGAAGGACAGGCAGGAAGACGCCTCGGCGCCCTCGATACTACACACCAATTATGGCGGGGTACACAAGGCTTCAGAATCGTAAATTTTGGACCGGTACCCGTTCATTTCCCCGCCGGTTGGAAAAGATTGGTGGTGTGCGGCTGATCGATTGACGCCTGAGGATCCTCGAGTGCTACCATGGACCACGACGAGTGAATCATCGCAACGAACTGCCTGGGCCGTCGAAACAACCAAGGTAGTTGGACGAAGGCGACCTTCAACCGGGGGGCTGAAAGCTGCCTCGGGTTTCCTCCATTTAGTGGTATCCCTGCGCCGGGACAAACCATTTATCCCGCGTGGCATCCACCGGTTCAGTTCCTTCGAGGAGAGTCAGGCATGGTCGCTGAGAATGATGACCCGCCCCTTGAGTCGCGCCCACCGGTCCTCGAAGATCTCGTTGGCCTCTGCTCCCAGCTGAATTCGCATGGTGCACGCTACGTCGTCGTCGGTGGAATGGCCGTGATTCAAGCCGGTTTCGTACGCGCAACCGAAGACATCGATCTTCTGATCGCCGGCGACGAAGACAACGTGGGCCTTGTCCGAGAAGCCCTCATGACGCTGCCGGACGGCGCCGCCCGCGATCTCGGTCTAGCCCGCACTTCTCACCGGGTGTCTACTACGGACGGCGAATCGCGGCGTCCCGCCGTGCTTGTCTCAAATCGTGCTCCTCGACGTAGCGCAACTACGACTGCGTCGCCCGATTCGCGACAAACCCAGCGGATACTTGCGCTTCGCCGCCCTCGCTACGAAACCCGGTGAGAAGTGCGGGCTAGATGATCCGAAACGGTACACCGTTGTGCGGGTTGCAGACGAGATCGTGGTCGACCTGCTCACCCATGCTTGTGGTATCGGTTACGATGAGGCGAGCGCGTCGATTGAAATCGTCGAGATCGATGGTGTAGCGATTCCGTTCGCAACTCCGGATCTTCTTCTGAAAATGAAACAGACCGTCCGGGAGAAAGACCGGCTCGATCGGATGTTCCTGGAGCAGCTCTTGGCATCAAGGGAGTCGAGCTGACTGACACGGTGACGGAGATTCAACAGGGGTCTACTGATCATAACGATCTCCCCCGAGAGCGAAGATGACAGCTTGATTCGAACTCCACAACGGCGCAATGCCGACATCGGGGGAAAAGAGCGGATCAGGTTTCGATGAGCATCGTTTCAAAATCGGTCAGATTACAGAAGATGACCTCCAGATCCCCTCTTGTAACGGTTCTCGGCGGCTCGACCTGAGGCGAAACAACGACATTGACGCCTTGCCGATGGAGCCTGCGAAATGCGGCCAGGTTCCGCACCGACCACGAACTCGAGTTCCACTTGCACTCGACGGCGTCGCACCGCCCTCGGCCGCCGGTGATCACGAAATCGACCTCTCGTTTCTGCTTGTCGCGCCAGAAGCGAATGCGCTCGGCGCCGATTGTGGCTGTCATCGTCTCCAGGACAAGATGCTCCCAGAGGTCTCCCAGGTCGGAATGGCGCAGCTCATCCCATCCTCGGGCGAAGCTGACAAAACCGGTGTCGAAACCGAAGGCCTTCGGCTGTCGCAGCAGCTCCTGCCTTCCCCCTGCGTGGTACGGGTGAATGAGGGTCACAACATGTGTGATCTGGAGAGCATCCAGGTAGCTCATGACGGTCGGCCGGCTCAGACCGCAGTGTTTCGCGAGGCTCGTGATTTCCATCAGCCCGCCGCTCGATCGCAACAGGGTGTGAACGAGGAGGAGGAACTCCCGTCTTTTCGCGACTCTGAAGAGCTCTTGGATGTCGCGGCTGAAGTACGAATCGAGCCATTCCGAGAAATATTCTGGGTCCTTGCCATCGGCCAGCAGAGGCTCGGGCAAGCCTCCGTGGAACAACCGCTTTTCCAGGTTTTGAACGCCGAAGGCGGGCAGCTCCCGATGAAGGACTGGGAGTAGGTGAACGTGTCGTTTTCGCCCGGTGAGGGAATCCCTGAACTTCATCGTTGCTGCGAGGGTCGACGAACCGGTGGCCAGAACCTTCAGGTGAGGGAACTCATCGGCCGCAATCTTCAGGAGCCTGCTCGGATCCGGAAGCTGGTGGATCTCGTCAAAGACGATCACTCGGCCCTCGAACGAGGCGAGGAATCTCTCCGGGTCTTCGAGCCGGCGTTGCGTGCTGGGCAGGTCACAGTTCAGGAGTTCCGCATCGGGAAGTTGGCGAGCTAATGTTGTCTTCCCGATCCTGCGAACGCCCGACAGCCAGACGATCGAAACGTTTTTCCAGGCCCGCTCGATCTTGTCAGTCCAGAATTTCCTCTGAATCATAATCAGATTTTACAATTGGTTAGAATATTTGTAAAGAGCAAGGCACTCCTGAGGCTCGTCGCCTGCAAGCTGTAGCGGCCTGCTGCCGAGCCGGTGGGCGGCGTTCCGAATTGCTGACGGCCTTCGGCCGTCGCAAAGCACCGTCGCCAGCGCGTGGCTCATGGCCTCCTCCTTCGGATGAGGCCTGAGCTCACTGCGCTGCCGCCGGCGGTTTCCGAATTCATCAATAGACCCAACCAACGGACAGAATCACCCCGTAATCATGGTTGGCGGCGGCCTCGGGCGGCGGGTCGCTGTCGTAGCTGTCATAGACCGAGAAGTTGACCGTGAAGTCCGTGATGATTTCGCGTCTGAGCGAGGCGTTGAATTCAAATCGGGTTCGCGGCCGGTCGGTGATTCCGGGAAGAATTGAGAGCTCCACAAGGATGTCGGTCTTCGGATAATTGTAGAGAAAGAAGCGGTACCTCCCGCCGAAGACGCCCGACAGGATGTATTCGCTGGGATCCTCGCCGGACGGGTTTTCGCGGCTGACGGCGAGGCCCACGTTTCCGGATAGCCTGCTGCGGTTTGTCTGGATGAAGTTCCGCCCGAAGGCGTAGCTGAGTTGGGTCCGAAAGGCGATGCCGAGCTCGGTGTTGCTTGAAAACGTCAGGGAGCCGGTGCCGAAATACCGATCCCTGTGGTGCCGGGTGTAGGCGAATTCGAGGCTCTGACGAGCGATATCATCCTTGTCCTCCTGTAGGGTCTGGATCGAGGTCAGGTTGACCGAGCCGGTGTACTTGCGCCGCCGGTAGGTGGCATCCGACTCCAACGAGTACTGGAGGATGCTGTCTGCGGAGGTGAAGCTGAAGCCGAGGTTGAGTGATCCGTCGATGCGCCCCAAAAACGTCTTTTTGATGGGCATGATGGCGACGACTCTCTCCATGTCGAGGGCGACTGTCTCGGTCGGCCCGATGATCAATAATTTTCGATTCTCGGTTCCGGCCATGAGCATTCCGTAAAAATACTCGCCGCGCCGGTTTTCAACCTCGAAGAAGTTGGAAGACGTGAGAGATCGAACATACTTCCACTCGATGTAAATGGTGTCGGCGTGATCGGTCTTGAATCGCACCTTGCCCTGCTGAAGGCTCTTGACCTCACCGGTAATCGTGTTGCCGTTGTAAAGGACCAGCTCGTCCGTTCGTTGCGCGAGGGCGGGACCGGCAGCGAGAAGGAGAACCCCTGCCAGCAGCGCGTGGAGGCGGTTTGGTCCGTCCACCATGGGTGATCTTGATCCGAGCATCGTCACGGAAGTTTACTGTAACAGCGGGATCCGCTTCGCGGCCGCCACGCTATCAAGGCCGGCTACAGCACCGGCGTCGTCACCGAGTCTGGCGACGACTTCGAATGTTTCTCTTGAGCTACCAGGTGTTCGTTAGGTAGGGGCAGGGGTAGACCGGGAATCATTCTCGGCGTCAATTTCCCAGAACCTCTAAGATCCGAGGTCGTTGGATCGAGTACACGAAAGATTTAGACCAAGGTGTGACGCGCTTTAGAAGGAGGAGCAAGATGAAGAAGAGTGTGGCCGTCGTTTTGATGGTGGTCCTGGCACCAACGTTGATCATTTCGGGATGCGGCGTGGGTGGTGGAGGTTCAATCACACCCGAGGAGGCCACGGCCATTGCCAAGGAAGCCTACATCTACGGATTTCCGATGGTGATGAACTACAAGACCATCTACAACTACGTGGTCGACACGGAGAATCCCGAGTACAAAGGTCCGTTCAACCAGCTCTCCTGCGTGGCGCGGCTCTTCACCCCTGAAGACAAGGCGATAGTGACGCCGAATGCCGACACGCCCTACTGCATGTTTTGGATTGATCTGCGGGCGGAACCGATGGTGCTGACCGTGCCCGAGATGGAGCCGGAGCGGTTCTATCATTTTCAGCTCATCGACCTCTACACCCACAACTTCGCCTACGTGGGAACTCTCACGACCGGGAACGGGGCGGGCGCGTATCTCATCGCCGGACCCGATTGGGACGGGGAGAAACCGGAGGGCATCTCCGGTGTGATCCGAAGCGAAACGGACTTCGTGTTCAACGTCACCCGGACCCAGCTCTTCGGCGCCGATGACCTGGCGAGGGTCACGGAGATCCAGAACGCCTACGATTTGCAGCCACTCAGCGCATTCCTCGGCGCGGAGGCTCCGCCGGCTCAACCGATGCCCGATTTCCCGGAATGGGTTGAAGGCGCCCAGTTCGACGAGCGGTTCTTCGGCTACTTCGACCTCATGATGTCGCTGCTCGAAACGCCGGGGACCGGGGAAGACCAGCTCTGGGGTCAACTGGCTCGCCTCGGCATCGGGCCGGGGAGCACCTTCGACTACGCGAAGCTGCCTGCCGAGATCCAGGAGGCCCTTAAGGCTGGAATCAAGGAGGGTTTCGGCGAGATCGAGAAGTTCATCGGTAAGTACACAAGCGACCCGTTGCTGAGCGGCAAGATCTTCGGCACCCGGGAGTTCCTCGCCGAGAGCGCGCAGGCGAACTTCGGGTTGGAGAACTCCGACATGCTTCGTTCCGCGGCGGCTCACACGGGCCTCTACGGCAACTCAGCCGAAGAAGCGATCTACCCCGTCTATTTCACCGATGCCGACCAGCAGCCGCTCGACGGGTCGGCGAACCGGTACACCCTGACCGTTGCCGAGGGACAGCTGCCGCCGGTGAAGGCCTTCTGGTCGCTGACCATGTACGACGGGAAGACCCAGCTCTTTATCGACAACCCTCTCGATCGATACCTGCTGAACTCGACCATGATGGAGCAGTTCCAGGTAGCGAAGGATGGTTCGCTCACCCTGCACATTCAGAACGACCCACCTGGCAAGGATAAACAGAGCAATTGGCTGCCGGCGCCCGATGGCCCGTTCTACATGGTGATGCGGCTCTACGGACCGGAATCTGCGGCCCTCGAGGGGGAGTGGACGCCGCCGACGGTCGAGAAGGTCGACTGATACCGGGCCTCGAGCACGGCCTAGCTAGTTCTCGTCCGGAAACGGCGCTTTTTGGCAATCTCGGCGTCAGGCTGCAGATTTTCTTGTGCGGCGTACAGGAGTACGCCTCCGCGCAAATCCTTGCCTTCCTTGACCTTGCACAAAAATCGCTCGTTTCCGCATCGAGAACCGCGCTCTCGCCAACCGACGCCGTTGTGCTGGAGGGTCGATATGATGTGAAGATAAAGGGTCCATGTTGATCGAGTTTGGAGACGATCGTCCTGTGGGTTGGCCCACATCGAGTGACCTCTGGTCATGACCAGACTTCAAGAAGGAGGAGTACAGAAATGAAACATCAACCAATGAAATCACCCGCAATTATGGTCATTGTTCTCCTTTTCGGACTATCTCTGTTTGCCGGCGGTGCGAGCGCTTCTGCCGAGACGGAGACGACCACCCAAGGGGAAGTCAAACAAACTGCCGTGTTCTCGTACGATCAGGCAGCGTTTCCAGGAGCGAAGCCCTGGACATCCGAGGACTTCAAAAACGACCCCTACAACTTCCAGTTCGCGATCCTCGGGGACCGGGGCGGCGGGGCCAGTCCACTGGGTACCTATGAGCGGGCCATGGATCAGCTCAACTGGCTGCAGCCTGAGTTCGTGATGAGCGTTGGAGACTATGTCGAGGGGTACACGTCAGTACAGGCGGAGATGGATGAGCAGTGGGAGGAGTTCGAGGCCATCACAGCGAAGCTCCACATGCCCTTCTTCCACGTGAGGGGCAACCACGACATCAACATGCCTCTCACGAGGAAAGCGTGGAGCGAGCGGCGCGGTCCACAGTATTACTCCTTCCGCTACAAGGACGTGCTGTTCATCGCCCTCGATACCGAAGACGCCGAGCGGCCGATGCCTCCCAACATGGAGGAGGACATCAACACCTATAACCGGCTCAAGAAGGAGGATCCCAAGAAGGCGATGGCGTTCATCGTCGAGTGGATGAAGACGCCGGAGGCCCAGGAGGCGTTCGGGCACCTAGCTAAAGTCGAGTTCCCGGAGGAGCAGAGGGCCTGGTTCCAAAAGGTGCTGGCGGAGAACACTGACGTGCGCTGGACCTTCGTGTTCCTGCACGAGCCCGTCTGGGACAACCCGTCGGACAGTTTCAAGGAGATCGATCAAGCGATCCAGGGCAGGGACTACACCTTCTTCGCGGGACATACGCACTACTACGACTACGACCTGATCAACAGCCACGAATACATCACGGTGGGATCCGCCGGCGCGGCCTTCGTCCACGACGGCCCGGGCAACGTGGACATGCTGACCTGGGTGACCATGACTGAGGACGGTCCGGAGATCGCCGGCATCGCGCTCAAGGGCATCTTCGATCGCAAGGGGCTGGATCCGGAGATGTTCGGCGCCTACGATCGCGCCCCAGTGCTCGGACCCGGCGCAGAGGCAGCCGAGGCGAAGCCGGGTCAAAGTCTTGGCATCACCTCAGTGGTGAACCTGCGCGACCTGGGCGGCTACACAACCAGCGATGGCGCGACCGTCGCAAAAGGGCTTGTCTACCGCTCCAATCTATTGAGCGGAATTCCCGAAGAAGACATGGAGAAGCTGGCTGGCCTCGGCCTCAAGGTCGACTACGACCTGCGCACCGCCGAAGAACGCGACGCCCGCCCGGACGAAATCCCGCCAGGCGTCTCCTACGTCTGGCTGGACGTTCTGGCCGACTCGCCGCAGGCGGGACCGGCGATGCTGGAAAAGCTCATGACGGACCCGAAGGCGGCCAACGAAGAGCTGGGTGGCGGCAAGGTGGAGGAGGGGTTTCGGCAGTCATACCGTGAGTTCGTTTCCCTGCCAAGTGCTAAGGCGGAGTTCCGCGAGCTGTTCCTGGGTCTCGGCGACGCCGACCGGCTGCCCGCGATCTTCCACTGCACCACCGGCAAGGATCGAACCGGATGGGCCGCCGCAGCCCTGCTGACCTTGTTGGGCGTGCCTGAGGATACGGTCATGGAGGACTACCTGCGGAGCAACGACTACATTCTCCCGGCGTACCAACATGCTATCGACCCCTTCGTCGAGGCCGGCGGCGACCCGGCGATTCCCTCGGCGATTCTGGGAGTGAAAGAAGAGTACCTCGAGGCCGCATTCGACGAGATGACCATGAAGTACGGCACCATCGAGAACTACTTTTCCGAGGGGTTGGGTATCGATGCTGCCCAGCAGCAGGCCATCCGCGATCTGTACCTCGGGACGGATTAGGCGTGTCCAGACGTGCTAAACAGAAAGGAGATTTCGGGAGCGAAAGGTGAGTCTATGAACAGCCGCTTGCTTCGGCAGATCGCACGGGTCGTGTTGCTCGGGTTGGTGCTGATTCCGGGGATCGGGATCGTCGAGGCGGAGAACGCCGAGAATATCCTGATCCGCAACGTGCGCTTGATCGACCGGTCCGGAAAGACGGAGGATCGGCTCGTAAACATCCTCGTCGAAGAATCGAAGCTCAGCATCATCACCGCGGACGAAATCGAGCCGGAGGCCGGCGTGATCGGCTACGACGCCCAGAACGGTGTCGTGATGGGGGTCCTGGACGTGGGACAGCCGGCCAACTTCCTGATCCTCGACGAGGACCCACGCGAGGACATCGAGGTCCTCCTCGACACCAAGGCACACGTGGTCTTCGCAATTCGCGACGGGGAAATCGTCAGGAACAAGCTCCCTCGTGTCGCCGCCCCCGAACCCGAGCCGGAAGAAAAGGCGAGACCGCGATGGATCGCCTACGAACCTCCGCCCATGGCGCTGCCCTTGACCTATCAGGACACCAGCAAGTGGAATCGGTGGGAAGGCCGGCATGTCTCCGGGATCTTCGTCGGGGCCATGGCACTGGATCGCCAGCGATGGCTGTCCCAGGACGACAACAGCGAGCAGCAGGTCGGCGATCTGAAAGCGTACGACGGCGGCGATATACGGGCGTTCCGGCTCGGCATTGCCGGGACTCTGAACTTCAAGAAGCCGTGGTTCTACCAGGTGGTCATAGCGACCCACGCCTTCGACAGGGGTTTCGACACCAGGACCACGGAAGACTTCACCTGGCTCGATTTCCGGCTGGACATCCCGCTGTCGCGAAAGCTCGCCCTCAGTGGGCAAGCAGAAAGAGCCGATCTCGATGGAGCGCCTCCTCCTCGGCACTCAACTCCCATTCGCGGAGCGCCCCGCGATGTTGGACGCGATGTTCAGGGTCCGCAACGTCGGCCTAACTCTCAGCGGCAACGGTTTTGGTTGGCGGGTGTCGTGGGCTGCGGGCGTATACAACGACTGGTTCGACGCCTCGCAGAGCTTCGACGAGAGCTCGACCGATGTCGCCGGGCGCGTGACCGGGCTGGTCTGGGTCAAAGAGGACGACAGCAACCTGCTCCACCTGGGCCTCGGCGCCCGCTACACCGACGCGAAAGAGGGTATTCGATATCTCGCGGGTGCGGAGTTCGGTCGATCACCGGTGTTCGTCGACACCGGTACCCTCGAGGCCGAGGGTGCTCTCACCTACGACCTGGAGGTGTCGTGGCGGAGAGGCCCCTATTGGATCGCAGCCGAATTCGTGAGAGGAGAGGTTTCGGCGCCGCAGCTTGGGAATCCCGTCTTCGGCGGCTACCACGTGACCGGTTCGTGGATCCTGACCCGGGAAATGCGCGCCTACAACCGGCGCAACGGTACCTTTGGACCCGTCCCGGTCTCGAGATCCGTGTACCAGGGAGGCAAGGGCGCCTGGGAGGTGACCGCACGGTACTCGAGCATCGATCTCAGCGACGGGTCGGTGGACGGCGGCGAGATGGACATCTTCTCACTCGGGCTCAACTGGTGGCTCACGCCGACGTTTGCGGCCATTTTCAACTATCGCCACGTCGTCCTCGACCGCTACGGCATCCGGGGCCGTTCGAACGGCATCATGTATCGGCTGATACTGGTGCTGGAGTAGAGACCGCGGAGGAAGGAGATGTCGGCGGGTCCATTTACACGGTGTTCGTCAGCCCTCATGAATTGCCCTCTTCGCCTCTGACGGAATGGTCGTTGAATGAGGGGCAGGAACGCCTTCAAGCGGGAGCTCCGAAGAAGCGGAGTGACCGATCGTGAGGCCGGTGAGCGGCCTCACTCCGAGGCGACACAGATCCGTCGCAAATCCTCGCCGAGGGTTCCCTCCAGCGGTGCCGACATGTCTGCTCCCCGGCCCCGGCCGCAGCGTGGACGTGCAGGGCGGGAAAGCCCGCCTCAAAACACGAAGGTCAGATTTGCGTTGATCGCACTTTGTCGAATTTCAACCTTGATCTTCTCGCTGCCCTCCTTTTTGTAGGCCACATCGGAACCCGAGAGACCGACACCGACCCCCACATGGTGGGAGAAGAACCACGTGAGACTCACCCAGGTGGAGAATATCCGCCCGTTGTGCTCACCGATATCGAGATCGATGAACGAGGTTTTGATCTCCAGAATGAGGTCTTTCCTGAGCGCCTGGTTGATGAAGAAGCCAAAACCCGGGACCGGGGCGATGACATCGACATTCTTGCTCCTGAACTCGGTCTGGTCGGGGTCGTCATCGATCACCACCTCCCCCGCGAGCGCCAGGTCATACTTGTAGACTGCGAGCCCTGCCAAGATGCCGGCCTCGGTCTTGCCGTTGTTGGTGAAGCTGTACTGGTACTCGACTATCGCCACCTGGTTGACGAACTTACTTGCGACGTCCGCGGTGAACTCCAGGTCGAGAATCGGAACCGTCCCCTCGAGGACGGCGTAGGCGTCACGATCGAAGTTGCCGTACCTGAAACGAATCGCATGCTTGCGGTTCTTGGTAAACCGGTAGAAACCCTCGAGACCGAAGGTGAAGATCTGATCGTCGAATCCGAGGACATCCTCGAGGTCGATCAATGCTGCCAGACCCCTGCCGGCAGCGACATCGGTGTTGAGGTCGACGAGACCGCCGACGACACGGATCGAAAAACGATCCCCGAGGTAACGAGTCTCCTGGCTCTCCTCATTCTCTTGCGCGGTGGCGGCGGGGGTCAGGAACGCCAGTAACAGGAGAATGCCGAGGACGCGCACTACAGAAGATCGAGCCATTTCCCCCTCCGAGGCTCTGCTATGACGGGGCAGAGTGTAGCACCGGGCGCTCCGCGGACGCGGAGCGGATTCGGAATTCTCGCCAATCCCCACGCGGCAGCCGGGACGGCTGCCCCACAAGCCTTCCTGGAGCGTTTGTGGGGCGGGCGTCTCGCCTGCCGGGCGACGGGCGGGCACGGAGACGGAGACGGAGAAGGGCACGGG
>SDBT01017633.1_pt1 | contig 11266 bp, 5 predicted proteins | sample 2277101 | NCBI WGS metagenome assembly SDBT01 (sample SAMN10404973, study PRJNA504765) | marine sediment metagenome | isolation source: marine sediment core GS10_PC15, 103 cmbsf | place: Arctic Ocean: Southern Knipovich Ridge | collected 2010 | reverse complement strand
GCAGGTACCGGAAGAACAGGTTTTGCCGAAGGTTCTGGATGACCAGGCCGCCGTAAAAAGAGGCAAAAATCTATTGATGTACGATATTATGAAGCTAACAGGGGGCTTGCGATACCGCAGGGTTGACATAATACCTGAGCCGGAAACTAAAACACTTTATTATCCGTATTGGTTGATTTATTACCGGGACAAAAAAAACAGAATGCGGTTTGATGTGTTAGATAGCCTGAGTGGACAGAAAGAAGGAGGGCAGATTATCAAATCCGTTAAAATAGGCTTATTTGAAAAACATAAAAATCCGGAAAATACTTATTTAGAAGAAGGAGTAAGTAGAAATTGAGTAAAAGAAGATTAAGTTTAGGGCTTGATTACGGGACAAATTCCGTAAGAACAGTAATTGTTGATGTAACAAATGGTGAAGAGTTAGCTACCACCGTGCACCAATACGAAACCGGCCAAGAGGGCATCATTCTCGATTCGGCTGACCACAATCTGGCAAGGCAGAACCCTGCTGACTACCTGAGGGGTATCGAAGTTTCTATGAAAGAAATAATGTGCCAGGCCAAAAGTGCTGATAAGGATTTTGACGCCGGCCAGATTATAGGTATCGGTATTGACACAACCGGCTCAACGCCGATTCCGGTTGACAAGAGCGGCACCGCACTGGCTATGAAGGATGAATTCAAAGACAATCCAAACGCCCAGGCCTGGCTGTGGAAAGACCATACCGGCCACGCCGAAGCCGCCGAGATTACCGAGCTGGCCGAAAAGGAGCACCCCGAGTACCTCGCCAAGTGTGGCGGAACGTATTCATCAGAATGGTTCTTCAGCAAAATCCTACATTGTTTAAGAGTTGACCCAAAAGTTTTCGATGCGGCCTACACCTGGGTCGAGCACGCCGATTATATGACGGCGCTTCTGACAGGAACCACACACCCCGATAAACTCAAACGCTGCCGATGCGCCGCCGGACACAAGGCAATGTTCAATGATGACTGGGGCGGCTATCCGGCCAAGGATTTCCTTGCAAAGCTCGACCCAAAACTGGGACAGCTCCGTGACACTTTAAGTGATAAGACCTATGCCATTGACCAAAAGGCAGGCGACCTCACCGAAGAATGGGCGAATAAACTGGGCTTAAAAGCTCAAATCCCGGTTGCAATGGGCGCATTTGACGCCCACCTTGGCGGCGTCGGTTCGGGAATAAGCACGGGTAAGTTAGTAAAAATCATCGGAACCAGCACTTGTGACATGGCCGTCTGGCCAAGCGATAAAGAATTAGCTGATGTTCCAGGTATTTGCGGAATAGTTGATGGTTCAATCTTACCTGGTTTCTGGGGGCTTGAAGCAGGCCAGTCGGCTGTAGGTGACATCTTCAACTGGTTTGTAAATTACCTCCAACCGGGCGGAAAAGCCGCTGGCTCGCACGAAGCGCTCAGCGAAAAGGCGGCGAAGTTAAGACCGGGTCAATCAGGCCTGTTGGCACTGGACTGGAACAACGGCAACAGAACAATACTCGTTGACCAGAGACTGACCGGACTGTTACTCGGCCAGACACTCCATACAACCCCGGAAGAAATTTACCGAGCATTAATTGAAGCGACAGCCTTTGGAGCACTTACCATTATCAACCGGTTCGAGGAGTATGGCGTTAAGATTTCCGAGGTGATAAATTGCGGCGGTATCGCCGAGAAAAACCCCATGATTATGCAGATTTACGCGGATATCATTGGCAGAGAGATGAAGGTGGCTCGCTCAGCGCAGACTTGTGCTCTTGGTTCGGCTATCGCCGGCGCTGTGGTTGCCGGTTCAGCAGCGGGCGGCTATGACAATTATGCCGATGCCCAGGCCGCTATGTGCGGAATGAAAGACACTGTCTATAAGCCAATTTCTGAGAACCAGAAAGTCTATCAGCAGATTTATCCGCTTTACAAGCAGCTACACGACGCCTTCGGATTAGAGAGCTTCTCGGGCAAAATGGCAAACGTGATGAAGGAACTGCTGGACATAAAAGACAAGGCAAATGCATGAAGAACTAAAAGAAGCCGTTTGTCAGGCCAATATCGAGCTTCAAACGCAAGGGCTCGTGATTTACAGCTGGGGCAATGTCAGTGGAATAGACCGCGCCGAAGGCGTGGTCGCTATCAAACCCAGCGGCGTGCCATACGACCAGCTCACCGCCGACAAAATAGTCCTGCTCGACCTGAATGGGAACATCATCGACGGAGATCTGCGACCTTCTTCAGATACGCCGGCCCACCTCGAGCTCTACAGGAATTTCGAGGGCATTGGCGGCGTTTGCCATACGCACTCAGCCAATGCAACGATGTGGGCCCAGGCCTGCAGAGAGATTCCGTGCATAGGTACTACACACGCCGATTTCTTCTACGGTCCGGTACCAGTGACCGAGGTTATGACCTCCGACGAGATAAAAAGCAATTACGAGCTGAATACCGGCAAGGTTATTGTCAGACGGTTCGCTAATCTGGACCCGCTGCAGATACCCGGCGTTCTGGTCACCAATCACGGCCCCTTTACGTGGGGCAGGACACCAGCGGCAACTGTCGAAGCCGCCGTCGTGTTAGAGCAGATAGCAAAAATGGCCCTTGGGACCATAATAATAAACACAAAACAGAAGAAGATTTCGCAGGTCCTGCTGGATAAGCACTTTTTGCGTAAACACGGCAAGGACGCTTATTACGGACAGAAATAACATCTGTCAGGGAGTAAGTGCCAAGCGTGGCAACGGATAAGCAGCGAACCAGCCGGGATTTAATGAAAAACGCCCATGAGAATGCAACTGTTATTCCCACTTTCAACACTTCCTATCTGCCGATGATGGCTCCTATAGTACAGGCTCTTGTAAATTCGAACTCTTTTGGATTTATTCAGCTCTCTTATGCTGAATGCCTACAGTTTGAGGCCATAAGCCAGGAAGCCGTAAAACGCTGGGTTCGGCCAATTCGGCTTTTTGAGCCTTGCAAAGATAATGCCCCCCGCTATAATAAATGGTTCGCTATTTACAAAAGTCTATACGAAAGCATCAAACCAATTGGCCGCAAGTTGACAAAACTAAAAACCAGTATATGAAAGGAATAAAAAATGAAGAAAACTACATTTGGTGTCATTGTTGGCAACAGGGGCTTCTTCCCTGACCATTTGGCAAAAATAGGACGCAAAGACATACTCAACGTCCTTAAGAAAGGCGGCTACAACACGGTCACCCTCTCAACGCAGGATACCAAGTACGGCGCGGTCGAGACCTTTGAAGACGCCAAACAATGTGCCGCTCTTTTTGCGCGAAAGGCCGGGGACATCGACGGTATCATCGTAACTTTGCCGAACTTCGGCGATGAAAAAGGCGTCGCCGAGACGGTCAAACGCTCCGAGCTCAACGTACCAGTGCTGATCCAGGCTGAACCCGACATAGCAGGAAAGATGACCATAGCCGACAGACGTGACTCCTTCTGCGGAAAAATCAGCGTCTGCAATAATCTAAGACAGGCCGGCATTCCCTTTACCCCGACAGAATCGCATACGACAAAAGTTACCTCAGCCGAATTCAGAAAAGACCTCGATGATTTTGCCTCTGTCTGCCAGGTCGTCAAGGGCCTTAAGAACGCACGCTTTGGCGCTATCGGTTCAAGACCAGCTGCCTTTAATACCGTCCGCTACAGCGAGAAGCTTCTCGAGCTTTCAGGTATTGCCGTGGAAACAATAGATTTATTCGAAATCCTTGGAAAAGTGGCGCTGCTCGCAGACAATGACAGACGGGTCAAAAATAAACTAAATGCCATCAAAAAGTACGTCGCAACCAAGTCAATCCCGGATGAGGCGCTGCTGAAAATAGCCAAATTCGGCTTCGTGGTGGACCAATGGATTAGAGAAAATGAAATCGACGGCACAGCCATTCAGTGCTGGACCGCTCTCGAGGAATTTTTCGGTATAGTACCATGTACGCTAATGAGCATGATGAGCGAGGCCCTGCTGCCAAGCGCCTGCGAGGTTGATGTCACGGGCCTGCTCGGGATGTACATCCTGCAACTGGCCAGCGGCACACCAAGCGCCCTGCTGGACTGGAACAACAACTACGGAAACGACCCTAACAAGTGCATTGTCTTCCACTGCAGCAACCTACCCAAGTCGTTCTTCAAGGGCGCTAAGATGGACTATCAGGAAATCATTGCCGGAACCGTTGGCAAGGACAACACTTACGGCACCATCGTGGGAAGAATAGCACCGAAGAATGCTACGTTCTGCAGAACCAGCACCGACGATGCCGCCGGCGTTATCAGCATCTACGTTGGAGAAGGTGAATTTACAAATGACAAGCTCGACACCTTCGGCGGATATGGCGTGATAAAAATCGCGAACCTCCAGACTCTGCTGCAATATATCTGCAGAATGGGTTTTGAGCACCACGTTCCGATGAATATGTGTAGCAAGGCCGACGCAATTGCGGAAGCTCTGGACAATTACATTGGCTGGGACGTCTACAGACACAGATAAACCGAACTGCCTTTGTCCTCAGCTCCGGGTCGCTGGCGATGGAACAGGGTTTGTGTTTCCGGCGATGTTCTCATCGCCGCTCTGCCCGGCATGTGCCAGCGGCGAATAGAATTAGAAACCCAAGTAAGTAGGAAAAGTGCAATTAAAACCAAACATGAGCTAAGCCCATAGACTGCTACAGTCCCTCCCGTGTTTGGGCATGTATTAAACTTATGGGATATGGAGGCCAAAAATGAGCATAGAAAAAAAAGCTTTCGGAAAGACAGAGGACGGCAAAGAGGTCGATTTGTACACCCTGACCAATGACAATGGCTTAAAAGCCCAGATAACAAACTATGGTGGAATTGTAACATCACTTCAAGTGCCGGACCGAGACGGCAATCTGGGGGATATCGTCTCAGGCTACGACAGCCTTGAAGAATACATCAAAAACAATCCCTATTTCGGCGCGTTAATAGGCCGCTGCGGAAACCGTATCAGTAAAGGCAAGTTCACACTCGACGGCGTCGAATATACCCTGGCCACTAATCAGGATGCCAATCACCTCCACGGAGGAATCAAAGGCTTCGACAAAATGGTATGGGACGCAGAAGAAATGCAGACCGACGAAGGCCCTGCTCTGAAACTGACTTATCTTAGCAAAGATGGTGAAGAAGGCTATCCGGGCAATCTCTCTTGCACTGTTATTTACACCTTGACAAACAACGATGAGCTGAAAGTCAGCTACGAAGCCGAAACCGACAAGGACACCATAGTAAACCTTACGCATCACAGCTACTTTAATCTCGGCGGCCACGGCTCCGGCGACACTCTCGGTCATGAGCTTATGATAAATGCCGACAACTACACTCCCGTGGATGAGGAGCTGATTCCAACCGGCCAGATTAAGCCCGTTAAAGACACGCCTATGGATTTCACCAAGCCGACGGCCATCGGCGCCCGAATAGACCAGGTCGAAGGTGGCTATGACCATAACTACGTACTCAACAGCTCCGAGGGCTCACTGGCGCTGGCTGCTTCGGTCTACGAGCCGAAAACCGGCTGCGTTATGGAAATCTCGACCACCGAACCGGGTATCCAGTTCTATTCAGGAAACTTCCTTGACGGCTCCATCAAAGGCAAGGGCACCGTCTACAACAAGCACAGTGCATTCTGCCTCGAGACACAGCATTTCCCGGATGCGCCCAACAAACCCGGCTTCCCATCGATAGTGCTAAGGCCCGGCGAAAAATACACCCATCTGACCGTGCACAAATTCTCTGCAAGATAGCAAAACACCGTAGAGAAACTCGCAGAATAACCGCAGCCGACGGGCGCAGGTGGAAGTAAAGATGCCTTACAACAGTGAATTTGTTGTTAAAAAGAAAATTACAATAAACTGATTGTTGTAAGGCATCCTTCTATAAATTGCCGGTTTTGGCCCTTATGAGGCTTAACCTGTTGAAAACGAAAGGCATCCTACAATGAGTGATAAAAACCCAAGTCAAATACTCGGACTAATTGTCTCGCTGACGCTGGTCTTGGTCTGTTCCTGTGCCACGCTCACCGAAGCGACAAAAACCAATGATGCCGTTCAGACCGTCAACATTGACGGCGGTAGCGAAGGCAGAGTATTTGAAGGAATAGGCGCACTTAGCGCCGGAGCATCGTCAAGACTGCTCATTGATTACCCGCCAGCCTACCGTAATCAAATCCTGGACTATCTGTTCAAGCCCAATTACGGCGCATCATTCCACCACCTTAAAGTTGAAATTGGCGGCAATATAAATTCAACCGACGGCACCGAGCCCAGCCACGCATACATACGGGACGAATTTGAGAATCCGCGCCCCGAATATTACGACAGAGGTTACGAGTGGTGGCTGATGGAAGAGGCCAAGAAGAGAAATCCGGACATATATCTCGACTGCCTCCAGTGGGGGGCGCCGGGCTGGATCGGCCCCGAGTTGATGGGAACGGAAAGGTTCTACTCACAGGACAATGCCGATTTCATCGCTGCGTTTATAAAAGGAGCCAAAAAATATCACGACCTTACCATCGATTATTGTGGAATATGGAATGAAAGAACGTACGACATCCCGTGGATAAAGACACTGAGAAAAACCCTCGATAGTAATAATCTAAAGGATGTGAAAATCATCGCCGCCGATATGCACTGGGATATATGGAAAATCGCCGATGACATGAGCACGGACCAGCAACTCTACGACGCAATATACGCCGTGGGTGTCCACTATCCCTATAAGAGCACCGATTGCCAGAGCACTGAAGCTGCCAGAAGCCTTGGCAAAGCCCTCTGGTCAAGCGAGGACGGGCCCTGGAGGGGCAACTGGTATGGCGCTGGTATACTGGCAAAAATATACAACAAAAACTACATAAACGGCAAGATGACCAAGACAATAATATGGAGCCTGGTCAGCTCATATTACGAAAACCTGCCCTTACCGAATTCCGGCGTAATGAAGGCCAATACACCGTGGTCCGACTATTACGAGGTCCAGCCCGCCCTGTGGGCAACGGCTCATACGACACAGTTTGCCAAGCCCGGATGGATATACATTGACAGCGGCTGTGGTTATCTGACAGGAAAGGGAGGTTTCGTAACACTGAAGAAACCTGACGGCAGCGGTGACTACAGCGTAATCATCGAGACTATCGACGCCCCACAAAGCCAGACCGTAACATTTCGTCTTGCCGATGGTTTGTCTACCAGCACGGTACATGTATGGCGCACCAATGAGGACACACACTTTCTTCAGTTGGGCGACATAACACCGACAAACGGCTCATTCACAATAACGCTGGACGCCGGCTCGATATACTCGCTCACAACAACCACCGGCCAGAAAAAGGGAACCGCGTCGCCACCGGAACCTGCTGATTTCCCATTCCCGTATAGGGACGACTTTGAAAGCTACAACGTAGGCAAAACCCCCAAATACTTCTCGGACCAGAGCGGCACATTTGAAGTTGCAGAGCGAAGCGACGGGAACGGAAAAGCCTTGCGACAGTTGATAACCCAAAAAGGCATCGAGTGGGCAACCAATCCCTATCCGGAGACCTTCATAGGCGATACGGCCTGGACCGATTACGAGGTAAGCTCAGATGTGTATATCGAAGACTCAGGTTTTGTCTCTATCTTCGGTCGTTTAGGCAACAAAAGGTCATGGGAAGCCAAACAGCCTAATGGATACTGGCTTAGGGTGGACCATAACGGCAACTGGCAGCTAAATGCCGATTCTAAAACACTTGTCTCCGGCACGGTCGTTTTTTCCGCCGATACGTGGCACAGCCTGAAACTTGGTTTTTCAGGCATAAACATAAGCGCCTTTATAGATGGAATCCAAGTAGCAATTGCTCGTGACATCAAATACAACGGCGGCATGGCCGGGGTCGGCAGTGGTTGGAACAACGCCCAGTTCGACAATTTTAAAGTACAGTCATATGCGGGGCAGCCACCGGAAACAACAATCGAGCCAAGATTTGTTAACCTCGCCCACGGCAGAACCGCACGTGCCTCAAGCCAGGCTGGTAGTGAATTTAGCCCCGGCAAAGCCAACGACGGCGATGCTACCACGAGATGGGATTCGGCCCCCGGCAAAACAGCGGGAGAGTGGCTTGAAATTGATTTCGACGAAGAAATAACATTCGATACAATTATCACGAGAGAGTTCAGAGGCTTCATAACAAAATATAAGATACAGTACTGGGACGGCGCCGAATGGAAAGATGCGTACGCCGGCGGGACCATGAAGGACCCATCACCCAAGGTCGACACATTTGAGCCGGTCACAGCGACCAAAATAAGGCGGATTATAACATCGACCAGCGGGGTCTATAACTCAGTAGGCCTGTGGGAGCTTGAGGTTTATAACAGCGAAGCGGCCGGGCAAGTCGCCGACTGGGAAAACCCTGAGATGTTCGGTCAAAACAAGGAGCCTGCCCACTGCACGCTTACGCCCTACCCCGACACCCGAACAGCCCTGATAGGCACACGACAGGCCTCGCCCTTCCACAAATCGCTTAACGGAAGGTGGAAATTCCACTACGTTGATAAACCAGCCGACAGACCAAAGGATTTTTACAAGCCCGACTATGACGTCAGTAGCTGGGAGGATATCACCGTACCCGGCAACTGGGAACTGCAGGGCCACGGCATCCTGATCTACACCAACTCGGCGTATCCGTTCGCGCCCGATGACCCCAGGCCCCCGTACATCCCACACGACGACAATCCGGTCGGGTCGTACCGCACCGAGTTTACGATTCCGGACAACTGGAAGAACAGAGAGGTGTTCCTCCACTTTGATGGCGTCAGAAGCGCCTTCTACCTGTGGATAAACGGTCAAAAGGTCGGCTACAGCCAGGGCAGCCGCACACCCGCTGAGTTCAACATCACAAAATACCTGCAGAAAGGCAAAAACATCCTCGCCACAGAGGTCTACCGATACTCTGACGGAAGCTACCTCGAAGACCAGGACACGTGGCGGCTCAGCGGAATCTTCCGCGATGTATATTTATTCTCAACACCCCGCGTCCACCTGCGGGACTTCTTCGTCCGATGTGACCTCGATGAGCAGTACCGCGACGCTACTCTCAAAATCACTGCCAGCGTACACAACTACACCGATGAAGTCACCGGGAGTCACACGGTGGATGTTACACTGGTGGCCCCTGACGGACGACCGGTCGGCGGCGAGATTCTTTTAAGCGGCCAGGCAAAAAGAATAGGCCCTAACGACGATACTGTTATCGATATGCAAACCGAGATTTCCAACCCGCTCAAATGGACAGCCGAGACACCAAACCTCTACATTGTGCTGCTTACACTCAAGGACAACTCCGGAAAAACCATCGAGGTCGAACGGTGCAGCTTCGGCTTCCGCGAAGTCCAGCTCAAAGGCGGTCAGATGCTAATCAACGGCAAGGCTATACTCATCAAAGGCGTTAATCGCCACGAAAACGACCCTGACACCGGATTCTACGTCACAGAGGAAAGTATGGTCAAAGATATCAAGCTTATGAAGCAGAACAACATCAATGCCGTGCGAACCTGCCATTATCCCGATGACCCGAAGTGGTACGACCTGTGCGACCGCTATGGTCTGTTCGTACTTGACGAATGCAACCTCGAAACACACGGCGTGATGAAAATACTGCCCAGAAACGTGCCCGAATGGAAGGCCGCCTGCATGGACCGTATGATTAGCGTGGTCCAAAGGGACAAGAATCACCCTTCGGTCATCATCTGGTCGCTGGGAAATGAATCGGGCTACGGCACGACCCACATAGCCATGGCCGACTACGCTCGAAAAACAGACCCGACCCGCCTGGTCCACTTTATGGACCACGGTAATCAAATGGCCGACCTTGTCGCCAGCGATATCGTTTGTCCGATGTACCGTTACATTGAGGTGATTGTCGACTGGGCCAAAAAAGACCAGCCCAAGCCCCTCATCCAGTGTGAATACTGCTACGCAAGAGGAAACGCAGTCGGCAACATGCAGGAATACTGGGACGTCTACGAGAAATATAAACACCTCCAGGGCGGCTTTATCTGGGACTGGGCGGACAAAAGCCTCCGCGGCTTCGCGCCGGACGGCAAGATGTTCTGGACTTACGGCGGCGATTATGGGCCCTATGGTATACCCTCGGACGGCAGTATGATTTCAAATGGTATCGTCGGCCCCGACCGCAACCCGCAACCCGAACTCCACGAGGTAAAAAAAGTCTATCAGTACATCAAGGCAAAACCCGTCGACCTTGCTAAGGGAAAAATCCGAATCCGCAACAAGTACGACTTTATAACCCTTGATTTTGCTGACATCTACTGGGAGCTGACGGTCGACGACAAAGTTCTGCAGAAGGGCAAACTTCCTAAATTGGCACTGGCTCCGCAAACCGAGCAGGACATCACCGTCCCCTTCCAAATGCCGCAATTAAAACCCGGCGCCGAATACTGGTTAAAAATCACCGCCAAATTAGCTCAGGACACCTCCTGGGCAGAGCGAGGCCACGTACTGGCGTGGGACCAGTTCAAAATGCCATTCGATGTCCCGAAGGCACCCGAAGTTGACATCGCGGACATGCCACCGGTGAACCTCGAGCAGTCAGGTGACGTCATCACGGTTACAGGCCGTAACTTTACACTCACCGTCGGCAAAAAAAACGGCGCAATCGAGTCCTTCAAGTTCACCGGCACAGAGTTAATCACCACGCCTCTGATACCTAATTTCTGGCGCGTGCCGCTCGAGAACGATACAGAACTGCAATGGGACCACAAAGCCGGTATCCCGACCGGTGGGATGCCTTTTAGGCTCGGCATCTGGAAGTATGCCGGACATAACCGTATTGTCAGCAGCCTCACTGCAAAACAATTAAAGCCACAGGTCGTCAGAATCATCGCCCAGGCCAAGATACCCGCCGTCAAATCCGATTACCGCACCACCTACACCGTCTATGGCAATGGCAGCGTGATTGTGGAAAACGCTTTTACGCCGGGCTGCAAGCTGCCTGACCTGCCGCGCTTTGGAATGCAGATGGCCATACCGGCCCAATTCAACACGATGACCTGGTACGGTCGCGGCCCGCACGAAACTTATTGGGACCGAAAGACCGGTGCCGCCGTCGGCATCTATTCCGGGCCCGTGGAAGAGCAGATTCACGATTACGTCTGGCCACAGGAAAACGGAAATAAAACCGATGTGCGATGGCTCGCGCTGACCGACAAAGACGGCGAGCACGCGCACCCGCTCTC
>SDBT01017631.1_pt1 | contig 11267 bp, 15 predicted proteins | sample 2277101 | NCBI WGS metagenome assembly SDBT01 (sample SAMN10404973, study PRJNA504765) | marine sediment metagenome | isolation source: marine sediment core GS10_PC15, 103 cmbsf | place: Arctic Ocean: Southern Knipovich Ridge | collected 2010 | reverse complement strand
GCCTACGACGAAACGTCGAGTCGATATGTCGGGCGCGGACTTTTACCCAACTCCCTCCTGGGCAACGCGGGCGCTTTTAGATCATGAGTCCTTTGAAGGTTCCATTTTTGAACCGGCTTGTGGTGATGGTTCAATGTCAAAAGTTTTAGAAAAGAATGGACTTGAGGTTCTATCAGCAGATTTATATGACAGAGGTTATGGACATACAGGATTAAGTTGCGATTTCTTTAAAAGTAATCAACCTTTTGATAATATTATTACTAACCCGCCTTACAACATTGCAGGTAAATTTCTTCTTCATGCTTTATCTTTGAGTCGAAATAAAGTAGCCTTCCTTTTACGTCTGGCTTTTCTTGAAGGTGCGGAGCGACAACGAGAAATTTTCTCCAAAACTCCACTCGCCCGAGTCTGGGTCTTTTCCGAACGAGTCACCTTCTATCCAAAGGGCGAAGAACGAATCTCAGGCGGGACTACGGCTTATGCCTGGTTTGTTTGGGATCATGCTCATATTGGAAGTCCTGAGATAAAATGGATCTCCCTGGGGCGAAAGCCTTCGAGTCGTAGAGAATTCAAGCCGACTCTTGGAAAGACAATTTCCCTGGAGGATCTCAAGTAATATGAAAGGTTGTTATAAGTGGCGACAGTGCTGTGACCTTGCTGGACTCCAGGCAGGACTTGGGGTGAGCCTATGGGCTGATCGCGGTGCTGTCGCCAGAATAGCATATCTCTGCTAAATAATCCGACTCCATAAAAATAATTTAATATCCTAACCCATACGTGTCGATTTTTGTTGACATGCCTAGGGAGTCTTGTATCCTATGCATTATGGGAACAAACCCGCAACAGGTCGTTATGACCCAGACCAAGACTCTCAGCTTCCTAGCGAAGCTCCGTGAGAAGCATCAAGCTCTTGCGAAAGCCGCAGCTGTGAGCGGAATTATCCCCCCAAGCTTCTCAGACGATCCTACCTTTGCAGACTTAGTAACTTCATTCTCCGGAACTACTCTTGACGAGTAAATTTGGAAGCTGTGGAATTCGCAGAGTCCGAGGGCTGAATTGGGCAGAACTTCGTGACGAGGCTCCGTTCAGAAAGAAAAAGCCCCGGAAGACTTCGATAAAGAAGGGACTCGCTTTTGAAAAAGTTGTTGGCCGAGAACTTAAGAGACTGGTCGGGGATGAACTTCTCGATGGAGAACTCTTCCTTGGCCAGTGGATTTTATTTAATGATAAATTCGGAGTCGGCTGGGCACAGCCAGATGCTTATATACTGATGGAAGAAAGAATTTTTCTTTTTGAAGTTAAATTAACCCAGAGCGATTCGGCTGTGCCACAGCTGCTTTCCTTGTATTTGCCTCTTTTGCGAAAGATCTACAACCTGCCCATTCTTTGCTGTCAGGTCTGTAAGAATCTTCGCTACATTCCAAAGAAACTTGTCGAGACTCCACAGGAAGTTCTCGCAAACCCGGGGCCAGGAGTTTTTGTCTGGCACTTCATTGGATAAGGAAAAACCATGTACGATCTTATGACTCGTCTCAAAGAACCTTCAACCTATGCTGGACTCGCAGCTGCCGCACTGATCCTCGGCGTCTCGACTGAAATGTTTGGAATGTGGACAGAGGCCGCGGCCGGAGTCTTTGCATTCCTCTCGATCTTCATTAAAGACCCCGGTTCGGACTCCTAACTCTTGACCGACCTTAACATCACCATCCCGCTTTCCTCTACTCGGGCAGATTACAATCCTGAGCGCGAGGCTTCTCGCTATCAGATCAATAAAGAACTGATTAAGAACAGGTACCATTACCACAAAATAATGGGGAAGCGAAAAACTGATGGTGCGTTGAAACTACTGGAACTAAAACCGGAGCATAAACAATGGGTTTCAGCATTTATCAACGGCATGAAAGGTGTTGAGATTGCAGAACAATACGATGTTCCTGCAATCACGGTCTATCGGGTTCTGAATGATCCTCTTGCGAAGAAGCTCCTTGGCGAATTCGATGACGCCTTTAAGGCAGAGTTCCGCGCCATGTTTCCACTCGTTGCCGATGCAATTCGTGATGGGCTTGAGTGTGCTGGTATTGAGGCACGGCTTAAGGCTGTTGATCGTTGGACAAAGGTTTCGAGTTACATTGATGGGAACTCTGAGGAAAAAGACGAAACAACGAAAACAGCAGTTGTCGCTGCTACTAGGCTCCGTATGGTGACTATGTTAAAAGATGCGGCGGACGCATTGCCGAAAGATGAGTCCGCAATCATCGAATTAGAAGCTATCGTTGTTGAAACCACTACCGGAAAGGAAGAGTAATGGGTGCTAAATCCTCTAGCAAAAGTGCGTCTACACAAGCAGCGAGCGGTGTTGCTGCTCGACGTACTGCCAGTAATGCCGAGCGCGATCAAGGTACTACACGCTTGGATCAACTCACCGACATTGGTGTTGATGAGGCTACACAATCGGCAGTACTTGATCAAACTCGTTCTTGGAACGCCAACGTAAAGCGCACGTATGATACACTCGAAGAGGAGCTTCATGCAGCAGTTAAGGAGTCGCAAAATCATCTTGCGCAACTTCATACTGTTCAACTCCAAATGCTTTCAAACATGGCTGTTAACTCCGATGCTTTGCAGAAGCAGCACACAGCTCATCGGGACATTGCTACTGATCGCACTTGGACACAATCAAATGAGCTTGAGACTATGCTTGCGGCCAAATCTGGTGTTCAGGCTGATGCTTTTGTGGCGTTGCTCGCGAAAGCCATTGGCGATGTACTATCGGTAAAGAAGTAACCCCCGCGGGGCAGGAGTCGTTAAGATGAATCAAGTACCTTTCACTGAGGATATGCTCCCCCCAGCACATCTCTCGTGGAATAAAGTACTTTCGACTCTTGACGACTCCACCCGTGAGAGCATTATTGATTCCCTCTCTGATGGTGATGTCACTCACGCCTCGACTGATTGGTTTCTTCACGCCAGGCGAGAGCAAATTCCGCCTCTTTGGGATTGGTTCACCTGGGTCGTGATGGCTGGTCGAGGGTTTGGTAAAAACTGGGCTGGGAGCAATTGGTTAATCAATGAACACGTTGAAGGTAGAGCTAAGAACTCAGCAGTTATCGCTGCTACATCCTCCGATCTACGAAAGTACTGTATTGAAGGCCCAAGCGGTATTCTGTCTCTTGCCCCTCCCTGGTTCCGACCAGATTACCAACCATCAAAGACTCGTCTTGTTTGGCCAGATGGAACCCTTACACTTCTCTTCACAAGTGAAAAACCAGAGAGACTACGCGGCCCGAATCTCGACAAGGTTTGGTGCGACGAATTGGCCGCCTGGCGATACTTAGCTGAGACTTGGGAAATGCTTCAACTTTGCCTTCGCTATGGTAATGCTCCACAGTGCGTAGTAACCACAACTCCAAGGCCTAAAAAGATCCTCCGAGACCTTCTTCGAAACGAAAGAACTGCTGAAAAGCCTGATGGCGATATTGCCGTGACTCGTGGATCGACTTACGACAATGTTGCCAATTTGGCGCCCCGGTTTATTTCCTCAATCATTCAGCAATACAAGGGCACCCGCTTAGAAAGGCAGGAAATCTATGGAGAGCTTCTCGATGAATTTGAAGGCTCCCTTTGGAATTACAAGCTGCTCGACGAATGTAGAGTCACTGAACACCCGATTCTTACAAGGATCGGTGTGGGAGTTGATCCTGCAATCACTTCCCATGAAGACTCAGACCTCACTGGAATTGTCGCCGCAGGAACTGCGTCAAATGGACATGGGTACGTCATTGGAGAACATTCTCTTAGAGCGAGTCCTGAAACATGGGCCAGAAAAGCTGTTACAGTCTACAATAACTTAAAAGCTGATTTCATCGTTGCTGAGAAGAATCAGGGCGGGGATATGGTAGAGGCTGTTATTAAAGCAGTTGATCCCTCAGTCAATGTTCGACTCGTTCATGCAAGTCGTGCAAAGATCGTTCGGGCCGAACCTATTGCGGCCCGATATGAACAACATTTAATTCACCATGTTGGAACCTTCGCAGACTTGGAGGATGAACTTTGTCTCTTCCTCCCGGGCGAAATCAAAGTCTCTCCTGATCGGGCCGATGCAATGGTTTGGGTCTTGACCGAATTAATGGGCGGGCCGAATGTTGTATCTCCGAGGATTAGAACACTATGAGATTTCCTTGGACCAAACTGGAAGAGAAAGCTTCTAAGGCAGGGAAGCTGATTTCACTTGCTCTTCTTGGACAACCTGTGTGGACTCCACGCAACTACGAAGAGCTTGCGAAAGAGTCCTATGCAAAGAATGCTGTCGCTTACCGGGCGATTAATGAGATTGCAAAATGTGGGGGCTCTGTACCATTTAGACTCTTTAGTGGCAAAGGTCAAAGCAGGAAGGAAGTTCTTAAAAGTCCGCTCCTTGATCTTCTCGCGCGCCCGAACCCGATGCAAGGTCGTGCAGCCTTTATTCAAGCCGTTATAGGCTTCTTACTCATTGCAGGAAATAGCTACCTTGAAAGAGTTGGCCCCAGGGACGTTGCTCCGAGAGAACTCTGGACAAAGCGGCCAGATAGGATGACGGTTAAAGCTGGTCGTAGCGGTATTCCAAGCGCATATATATTTGGTGTCGGCGCACAATCAGTAAGCTGGCCCGCAAGTCAAATCACCGGACAGAGCAAAATACTTCAGATTAAAACCTTCAATCCATTGAATGATTGGTACGGAATGAGTCCTGTTGAGGCGGCAGCATTCTCCGTGGACCAGCATAATGAAGCTGGTAAGTGGAATATGGCTCTTTTACAGAACTCGGCTCGTCCTTCGGGCGCTCTTGTTGTGGACCCAAAGTCTGGCACTGGTTTAGACGCAGATCAGTTTGCCAGACTCAAAGAACAGATTGATCTTCAGTACGCCGGGCCAGAATATGCCGGAAGGCCTTTATTGCTCGAAGGAGGTCTTGACTGGAAGGAAATGTCACTCTCTCCCACCGACATGGACTGGCTTCAAGGCAAGCACACTTCCGCGCGCGACATCGCGATGGTGTTTGGAATGCCGGCGCAAATGCTTGGCATTCCTGGTGACAACACCCACCGCAATATGGAAGAAGCCCGTCTCTGGCTGTGGGAACAGACTGTAATCCCGCTCCTCGATTTTCTCTTACAGGAACTCAATTGGTGGTTAACTCCACTTTTCGGTGAAGAACTAGAATTAACCTTTGACCTGGACGACGTTCCTGCGCTTATTTCTCGCCGTCATACTCTTTGGGATAAGGTTCAAGCCTCTGACTTTCTCACGGTTAATGAAAAGCGCGAGGCTGTTGGCTATGAGCCACACCCGGAAGGTGACGTTATAAGAACGCCTAGTAAGAATATTGACCTCGGCGCTGAACCAGAACCAATCCCTGTCCTCCCTGTAAAGCCTAATGGCAAACCAAACGGCGCCACGCCCCCAGAAGGATCTAAGTAATGGAAACCAAGAAATTCTTTTCTCCCTTTGAGTTTAAGCTCTCGAATGAGGATGAAGGTTCCTTCGAGGGTCACGCTGCTGTTTTTGATGCTCCGGATCGAATGGGTGATGTAATTATAAAAGGGGCCTTTAAAAAGTCTCTTCACAAGCATCCGTCGCGAAAAGTAAAAATGCTTTTTGCTAACGATACCAGAGCAATGATTGGTCTTTGGGACTTTATTAAGGAAGATTCCAAGGGACTCTTTGTAAAAGGTCATCTTTTACTAGAGTTGCAAAAAGCACAAGAGGCAATGATTTTACTTAAAGAAGGTGTTCTTGATAGTATGTCAATTGGCTTCAGATCAGTCAAAGATCAGTTCGACCACAAACGCGAAGGTCGTGACATACTAGAACTTGATTTGTTTGAAATTTCTCTAGTAGCTATACCGGCGCAACCTGATGCACTTGTGACGAGTGTCAAGTCGTTCTCGCCGGAAGATATAGTTACAAAGCGGGACTTGGAGAAAGCTTTGCGGGAAGCAGACTTCTCCGTATCAACCAGCAAATTCATTGCTGCTGGATGGACCCCACCAGCTCGGCGCAACGTTGAGGGTGGAAACAAGGAGCTGGTGGCGAGCATTCGGCGCGTCATTGAAAATGTTAAAACTGCAACAGGAACTTAGATAATGGAAGACACGCAAGCGTTGCAGCAAGCCGTCGATGAACTTGGCAAAGCGGTTGCCGAATTCAAAGACACGAATGACAAGGCACTTGAGACGAAGGCTGATAAAGGTGAGGTCTCTGCTGACTTGACCGAAAAGCTGGAGAAGATCGAAAAGACGATCGAAGAGAAGGGTGCTTTGCTTGAGACTGCTTCAGTAGAGATGAAATCATTCCAGGAAAAGATTACGGGGCTTGAGACAGCTCTTGAGCGATCTGGTCCCGGTATGATTGATCCGAAAGAGCTTCTTGAGATTCGTTCGCAGGCTTGCGAATTGATTCTGACCGATCAATATGACATGGGGCGTCCAATTGACCTCCTGCCAGAAGACGTTGATTCAGCTGATGTTGAAGCGTTTCAACTATATACCAAGCACTTCGGCTCTTATCTTCGTAAAGGCTCTGAGGCCTTTCATAAGAAGATGAGACTCGATAAGCTTGAAACCAAGCTGCTTTCCGTAGATCGTGACCCCGGCGGCGGATATTGGGTCAAGCCTGAGATGTCTTCAAGGATCGTTACGATTGTCTTTGAGACCTCTCCGATAAGGCAATTCGCTGCGGTTGAAAGCATCGGTAGTGACTCTCTTGAGTTGATCGCTGATGAGAACCAAGTCGGGTTTGGCTGGGTAGCTGAGCAAGAAGCACGTCCAGAAACCACGACCCCGGATATTGCCAAGCGTGTCATCCATGCTCATGAAATGTATGCAGAGCCGAGGGCGACGCAAAAGCTCCTCGACGATGCTGGTTTCAATGTGGAAGGTTGGCTTGCTAATAAGATTGGTGATCGCTTCTCCCGGGCCGAAGCTACTGCTTTCGTAGCTGGCACGGGCGTCGGACAGCCTCGTGGGTTTATTACCTATCCGACTGGCACATCCACTGGTCAGATTGAACAGATCAACTCTGGTGCAGCTGGTGCACTGACTGCTGATGGTTTGATGGATCTGGTCTATTCGCTTAAGTCTCCTTATCTTCGTAACTCACGTTTCATGATGGCTCGCCTGACAATTCGTGATGTTCGCAAACTTAAGGACGGCGAGGGTCGTTACTTGTGGGAACCGATTTTGAAAGTCGGCCAGCCTGCATCACTACTTGGATACCCGTTGCATCAGGCTGATGACATGCCGGCAGTTTCTGCTGGTCTTGAGGCCATCGCATTTGGTGACTTTCGGGCAGCCTATACCATCGTGGATCGTATGGGTATTCGTACCCTGCGCGATCCTTATACCGCGAAGCCGAATATCAAGTTCTACACGACTCGTCGTGTTGGCGGTGATGTGGTTAACTTTGAAGCTATCAAGCTTCAAACCATCTCGGCATAGGAGGGACTCATGAGAGACCTTTATAATAACGTAGAAGTACGCCGAGTTCTTAGCCCTGTTGCTGCTCGTACTGACAACACAGCGTTAGTCGGTGAGATCATTGACATGCGTGGGTTTAAGTCTTTGATGTACTCAATTCTGGTTGGTGCAAACACTGACGCAGATGCGACCTTCGTTGTGTTGGTTGAGGAAAGTGATGATTCTGGTATGTCTGGAGCAGTCGACGCAACAGACGGGAATAATCTCCTCGATCCGACAGCAGCAATTGCTAGTTTTGCCTTTGACGATGACGACTCTGTGCGAAAGATCGGTTATGTTGGCGAGAAGCGATATAACCGTTTGACTATCACTCCCGTCGATAACGACTCTGGCAACATCTTCATTGCTGCATGTGCAGTATTGAGTGATGCCGATCGTCGTCCGACTACTGCTCAGGCGACTTAAACTGACTTTGGGGGGAGGGAGTAACGTTCCTTCCCCTAAAGCAACCGAGGTGAGACACATGATGAAGAAACTTCTAATTGGACTTGCAGCGCTTGGTGTGTTTAGCCTCGCAAGTTCCGCGTTGGCACAAAATATACCTTGCTTCAAGCCACAAGGTGGCGCAAGTTTTGTTGCTGGCTCTGGTTGTATATTCGATGGCGGCGGTCAGGTCGATGTCTTTGTACTTGACGCTGATAATGACACAACGATTTCTGCACCGACAGATGACCAAATCGATATCGAGATCTCTGGGGCTGATGACTTTACATTCACTGCAAATGATTTCGACGTCCTTGCTGGTAGTACACTGTCACTTGCTGGTACAGCCATCACTGCGTCGGCAGCTGAGATTAATCAGGCTGCTGATAACTCAGCAAATGTTGAAATTGTCATAGCGACGAATATTATCTCCGCGGCGGAAAGTGGTAAGACCTTCTTCTTAACTGCGGCGACAGAATTCGTTTCGACTCTTCCAGCGCCAGCGACAGGGTTGCGGTATAAGTTCATTATCTCCGCAGCACCGTCTGGTGCGGACTATACCATTGTTACAACTGCTTCAGCCAATATCATGAACATTAGCATCACAGCTATTACCGCAGGTGATGCTGGCGAATTGGGACAAGGGCAAGATGTGATTACCTTCGTCGGATCAGGTGCGCCAGGCCCGTCTATTGTTGGTGATTGGGTGGAATGTATTTCTGATGCGACAAGTTGGTTCTGTTTTGGCACTGAGTCAATTGACACTGGTATCACTACGGGTCAGACTGGCTAAGCAGACGTAAACTCTAACACGAGGACGAGAAAATGCTTTCACGGAAAACACTTGTTAGTGAGACTATTACCACAGCGCTGACCGCTGTTTCTCGTGGAGAAGTTTCTGGTCTTCACGGTATGAAGTCCCTGACGGTCGAGGCTAATTTCGTCTATGGCTCGTCAGGGACTACCGTTGATGTTTGGATTCAAACCACGCTTGATGGTGGTGAGACTTGGGTTGATATTATGCAGTTTGCATTTCTTCTTGCAAGTTTAAGGAAAGTTCATACTGTGGTAATACCAGCAATAGTAGCAACACGAACTAACGTAACTCCTACGGATGGAACACTTGGCGATGATCTAATTATTGATGGCATTCTCGGAGACACGATTCGCGCAAAGGTTACTACGGTTGGAACTTATGCTGGTGGCACGTCGTTGACTGTTAATGCCCATCCGAAGTTCTAATATGGGTCAGGTAGTTCTGATAGGTATGGGTCAAGTTATAAACCATCGTAAAAACAACTTCGTGCCGTAAGGCCAACAAATTAGGACAAGCAAATGACACGCAAACTGGAAACCGCTACTCTTGATCAAGCAGCTAAGGACTGGGCTGGTAACTTTGATCTTCCTAGTCAGTTCTCCAAGAAGAACCCAAAGGTTGCCATAGGTGGCAGGGAATGGGGTCTACAGAATCTTTACAATATGCACTACAAAGATGAGTATGATTATATCCTGCCTAAATTCAAGGCACGTCTTGGCCCGGACGCCTTGGCTGAGTTCGAGAAGGAAGATCGTTACACTGCACGCGAGGATTCTGTCCTTGCTGAATTACTTGCAGAGAAGCTAGCAATAACTCCTGATGGTGAGCATATTCCTGGTAAGATTGGGACTGTACAGTTTGGTACACAGTCTGTTGGAACTCGAATGACTCGTCATGGTAAGGCTCTTGCTAGTTGGCCTGTGTATGCTGGTGAGGTAGAAGAACGAGCGCTTGGCCATGTTCGAGAAAAGGGCAAGGACGGTCCAGGAGCTGATCCGATTCCGCCAGTTGATACTTTCTGGCCCGGCGAGCTAAATCATATGGGCGGGCCAGACGAGCTCTTTGCTCTGAATACGAACGTAAGTATTGCGTTTGCTCAAGCTGCTCTTGATCCCGCATTAGCTTTGCTTGATGAAGGCTCTGTCGCGGGTTTTGTCAATGGTCGTACAGGCTCACAGCCAGTTGATCCAGATGCGGCGGAGACTGGTACACTTCTTTTCTCCTTGACTCTGACTACTCCTACTCCCTTTACGTCTGCTACTGATGCCGCTCCTAATGCTTTAGGAACTGCCGCGTCAATTACTGACGATACTTCAGCAGATGCTACGAATACTCTGAGTTATTGTCGAGGTAATTCATCTAACTCGCTATTTACTCCGCTGAATGCTCACATTGATGGTGAAGCTGGTACCTCAGGCGCTGACTTCAACTTCAACACTCTGGCGATTGTTAGTGGAGCTACGGTTAGCATGACAAGTTGGACTGTTACATTTCCACAAGGACCTTCAGCAACTTAAGTAAAGCAGTTATTTTTAAGAGGGTACTATGGCAGATTCTAACAGGTTGCACGGCGTAGCAAGAGCAAAACGTCGGGCGGCCGCCCGAGACGACGTAATAGGAGCGGGACACCATGACAGCTATTGAATTGATGGAACTGACGAGAAACAACGGGTTCCGGGAGCGTGTCAAATTCATCATGTTTGACGTGGCTCGTGACAAAGCTGCGACGGCAACGGGCGATGACCTGAATTTCGTCAATGGCATCCTCAACGGCGAGAACGACGTGCAGCTTTTGGTCGTGGGTATTGTTGTCGTTAACGCCGATCCTGAAACGGCCGACGATGCCAGCCTGAAAGTCACTCTGGAGACACTCTGGCCGTTCTACGCAGCGGCCTGGACAGTGAGGGCGCTCTAATGGCTAGGCAAGTTCCTGTTACCTCTGCGAAGTTGGTCTGCACTGCCAACTACGAGGCGTTCCAAGTTGTGAGCTCGGGTGGCGCAGCGATTATTCAGTTGAATTCACGTGAGTTGGCGACGATACATATCAATCTGGATGCTGTGGCCACGAATGATAACTTTATTTGGCAGCTATTGGCTGGCAGTCAAATGGGTGCCGAGGGTAATTGGGATGCGGTGACTGACGCCTCGAATCTGGATATGGAAACCGGCGTTCACACCCTTACCACTGACGATGAGTTTGCAGGCATGTATGTCGTAGCTATGGATGGCGATGAAAAAGGAGAATGGCGTCTTATCACCGCTGCCACCGAGACAGACGATGGTATCACAGTAGATCACGCATTCAGCGGCGCACCATCTGCTGGGGAGCTTTATAGGATCTACAAATTCTCCGTGTGGGACTCTGGCATCATCGTACCTCTCACGACACCGACCATCGCCAACCCGCAGAATGCCATGTCGAGCATCATGGGGCCGGACTTCTTCATGGTGCAGGGCAAATCAGAATCAACACCAGATGCGCATAACGCCTACATGACGTATCAGAAGGACGG
>SDBT01017630.1_pt1 | contig 11267 bp, 7 predicted proteins | sample 2277101 | NCBI WGS metagenome assembly SDBT01 (sample SAMN10404973, study PRJNA504765) | marine sediment metagenome | isolation source: marine sediment core GS10_PC15, 103 cmbsf | place: Arctic Ocean: Southern Knipovich Ridge | collected 2010 | reverse complement strand
ACCTTCTTCGATACCTTTGACAATAATACCATCATCAGTGAGTGTCTGTATTAGTTCAAGCATTTGAAGAAAATCATCCGGAAATTCATTCAGTGTATCCGGATTAAAACCGGGACGATATTTTCTCGTATAAATATTAAAACCTGCTGTATCCAAATTTGACTTTAGATCCATAATTTCGGCCATTTCATATTTCAATCTTGGCAGATGGGTTCGCGCTTCAGCAAGTGTAAAATGTTTTTCATATTGATACATATATAATTATCTAACCTATTGAAAATAAACATCTACTAAAAATCCAAGTTACAAATAAGTTACAAATCTGTAAATTTTTACTGTAAAATTAGGATTTCTTCTCCATATTACATATTTAAAAGTTAATTGAAAATGGATAAAATGTAAAGGCCTGCTTCAATTCTGTAGAAGTAGAAACCACTTGAAATATTCTGAGTATTGTATTCAACTTCGCTCGTACCTCGTTACTCACCGCTCGCTTAATCTACATTTATATAGCAGGAATAAATTAAGAGCACCGAAGGTGTTCAACATCGGTAGTAATCAGCGATCAAGCAAAAAATTACAACTCTAAAGGGGTTGAACAAAATGCTCCCAGCGGAATTTTTTATATCCTTTTTACTACGAGCAATCCGTGTTCATCCCATGAGATATTATTGAACATTGTCCAGATTAATTCCAATAATCGTATTTATCTCACGGGATAAATCCGTGGTCTATTAAAAATAAATGGTTGCGGTCGCTGCTTGCCCGCCTCAGGCGCGGCCCCGCTACGAGAAACGAGAAGCGAGAGACGAGAAACTAATCCTAAATCCAAGTTCCCCCGATTAAAAATGTCTCCCTCCAGTCGACATATCGGGACTAAATCATCCATAATTTAGCAAGTTCCGAATTCCAAATTCCGTATAACGTCTCTCTTAATTTATGAATGGTTATTTTAAATGTACGCCTGAGGAGGGATACGTAATTTGGCCGGGATTTTTGACTTTTCTGTTTGTACTTCTACATACAAATCATTTTCAGTCGTGTACATTTTCTTTATATATGCTAAACCAAGACTTTCTCCCGTAACGGGATTATATGTATAGCTTGTTAAATGCCCAACCTGCTCTTCGTCGATAAATACTTCAAGAGGAGGCATTTGTGATAGTTTCTCTGATAATTCTACAATCATCAAATATTTCTGAACTTTATCATACGTATCTAAACGGGCAATTACTTCCTGACCCGTATAGCATCCTTTTGTAAAACTAACGGCCTGGGTAAGGCGGGCTTCATGCGGATTATAATCCTGTGTGATTTCCGTTCCCCAGTCCGGCATGCCACTTTCCACACGAATAATTTGAAAAGCGGTATCCCCGATTAATTGCCCTTTAAAAGAATTCAGGTGGTCCAGAAGAACTGAAATTATTGACCGGGCGTCTGTATTTTTAAAAAAGAAATTATAGGCAGGATACTTAAAGCTCACATTTTTAAGAACCGGAAAAATTTTACCCTTAATGTCCAGCCATATGGCTTCTTCACTATCGGTTAAAGTTTTATTTGTTAACTGACCAAGAAAAATCTTCGAATGTGGGCCAATCAAGGTCAGCCAGGAATAATCCGTGCTGACATCAGTAACCTGCACGTCTTCCAGAATTATAAATCGATTTATCCATTCGATCAAATGATTTACATGAAAAAAAGATCCTATCAGAATCAGGTCATCACCACTGTTGATAACCCGGCAGTAATCTATCAAACGGCCTTTTGGAGATGCAAATACCGTATCGCACATGGTGCCCACTGCGAGGTATTGAAGATCATTGGTGGAAATCCTGTTAAGAAGATCAAGAGCATCCGGACCTTTAACCGCGATCTTACCCAGATAACTGCGATCCAGAAGAGCCACATTCTTAGTGGCCGCATCCAACTCGGCCCCGATATCGCCATAATCAGCTGGAATTTGCTGATCACGCACCTCAATAAAGTTAGCACCGGCCTTCTCATGAACTTCATGTAAAAATAGATTTTTCATAAAAGTGAATATACCTTATCTAACCTGATCTATTCATAACGCATCCCGCAACTGCGGGATGCAATCAAAAAAAAGAAGTCCACGGATTACACGAATTGACACGGATTTCATTTAAAAATTATTATTATTTTAGTTTTAATCCGTGCAAATCAGTGTAATCCGTGGATAAAAGTTTTTTAAAATTTTGCTAAAAATACAGAAATAATAGTCTATAACTGTAATTCGGGATCGTATAATTCAAGGTGTTCTTTTAGTCGTTGCAGAAATCTTGCTCCAAGTGCACCATCAATTAAACGATGATCAAATGTCAGGGAAATATTCATCATTGGCCGTATGGCAATGGCATCATTGACAACGATTGCTCTTTTTTCAAGAGCGCCCACACCAAGTATGGCTACCTGAGGTTGATTTATAAGGGGAAATCCAATTTTAGTTCCAAAAACACCAAAGTTTGAAATGGAAAATGTTCCACCACTGACTTCATCGGGTTTAAGCTTACGATTACGGGTCCGGGAAGCAAGATCATTAATTGCACGGGCGATGCCTGTCAGGTTAAGACTTTCAGCATTTTTGATTACAGGAACGATTAAACCCTTCTCCGTATCGACAGCGATACCCAGATTTATAAAATGTTTTACAATAATATTATCATCTTCAATAGATGCATTTACAAGTGGAAACTCTTTCAGGGTTTTTACGACTGCTTCAGAAAGAAACGGCATAAAGGTTAGCTTAATACCCTCTTTTCTATAAAAATTGTTTTTTGAATTTTCCCTGATTCTGTAAACATTAAACATATCCACTTCAATGTACAAACCTACATGAGCGGCAGTATGAACGGTATGGATCATATGTTCAGCAATTTTTTTACGGATGTGATCCATCGGAATTATTTCAACTCCTTCCCCGGATATAACCGGTGAAGGAACAGGTGCTGATACTGTTGGAGGCGCCGCAGCCGCCGGGACCGTGGTGCCGGTTTTTTTTGTCTCAATAAAATTTAAAATATCTTTTTTAGTAACTCTTCCGCTGATACCACTTCCCTCAATGGACTCCATTTCGTCTGCTGAAACTCCTTCAGTATGTGCTATATTGAGAACAACGGGAGAGAAAAATTTTGTAGATTCCGGCTTCTCCTCTTTATCCATGGCAGCTGGTTCTTGTACAGGATCCGCTTCTGTTTTGGCCGGTTCTTCTGCCGGCACGGGTTCTTCAACCTCTTTAGCAGGGGGAGCTTCAGCCTGAGGTTGCGTACTTTCTGCTTCACCTTCTGTATCGATTCGGGCGATTACTTTTCCGACTTCGACGGTATCATTTTCATTCGCTAAAAATTCGACAATTTTCCCAGAGACCGGTGTAGGTATCTCAGAATCCACTTTGTCGGTACTGATTTCGAGAACAATTTCGTCCTTTTCTATAGTATCACCAATTTGTTTTAGCCATTTAATTATTGTTCCTTCAGTAATACTTTCACCCATTTTGGGCATAACCATATCGTATTTCATGAACACCTCATATTTTTTAACCGCAAAAATCACGCCAGTAGGCGGATTCGCCTACCGGCGAACGAAAAGAATTTAAAGATTTTTATCCACGAATTACACTAATTAGTTCGAATTACACGAATTAATTAATACTTTAACAATTGTCTAAGTTTTTCTAATACATCCCTATTCTGTGGCAGGGTAGTGTCTTCCAGAACCGGGCTATAGCCGATTGGTACGTCTTTACCACCAAGCCTTTGTACCGGGGCATCTAAATGTTCAAACGAAAATTCTGCAATTTGTGCCGCAATTTCCGAACCAAATCCCTGAAACTGACTATCTTCATGGGTGACCAGTACTTTATTAGTCTTTTTAACTGAGTTTAGAATCAGTGGTGTGTCCAGCGGAGCGATCGTCCGAATATCGATCACCTCTACTTCAAATCCTTCTTTTGATAATATCCGGGCAGCTTCCAAAGATTTTTGCACCAATGCCCCATAGGTAACAACGGTTGCATCCGTCCCTTCTCTTCGGATGATCCCTTTGCCGATCGGAATCAGATAATCTTCATCCGGTTCTGGTGCGGCGGCATAACTTTGTCGATAAAGTCCCTTATGCTCCAGGAAGAGTACAGGATCGTTACCGCGAATGGCAGATTTCAGAAGACCTTTTGCATCATCTGCCTGGCAGGGATACAATATTTTTAATCCGGGTATATGACTAAAAAATGCTTCAATGTTCTGAGAGTGACATAATCCACCATGGATATAGCCACCAACAGGTACACGGATAATAACAGGACAGGCCCAGTTATTGTTACTTCTCCAGCGAATTGTGGATAATTCATTTCGGATTTGCATCATCGCGGTCCAGATATAGTCACCAAATTGAATTTCTACGACCGGTTTTAGGCCTCTGATCGCGAGACCAATGGCGACACCGACTATGCTGGATTCTGCCAAAGGTGCATTAAAACATCGTTTTTCACCAAACATACTTGAAATACCGGAGGTGGCTGTAAATACACCACCTTTCCCGTCAGCGACATCCTGTCCGAATAATAAAATATTTTCATCCCGGGACATCTCTTCTTTCAAAGCGTGATTAATCGCATCAACCAGGACTACTTTGTTCCCACTTTCCGGTTCTCTGCGATAATTTACATCTGAATTTTCCTCTTCCGGAGCGAATATATAGTCGTAAACAGAATCCGGATTTGGATGGTCCTTTTTATCCATGGCCTCGGCGGCCTTATCTATTTCCTGTTTTATCTGATTTTTGAGGATTTCTATTTCTTTTTCACTTTTTATCTTTTCCCGGATCAGATAAGTTTCAAATTTCGGGATAGGATCATTTTTGCGATCTTCTTCCAGTTCTTTCTGGCTTCTGTATTTTATCTGAGAATCTGAACTGGAGTGGGGAAGCAAGCGTATGGTATCTGCTTCCACGAGTGATGGGCCTTGCCCGGCACGGGCAAGATCCACTGCCTTTTGGGCAACTTCATAGGATTTGAAAAAATCTGTTCCATCAACTTCAAAACGGTTCAGTCCTTCATAACCTGCACCGATTTTATAAATAGAACTACCTGCCAGTTGATTTTCCACTGGAACCGATATCGCATATTTGTTGTTCTGAACCAAAAATATAACCGGTAGTTTATCCCGTGTTGCCCAGTTAAGTGCTTCATGAAAATCTCCCTGAGCTGTCGTGCCTTCTCCTGAAGATACATAAACGACTTCATCCTTACCTTCTTTTTGGGCACCGAGGGCGCATCCAACCGCCTGCAAGTATTGGGTACCGGTCGGGCTTGATTGTGTTATAATACGCTGCTTTTTATGTCCGTAATGGTTGGACATCTGTCGACCACCCGAACTGGGATCTTCGACACGAGCAAGAAAATTAAGAAACATCTCTTCAATTGTTACGCCATATTGAAGGACAAAGGCGAGATCTCGGTAATAGGGATATGCCCAATCATACCCGGGTTGCATCGCATAGGCAAATGCTGTCTGAACAGCTTCATGACCAGAACAACCGATATGAAAATAACTCTTACCCTGCTTTAACATGATCAACATTTTTTGATCCATTTGCCGTGCTTTGATCAGGTTGCGGTAGAGTGATTTCAAAGTGGTATTTGTCAGCCCGGACTCAGGTTTCGTTTTTATACTTTTAACCGGCATTTTATCTCCGATCAGCTCTCCTCCGTTTCCAGTTTTTTGGTCTGTTGTTCATTCTGATAAAGGGCACAATGGAGAAGCAGGTGGTCGCGAAAATCTGCCATTGGATCAAAATCACCATTTATTCTGACCATACATGCTTTACTCAATTCCTTACCCTGTGGACAAAGCATATCAGGAAAAACAGGACAGAGGTATTTTTTGTTTTCAGACATTTGTTACCTCATAGCTAAAAAATAGATAAATTCGTTGATGGTTGTTTTTTTATTAGCTGAACCCTGAAAATTTCACCAAAATAACGATACAGACTCTTAATAACATCTTTTTGGTCAACGTTATTTCCAGTTTCCTCAAAAACAGAGGTTACACCATGGTCAGATATGCCACAAGGTATAATATGATTAAAATAGTCCAGATTTGTTGATATATTAAGGGCAAATCCATGCATGGTCACCCATCGGGAGACCTTTACACCGATCGCGCAGATTTTCTTTTTCTTTACCCAAACTCCGGTTAAGTCAGGTATTCTGTCCCCCTGAATCCTGAAGTCTTTTAGGGTTTGTATGATAACTTCTTCTAAATTTCTGAGATACCAATGAATGTCTTCACGAAATTGAGAAAGATCGAGTATTGGATAACCGACCAGTTGACCGGGACCGTGAAAAGTTATATCACCACCACGATCGATCTCAATAATATCGATACCTTTGGATATTAAATGGGATGGGTTTGTTAATAAATTTTTTAGACTACCCGTTTTCCCGATAGTTATAACAGGTTTGTGTTCGGTTAAAATTAAGAAATTTTGTGAACGTTTTTCGAGTACCTGGTTAAAAAGTTTTTTTTGGAATTCCCAGACATCATGATAGTCTGTGATACCGGATTCTATTAGCTCTATTGTTTTCAAAATTTTGCTTTATTTGGTATATTTATTTCTCGCATCGGCGCAGCAAATTAACCCACCCCGTCTCTCCTGCAGGTGCGGGATCGACACCCCTCCCTGCAAGCTTGCAGCAGGGAGGGGCTGGGGGAGGGTTGGCGTCTTTCGTATCCCACGAGTACACAGGGGATATGAATATATCAGGTTAATAAATCATTATTAAATATGAATCGCTTTTCCCAATGAATCGCCGGCTGCCTCCATGATCATTTCTGATAATGTAGGATGGGCATGAATTGTAGAACTCAGTTCATGAGCGGTTGTCTCAAATGTTTTGGCAATTCCAAGTTCAGCGATCAATTCGGTTGCTTCCGCACCAATAATGTGCGCGCCCAGAAGTTCACCATATTTTTTGTCAAAAATTAATTTTACCATTCCGTCACGCTCCCCAATAGCCCGTGCTTTTCCCGAGGCGGCATAGGGAAATTTTCCGATAGTTACTTCATATCCTGACTCTTTTGCTTTCGCTTCTGTCATACCGATACTGGCTACCTGAGGTTGACAATATGTACAACCTGGAATGCTGTCATAATCGAGAGCATGGGGTGTTTGACCGGCAATTTTTTCAACACATATTATCGCTTCGTGGGAAGCAACATGGGCAAGAAGCGGGGGTCCCGTAACATCACCAATCCCAAAAATACTTGCCACATTTGTCTGATACCATTCATTTACCGGAATAAATCCTTTTTCGATAGTAACGCCGAGAGACTCTAAACCTAATTCTTCAACATTACCCTGGATTCCAATAGCAATAAGCGCTTTATCAGCGGACAGCGTTTCGGTTTTGCCTTCCTTGCTAAAGGATATATCAACACCACTTTTGGTCTTTTTGATCGACTCGACTTTAGTCGAGAGATGAAGATCTATTTTGTTTTTCTTGAATGATTTTGCCAGAACATCCGTTATTTCATGATCTTCAATTGGTAAAATACTGTCAAGCATCTCGATGATCGTGATTTCCGTTCCTAACTGGTTGTAAAAATACGCGAACTCGATGCCTATCGCCCCTGCCCCGATTATTACCATTGATTCAGGTTTACTCTCAAGCGACATCGCTTTTCTATATTCAATGATATTATCACCATCAATTTCGATACCCGGAATGCTTCGTGGTCTTCCACCTGTGGCGATAATGATATGTTTTGCTTCAATTTCTGAGGTCTTACTCCCATCCCCGGTTATTTCAATTTTGGAAGCACTTTCTATTTTAGCACTTCCAATCACCACGTCAATTTTATTTTTTTTCATCAGAAATTCGACACCCTTGGAATTGATATCAGCAACTTTCCGGCTTCGTTCGATTATCTTCTTGAAATCAAAAGAAATATTTTCTGCTGATAGGCCATAGTCCTTTGCATGTTTAAACATTGCATAAGTTTCGGCGCTTTTTAAAAGGGCTTTTGTCGGAATGCAACCCCAGTTTAAACAAATGCCACCAAGATTTTCCCGTTCAATTAAAACTGTTTTTAGTTTCAACTGGGAAGCCCGGATAGCAGCGACATAACCACCGGGGCCGGAACCGATTATGGCAACATCATAGACTTGATCCATCATATCTCCTGTTAGATTAATTGATTCCAGTGAAATCAATTAATAAATTTATATTTCTGCACCTAAAAGTCAAGATATATAAAAACTTAAATATTTAACCACGGAATAACACGGAGAAGAGGCACGGAAAAAATTGTATATAACTATTAAAAAATGAGATTAACTTTTTCATTTTTTTTGTTAAAAGGTTTCATTCTTTTATATTCCGTGAAATTCCGTGAAATTCCGTGGTTAAAAAAAATAAAGATTAAAGGTTAGAATGTCAGAGAGCGAAATAATATTCCGGGAAGGCCTTAAGAAGGCCCGGGAGTATTTTGAGAAAAAGCAGTATAAGAATGCCCGATTAATGTATTTTCAGGCGATGAATCAAGCTAAAAACCCTGAAGATACGGCAATTATATGGGCGGAGATCAGCTGGGTTTATTATAATGAAAAGGACTATAATAAGGCAATAGAAGCAGCAGAAAATGTTTTAATTCATGATAGTGAGTACAAGGTCTTAGATGATCTTTACCGGGTACAGGGATATTCCTATCTTAGTTTGAGCAATTTTATCCTGGCTGAGAGATTCCTGCAGTTATCACTCGAAAATAATTCCACAGATGAAAAACAACAATATGTGAAATATGAATTAGGAAAATTGCATTTTATTCAGGGGAGTTATGATTTAGCATATCCCTTTTTTAATGAAATCCGGGAATTCTTCGAGCAATCTGATCATGAATATAAATTGGCTATCTGGTTTTATCTGGGATTTATCAACTATTATCTCAATAATTTTACAAAATCCAATGATTATTTTTCACAGATTTTATCTGATGAACCATCCCAACAAAGACAGGCTTCCGCAAAATTCGGATTAGCGTTTCTGGAATTTCAGAAGAAAAATTTTCTTAATGCTATTTCTTTGTGTGAAGAAATTATTTCCCTTGATGAGAACTTCTTTGATAAAGAAAGTGTTGGGTTTCTTACTGCCGCCTCCTATTTCTACCTTGGTAGAAAAGATATTTATAGTGAGTATTATAATAAAATGAAAGAAACCTATCCCGACGGACGTTATAGTAAGGAACTGGATACTTTATCTTCATCAATAAATTAAAATCATAAAATTTAATAATCGCCAACTGTTTATTTTTATGGACCACGGATTAATTTACTTACATTTAGAACAATTTATAGTATTTAACAACCATTTATGGTTGGGATAAAATAATTAATTAAATCCGTCTAATCCGTGTCATCCGTGGTCTATTTATAAGATCGATTGATACATTACGTCGTTGCAAGAGATATATATGATAAATGTTCTTAAAAAAAGGATATATTCCACCAGCGCATTCAAAAACTGCCAAATTCCTCAAGATTCCTCCCAGTCGATCTATATTGATGGTTTAAAAGGATCGCTGCGAACTTTTTTTTTAACATACCTCGCTGAAGAACATCATAAACAAGTGATATTTTTAACTTCAGATCAGGATTCCGCGGAAAAAATCAGGGATGATCTTGAAGTTCTGTTTGATGAAATGCGGGTTGTATTTTTTCCTTCAAATGAGCGGGATCCCTATGATGATCATGATCCCAATCCCAGTCTCCTCAAACTTCGCCTGGAAACACTTCAACATTTAATTGAGTCAGACGAAGGGGTAGTTGTATGCACTTTACAGGGAATTATGAGCAAGGTACCGCGGCCGGAATTTTTTGTTGATCATCAGTACTACATTAAAATCAAATCAAGTTATAATTTTGACCAGGTTCTGCAAAATTTACAAAATGCCGGTTATTCCCGTGAAGAAATTGTTGAAGATGTCGGTCAGTTTGCTGTTCGTGGTGGAATTGTAGATATTTTTCCCTGGACATCAAGTGATCCGGTTCGGATTGAATTTTTTGGTGATCAGGTTGAATCTATAAGAACTTTTAATGTGATCAGTCAACGATCGATCGAAAATATTAAAGAAATTGAATTATTGCCAAACCTGGCAGTTGAAGAAAATAAAGCCAGTCTTTTTGATTATTTTTCCGATGAAACAGTCCTACTCATCGAGGACAAGGTCATATTTGATGAAAGGGCCCAATCATATGAAGATCAAATCTTAGCATCTTATCAACAACTCCTCGATGAGAATATATATCCTGAAGAACCGACCCGCAGATATCTTCAGAAAAAAACACTGGACAAACAACTGAAAAAATTTCTTAATATACATACCGGACTTTTTTCAGATAAAGAAATTAAAAAATGTGAATTTAAGAGTATCGTACCACCAACCTTTGCCGGTCATTTGAACAGACTTTTTAGTTATCTGGAAAAATCACGGAAAAATCGTCTGCTTACAATTATTCAATGTGATTCAAAAACACAAGCGAACCGGGTATCTGAAATTCTGGAAGATGAAGGTCTTGAAGAGACTGCGGAAGTCTCAGTAGGAGCATTACATAATGGTTTTGTGTTACCGGATGCAGATCTACAGGTGTTGACTGATCATGAGATATTTGATCGCTTTAAAAAACGAAAAACCTATCCAAGTTTCAAAAACGGTGAATATTTACGAAGTTTAAGTTCGTTAAATCTATATGATTATGTCGTGCATATTCAATACGGGATCGGACAATACCTGGGCTTGCAGACAATCGAGAGCGGTGGGAGTAAACGGGAGTGCATAAAACTGCTTTTTGCTGAAGAAGATGTGCTCTTTGTCAGTGTTGATCGGTTAAATAATGTTCAAAAATATGCCAGCGAAGAAGAATCGATCCCTAAGTTAACCCGGTTGGGAACCGGTGAGTGGGAACGAATTAAAAAAAGGACGAAGGAATCTATAGAAAAAATTGCCGGAGATTTAATAAATCTTCAGGCTGAACGTAAAACACAGCAAGGATTTTCCTTTTCAACGGATACACACTGGCAGCTTGAATTAGAAGCCTCCTTCCCCTTTGAAGAAACCGATGATCAGCTGGTGTCTATTGATGAAGTAAAGAGAGATCTTGAAAAAGATATTCCCATGGATCGACTTCTTTGCGGGGATGTCGGCTATGGTAAAACTGAAGTTGCATTGCGTGCGGCATTCAAGGTGGTAATGGAT
>SDBT01017629.1_pt1 | contig 11267 bp, 12 predicted proteins | sample 2277101 | NCBI WGS metagenome assembly SDBT01 (sample SAMN10404973, study PRJNA504765) | marine sediment metagenome | isolation source: marine sediment core GS10_PC15, 103 cmbsf | place: Arctic Ocean: Southern Knipovich Ridge | collected 2010 | reverse complement strand
GCAAATCACCACTTCAACATCGTCGGGACAAACTTGGTTGAGAGGTGAGTTGGGGTCTATAAATGCCTGGTTCCCGTTCATTCTTGAATTGTCAAAAGATGACATTACGACAGGTTCTTTCGCCCTTTACTACCAATCAGAAGACGATTCCTATCTCATATATTCCACTGTGGGTGGATCAGCTATGGGGGATCAGCACGTTCAAGATAACCCGGTATCGTATTGGACGCTGGGCGAAACTCATGATGACGCCCTCAGCGCAGATCGTGGCGGTACGGGACATACTGGGACTCGTACTAATTTGGCTGGGAACTATGCTTACGGCGTCACGCCAGGAGAGTTCTCGACGGATTTCGGAGGCACAAACTCTTACATTGATTTCCAAGACGCCCACACTTTTTCTGGAACTGCTAATTTCTCCGTTGAATTTTGGTTTTATGCGGACGTAATAGCTGTAGCTGCGGAATGGGATTTTCTTGTCTCAAAGGAAAATGGTCTGGAAGGTGGGTCAAGACTAGGTTGGACCATCACCCTGACAGCTGACTCCACTCATGGTCTACTTTTTGAGCGTCACACGGCATCTGGCAAGGACCAAGCCTTTTGGGGAGAAATTCCAAATTTGAACAGGTGGTACTACTGTTCTTGCACCTACGACGGAACAACGATGCGGCTGTACGTTGATGCCGTCGAAGTTGACACGCAGGGATCAACCGGGAGCATCACGAGTCATACAGGTGATCTCACGGCGGGGGTTAGGAGCGACTTGACCGCTAACTCTTATTTCGATGGTCGAATGGCCCATCTTTCTATTTACAGCAGGGCGCTTACTACAACCGAAATCACTGCGCATTACGTTGCTGGTACAACCAGGGGCAAGGTGAAGCTTTCTCCGCAGGGTGTGTTCGATCAGAGAGTCAGAATGGATAGCTTCGGGGACACCGAAGACCTGGTCCGATCCACCTTCGCATTGCAGTCAAGCATGGTTCCAAAGCCACTTGGCGATCCCCAGTTCCCCGGACTTCTCGACAGCAAGGTGCGCGTCGGAACCGACACAAATAAGCTGTTGCTGACTGAAGACTCAACAGGAATGGAGAAGAGTGTTCGTTCGGATCAGGTCGCAGACATTCTGATCGGTGACGGCGTTGGGTTGTCCGATAACAGAGAACAGACGAGCGTGATTCGTGAGATCTCCACGCAGTTGGATCTCTTGGAGAATAAACCGTTCATCAACTTTGAAGTTGTCAACGCACCCGACTCTCATATCCCTGACGTTCTTGAAAGCAGATTGAACACCCTCCTTGCCCTCCAGTCTTCGCCCTGGGAGGAGGTGCGGGCCATCCCCGATAGTGCACACTCCTCGCAGGAGGATACGTTCCCGTTGTCGCAAACCTATTCAAAGTTTGATTGGCAGCCAGGCGATTCTGCTCGCATCAAAATTCCCGAGATCGGCATTGAGGACGCAACACCGAGAGAAATTCTCAGCGTGTCGAGAGAAATCTTCCCGGACGGTTTGGGCACAACAAGCGTGGGATTTAAGAGCTTCCCAAGGGAGTTCAAGAAGAACATCCAACGCATCCAGAAAGACATTCGCACCCAGAAGCGGACGTATCAGCATCAGTTCGTCACATTCAACGGAACGCTTGGAAACCGATCTCTTCACCCCTCTGGCTCTGAGGCTCAGGCTGACTCATACAACAACACGATCGGAGATAATTTCAGCCGTATCGATATTCCCGTTGGAGTGGAAATTTTCTCTGTTACGTTCAGAGTTCTCATCTATAAAGCCACCTCGGTTACTGGTGCAAGCTTTGATCTGTTCGTCAATGGTACGGAGACCAACCTGAACATTGCCAACGTAGGGCTATATGATGTAACCGTATTTGCTCGAAGGGCTGACGCCTCGGGATTGGACTACAGAATGTTTGCGAACCTCAGCTCTGACATCTCTGCCGGTGGAGGAGTTGAATATCAACTACTCGCGTATGGATTTTTGACCTGATGCCAGAGCTTGACTATTACCCTAGATCCATCCAGCATGTCACCCAGATTAGTGCTGCCAAGAAATACGAGAACGCATGTGCTCGCGTTGACCTATTTGGGGCGGTTGGTGTCTCGAACTACCTAACTGCCTATTACGACATAACCGATGACAACTGGTACACGGACGCAGTATTGACGTTGCCCCTCGGAGTGTCGGCTGCCGCTTCAATGCCTGTCGCGAATACGTGGTACCACACCTTGCGGGAATCTGCTGGTCTTAACTTTGGAAATCGTTATTGGATAGATTGGCGCGATCCCCATAACGCTGGCTTCCGTCCTCAATTCCGCACCTACACTCTTTGCGACGCCGTTGCTGGCAGAACGGTTAGCTCATCTCTTCGCATCCAAAGAGGAAACGACGATAGCAATCTTGGTGCAGCCACAACGTTCTTTGCCATTACTGTTACCACTGGAGTCGGGGCTGGACAATTCTCTGGGGACCGTGGTACGTGGCAAACCCCCCCAGCAATGGGTGCGCTAGTTGATGGGTTTATGCTTGAATGTTTTGCCAAAGTGGACGGTGTTGGGGCAAGTGGAAACTTGCAGGGCGGACATTTCGAGATGAGATGGAGAGACGGAAGTGGAGTCTGACGTGTCTGTGGATTACAATCAGAGGAGACCATGAAGAACCCTACGGGAGTCGATATCACGCAAAGTCATACGCCGAACTGCTCGGCGTGGACGTTCGGCGAGAAGAACATCAAGTGGATAGCCACGCATACACCTGAAGGCTCGTACGACGGCACCGTTGGATACCTGAGGACCCCTGGGGTGCAGGCGTCATACCATCTGCTTGTTGAGCACGAGGGCAAAGGTGCCAACCAGCTAGTTCCTTTTGAGAAGAAGGCATGGCACGCTCTGGACAACAACACGAGGATGGAGAGTGTTTCCCTGTGTTGCTACACCGGAACGACTGCAAAGGCCGGAGAGGACGCCCTAGCACGTCTCATTGCGTGGCGGCTGCTCGCACGTGGGCTTCCCCCTATCTACGATCCATACCTCAAGAATGGACAGGGCTTCTGCCGACACGGTGACTTGCAACGTGATCGGCGCGACCCAATGACGGAGTTGCAATTCCGATCCCGCGTTGTGCCAAAAGTGAAGTCCTACTACAAGCTCTACAAACTCGACAACGAAGATCCTGGTGCGGTGCTTCGTAACAAAACGGGCTACTACTCATTCGAGAAGTGGATCTGGGGTTACGCAGAATGGGCAGAGTTCGGCGCGAAGAACGACGCCGTTCGTCCGAACATTCCGAAAAGGATCAAGCCAGTGTGGTGGGCGAAGCTAAGGCGACGTCGTTGGCAATACAAGAAGGATGCTCCGTGGTACCCCGCGTGGGCAGATTGGTACATCGGTGTGGGTGAGTTCTCGGATACGCGACCGAGGGATCAGGAACGGCGACCGAAGGGTACGCCAAGAGAGATTCCGAAGTGGGCGTGGAAGAGGCTGCAAAAGGGAGATCATTCCTAGCCCCTCACCGGTAGGTGACCAATGCCATCCGACGACGTTCAATCAGCCGTCGAAGACAACACTATTCGCATCGACAAACTCCTCGAATGGGCGGAGGCCCACGGGGATGCCGAGATGGATCGGATCGAAGAGGTCATTGATGAGACCCGCAAGAATCGCGAGTGGGCTCAGGAGACATTTGCAGAGAGTAGAGATATCGCACACGAACGTGCCGAACAAACGCAGTCGCAACTCAACGGACACGGCGAGGCTATCGCTCGTGCGGAGACACATATCAAGCATCTGATCAAAGGCCAGGACAGGCTTGAACTCGGACAACAGAAACTCGACGACAAAATAGAAGGCGTTGGCGGCAAACTTGATGTATTGTTGGCACGCAACGGAGGCCCACCAACCAAGAAGGAAGAAGCCAAGGTCAACGGCAACGAGAAGAAACGTGGCAAGGCGACGCATCCACTGGTCGCGTTGGCAGCTCTTTGCACGGGCCTAGCCGCAGTAATCGCACCGATCTTGGTGTTCTTCAAATAGAAGAGGAGATGGAAATGGCATTGCTCAAAGCTTTAGTAACGATCGTTCATTCGTCTGGACTCACACCTGACGTTACGAACGAGGACGGACTTGCAGTCGCCACCGGAATCGCAGCGGTGGCTGCGGCGGCAAGTTTGGAGATAACGGAAGCGACTTCGTCCCTGTTCGCGTGTGTTTTGCTAATCGGAGGACTTGGCTTCTCTGCTCTCTTCGGCTGGTGGTCCAGCTACCGTAGAGGCAAGCGCGCTGACAACGTCGGAGAGCTGAATCAGGTTGCCGGTCGCCCGCCCAACGTGGACACACAGATATCCGAATAGCTTCGTCGCGAAGTGACCACAAATAAGCCCCAGTGAACCTGGCGCAATCGGTTTAACTTTCGCTTGACGAAAGAGGGGCCACCTTCTACCGGGTGGCCCCTCTGGTTTCTCAGCTTATTGAAACCCAGGTCTTGCACGTTGCGAGAATATCGCTCTCGCTTGCAACCTGGTCCATGAACGCGTTTCGCTCAACGGCGGATACGCCATTCTCTCTAAGGGCGCGTACAACCTTGCCCATCAGAAATATTGCTTCATCTTCATCATCTATCTTCACGTGTACATCCGGGTATTTGCTCACACCCCATCCTTTCGGTGGTTGAGATGTAGCTTCTCAGATCAAGCCACAGTGTCTTGCCGTGTTCGGCCAAGGTTTGAACCCTCGCCCGCCACGTATAGCAGCTTCCGCAACCCAGATCTGCTGCAACGGAGTCCATATGTTGGCCCATCCGCGGCGCAGTAGGAATCGCGGCGCATACGAGCGCATGAACGATCCGTCCATTTGAAGACCACCCCAGTACGGATCGTTCGGGTCAGTCCATGACCCCTCTCCGCCGTGGATGCAAATGAACGCACCATAGTTGGGAGGGCTCTTGTATTTCTTGTTGGTCTCAGCGCGAATTCCACGCCAGCGATTCAACGCCCATCCCACGTAATCAGCTCCGATTGCCCTGCGGTAATACCTGTTCGTCGGAACCTTACTCATGTTCATCAACTTCCGCTTCTGCTGCACATCCTGCACGATCCGATCGATTCTCTCGATCCTCTCCTTGACAAAATGCTTCTGCTGATCCCCTCCTTTAGCAAGAACATCGGGCACCGCAGTAAGTGCGATTGCTGTAACGATGAGAACGATCAGGGAACGTAAGATCGTTCGTCACCTCCTCTCCCATTCGGGGTTTGGACGGCAGGCCAACACTAGGACTTGAACCCAGGACTCTCGTTTACAAGACGAGGGCTTTACCCGTTAAGCTATGCTGGCGCGTCGATTCTTATCTACACCTGCGAGATTGAGTGTGTGAATCCGGTACTTAGTGGGAGTCCCTTCGGCCCTGATTCCGAAGTTTGGGTCGAGGCCATTCCTACTCCCGGTGGCAATTGGGACCCCTGTCAGGCTACAGGGCCGGGACCCTGGACTCCCAATGGAACCGGCAGGAATCGAACCTGCATACAATTCCGGTGTCAATTTTACGGGATGCCGAATGCGAGATGCGTCAGAAGGACGATGAGCCCGCCGGAGACTACCCAACGTAACCCCGGTATCCGATCGTTTAACCACCACGTCGTCTCGCTCAACGTCTTGAATGGTGCTCCCGTTCGTCGCTGCTTCCAACTCACCATCTCCAACACGAATAGGAGAAGACCCCACAACGACCAGACCGTCAGTGACCAGATCATGTAGGGATCTTACCAAGTGGAACCGGCAGGAATCGAACCTGCATCACCCCGCTTAACAGGCGGGAACGTTACCTGATTACGCTCACAGTTCCAGAAATGATCCTGTTGCACCAAACGCTGGACCCCACTCAAGTTCCTCATCGATCTCTGCGCCGGTCACAATGTCGAACTTCCAACACTGATCCCTGGCCCAGTCGAGCGTGGGTGGTCGGCACCAAACAAACTCGTCACTCACTTCCTTGACAACCAATGGCATTGGCAATCGTTCGCTTGAGAGATACCTTGTTATCTCGTCGCCTGCTTTGAGATTCGCAAGCATCATTCACCCCCTGTTGTTTGAGTACCTCCGACAGGATTCGAACCTGTGCTCGCGGGGCCGAAACCCGCTGCTCTAATCCCCTGAGCTACGGAGGTAAGAGACCCAGCCCCGACCAGCACATTTCTCATGGTGCTGCCAAGCCCGCGAGAACAGCGGTCAGCGGCTGGGTCAGTGGACACGGTAGGAATCGAACCTACGGCCGTCTGCTTGTAAGGCAACTGCTCTCCCTAGCTGAGCTACGCGTCCATGCGAATATTCGTGCCACGCGATTTACCTCCGGATAGAATTCTCTTCCAATCCTGCCGTTCGCGCTTTTTTACTGGTTGCACCCGACAGCAATAGCAATATCTGCCGTTCCTCTGCCTCTTAAATCCGTATTGCTTCATAAGCGGTCGGAGAGAATCGAACTCTCATCAGGAGGGTGGAAACCTCATATTCTGCCCTTGAACTACGACCGCGCAAGATCCAGGGGGAGGAATCGAACCTCCGTCTCACGGTCCAGAGCCGTGCGTCATGCCGCTAGACCATCCTGGAATGTCGTTCCTTCTTCTCTCTCCATTTCTGCTCACGTATCTTCCCGGAGAGTGTTGCGTTTCGTTTGGTGTCGTGGTGGGACTTGATCTTTCCGGAAGCGGTTTCAACCACCACCCATTTCTTGCCCCGTTGCTCTACGTGACATGGCATCTCTCAGCCCCCTTTGAAAATGGATCCAATACTCCTCCTTCGAATCCAGCTTGAACCAAATCGGGAATCTGATTTCCCAGAAGAAGTAGCCATTGGGCATGGGCGCTGATGTTGCATGGTTGGTGATCCTCGTGATGGGGGCCATGTTCGAACAGTACCTGCACGGAGAATCGAACTCCGGTTGCGGGCTTGAAAAACCCGAGTCCTGGTCCACTAGACGATGCAGGTATGCGGGGGCTTCACGATCAGCGCTAACCATGAATCCCCCTTCCCCAGGGGGGCTAACGGGACAAACCGTCGCATTTCCGCGGGGCAGTACCACCGGGGAGAATTGAACTCCCGTTACCTGGTTGAGAACCAGACGTCCTAGTCCACTAGACGACGGCGGTAAGACCCCAGGGGGCAAGCAGCGCGATGAACCATGCCTGACTCATCGCAATCGCATCGTGCTGGGGCTAGCGATGCTGCGTGCCGCACATGCCCTGTACCGAAACAAAAGCCAACCCTTGTTCGGTGGAGATGCAATGTTGCGGTTTGCCGCCCTGGGAATCAGACAGGAAGGATTCGAACCTTCGGCATCTCGGATCCAAACCGAGCACTCTGGCCAGGCTGAGCTACTGTCTGATGGTGTTACGGAACCGGGAGGATTCGAACCTCCGACGCCGTGAGACGTTACAGGTTAGCAACCTGCTCGACAACCAACAGTCAACGATTCCCTACTTGCGTTGCTTCTTCTTTTTCTCCGGCCTGATGTCCGGCGTTGCGTCACCGGCAAGATCGACCTTGGCGATGGTGCGAACCGGCATATCGTGTACCACTTCCGGTTGAGTGTGTACGCATAGGAAGCAATACTGCACATAACTTTCGTACTCCGCCTTGCATTGTGGGCAGAAGATTATGACTGTCTCTTCTTTTGTCATAACTGGGTAGGAAGGATTCGAACCTTCAACAACCTCCTTAACAGGGAGATGTTCTGCCAATTGAACTACTACCCAATGGATGAGGTAGGAATCGAACCTACGATGCCAGAGGCTACGGGGTTACAGTCCGCTGTTCCACCGTGGAACATCTCATCCGTGTTGGGGGCCGCGCTTCTGCAATAGGGAGGGCATTCACGCGGCCCCCGGTTTGCGAGGAAGGGAGGATGTTTGAACGCTCTGCGGCAAACGCTCAACACCATATCCTCGCAAATCCCTACGGTAGGAGTCGAACCTACACTTGGCGGGTTTTGAATCCGCTGCCTCTGCCAGATTGGGCTACGCAGGGTATGGCTGCGGCCACCACACAGATATCTATGCGCGCCGCATCTCCCACGGGCATATCTCAATCCAGGTAGGAGTTGTACCTTCAGCGTCCTGAAGGCCAATGACACTGGAGGGAGTCGAACCCACACGGGTATTACCCCACCTGGGCCTAAACCAGGCGTGTCTACCGTTCCACCACAGTGCCTTGAATGGGCTTGGTGGGATTCGAACCCACGGCCTCCGATTTATAAGGACGGCGCTCTAACCCCTGAGCTACAAGCCATTGAAGTAGCGGGAGTGGGATTCGAACCCACGACCTCCAGATTATGAGCCTGGCGAGCACAACCGAACTGCTCTATCCCGCTATGAAATCTTTTTCGTTAAGCCATTGAAACAATTCCTTGACGCATTTCGCACACAACTCAAATTGAGTTTCATCGCGGCAGTTTTCGTATGCCCGCAAATTTCCAATGTGCGCTGTTTCTTTACAACGGTCACACCATCTAGTGCCACCCATGTGCCATCACCACACTACATCGATCCACTTGTTCTGCTTGAGGGAACCATTGAACGGCATGGAATAAACCTTGAGGATGCTCTCCCACCCATCTATGCCGATTTCGTCCGAGAAGGAAAAATTGATCCCTTCAAGAGCGGCGTTCAAATCCTCTGCTTTGTCGAAAACCTTTGCTCTGTTCGGAGTGTCGTACCCGTCGGAGATCTCGAGAATCCATTGCCTTTTCATATCGGCCGGGTGGGATTCGGACCCACGTACTTTGCCTTATCAGAGCAATGCAACAACCAGACTGTGCTACCGGCCATGGAGCGACAGGGAATTGAACCCTGGACCTTCGGAGTGCAAAACCGATGCTCTCCCTGCTGAGCTACCGCCCCGAGTCCCCTTTAGAAGGGGATGTCATCGCTTTGTCCGTTCGCCACTCCGGCTGCCACCGGAGTGCCTTCCTCGTCACGTGGTTGCGACAAGAACTGAACGTTGTCGGCGATAATCTCAACGGCCTGGCGTTTTTGACCGTCTTCCTGCTCCCATTCTCGCCATTCCAGTCGACCATCTACTGCGATGGCACGGCCCTTTGCAAGGTACTGAGCGCAGTTCTCTCCTTGGTTCCCCCAAACAGTAACGTCGAAGTAGTTGGGTTTCTCTCCCCAGTTGCCATCGGCATCCTTCGTCCGGGTATTCACGGCCAACCTGATTTTGCATACGGCCGTTCCACTCGGCGTGTGTCGCAACTCCGGGTCCCTGGTTAGGTTGCCGACGAGAATGGTGCGGTTCACACTTGCCATGTTCCTCCTCTGTTTGTTGCAACGGGGGTGGTAGGAATCGAACCCAACACCTTCGGCTTTGGAAACCGTTGTGCGCCCTGCGCGCACCCCCTGGGTGGGGAACTACCCCACAAACGATTGAAACCAAGACGACGGAGTGATTCGAACACTCGTTTACCCGGTTTGCAGCCGGGGACCTATCCACTCGGTCACGTCGTCGAGTCCCCATGCACGTCGTTTCTGCTTCGCGGATCCACTCCACAGCTTTCACCTTTTGCGGCACGACGTACACGGGATGAGTCGAGAAGGATTTGAACCTTCGGCGCGCACCGCTTCAAGGAACCGCTCTACCGGGCTGAGCTACCGACTCGTGTGTCCCCGCGCTGTGCACGTTTGTGGCTAAACCTGCCGGTGGACACCACAAACTCCCATCACTTTAAGTTCACAGCGACGGAGAATCGACCGAGTAGGTTTCGAACCTACGACCTTGTGATTAAGAGTCACCTGCTCTGCCTACTGAGCTATCGGTCGAGCTACATCTCAATTTTCAAGGAGCTTGGTTCCGTATTGGCAACCGATACCACGATACCATATCAACACTGTTCATGCTGACGAATATCTGACGGTCGTGACGAGTTCTGACCTCGCTACCTTCGCCGTGACAGGGCGATGCTCTACCAATTGAGCTACACGACCAAGCGGGTAGTAGAGGATTCGAACCCCTGTTGCCTCTCGACATAGCGGTTTTCAAGACCGCCGCAATAAGCCAGACTCTGCCAACTACCCATGATGTTGTACCACATGCAGAAACTACGTGCGTTACTTGTGCCAGTCTTCCAATCTCCACTGCAACCAATAACACAAGACTACGGTGCACAAGATCATCCCTACCCCGTACATTCAGTCCCTACTTGGCTCATACCTCGCTGATGTTGTACCACAATGTGTTCGCTCGTGTTACTTGCGGCCGAGCATTGGGTTGTGATCGAATTTCTGGTGAATCTTGATCGCCTCTATTTCTAGCTTTCGTTTGGCGATGTCAGCCATGATCATTTCAAGAGCTTCCTCTGGAGACTTTCCTTCATCAAACATCGTTTTGAGTTTGTCGAGATATCCAAGTTTGTCCAAAATCGGCACGTAGGACTTGTCGATCTCATCGAAAGCGGATAGGGGTTTCTCAGCGTCCAGGTGGGACACTTCTGTCTGGGAATGCGGGCTGTGGACCACCTGCCGTTGCGGTCAGCCGTGGCTTTTTGCCATCGGCTTGTTCCATACGCTGCTCGTCGAAGATTTCGGTCTCGATCTTGCCGTCCTTGTCCTTCCTTTCAACTGTAATGCGAACGCATCCATACATGTACTCGTGCCTTGCCGTTGCAACGCCTTCGTACCCGGTGAGTGTGTCTTGGTAGAGCTTTCCTAGCTTGATTTTCTTAGCCATTGTTCCTCCTCGTTTCCGCCCACGTGTATGGTTTCGACGGTTGATAGCCACGGAAGCGACGTGGACGCTCCTGCGGCTTGTCCGATGATTGGGTGGTGTCGCGGTAACCCCCGGCATTCGAGTTGGCACACGACGCCGCACAACGCTTCCAGAAGATGGCGTAGTCGTACAACCAACGAGTGCCCGAACGCACCCATCTCTCAACCAGGATGCGTCGGGCACCGTCGTCTTTTGGTGAAGGCTTGCCCAAACGTCGATACACGTAGCCATCGTTACATGACGACTTCGTGATCATTCTTCTGGGTTAGCCCTCGCCGAACTGAGAAATGTACGGGAATGACTCCGCACGCTTGCCGGAAACCTTGTACGAGAGATGCTTCAACGAACGGTTCTCTTTCCAGGCGTTGATCCCCTTGATCAGTATCGCCATCTGGTACTCGTTTCCTGGCTTTCCTTTGCGAGCATTGGCCGCGTTGAACCAACGGATGATGGAGAAGATCGCATTGTCCGGTGGCAGATTCACGGGTGTGTGCAGGAGATTGAAGAAC
>SDBT01017628.1_pt1 | contig 11268 bp, 10 predicted proteins | sample 2277101 | NCBI WGS metagenome assembly SDBT01 (sample SAMN10404973, study PRJNA504765) | marine sediment metagenome | isolation source: marine sediment core GS10_PC15, 103 cmbsf | place: Arctic Ocean: Southern Knipovich Ridge | collected 2010 | reverse complement strand
CGTAACCATATTTCCGCAGCGATTCTCCATGTGCGATCGAACTCCTTTCGACCTCGACCATCTATTATAGCAAATGCTCTATCTTTAATCCAGCCATAGACCTCCTCCCTTTTTCGCCGGTTATACGGCTTAAGATTTTTCCTGCGCAAGGAGGCCGACTGATGATTACAATCTCGTTGCTGCACCCCGCTAACTGCCACTCCTTGACTGATATCCGTCATCCTGCTATTTTAGGGCGCCGACATTCATTGGAGGAAATCAATGCAGCGGGGTGCCGATGAGTATTAGCTGCAACAGGCAGAACCCCTTGATTTCCAAGGGCTAACGAATAATAATGTCCTGCGTGAAGCCTGACAAAGTGGCCGCACGGACTTTTGGAAGAGAGCAATAATGGACAAGCCCGTTGTGTTTCGACCAGGCATGAAGTTTCTCGTAGTGATCGTTGCAGGAATCGGCGATTTCGTCGAGGCGGTACCGGTTTTGAGAGCCTTGAGGGAAACCTATCCTGATGCCCGGATATCACTGCTTACTTCCCCACGCGTCTTCGGATATGCTCGTTCGTGCCCGTATGTGAATGATACGATCAGTCTCGGCCCGGGGTTGGGGCGGATTGTGAAGGCGGTGTGGGGTTCGCGGCGCCGGTGTTTCGACGTCATCCTGAACCTAAAGGAGATAGATACGTGGCGGGGCAGTATGCTGATGGCGGCCCTGTTCTACGCGTCGGGGGCGGAAAACAGAGTAGGACGGAACACTTGCGGCCGAGGGTGGTTCCTCAATCTGAGCGTGGACGAGGGTTCTCGTGAGTCAAAGAGCCAGAGTGATTACTTTGCCGATGTGATGAAATTGGTATCCGTTGAGGTGCCTGATGTCGAACCGGAACTCTGGGTCTCAGATTTGGAGGAAAGTTTCGCGGCAGACTTTCTCGCGCACAACGAGATCGACGGGGGCGATTTTGTCGTGGGGATCAATCCCGGTTCCTACCGGCTGACGAGACGGTGGTTTGCGGATCGTTTTGCTTTTGTGGGCGATTATTTGGCAAGAGAGATGGGTGCGCGTGTAGTGATCCTCGGCGGACCGGCCGAAGTTGCCTTAGCCGAGAAGATAGCGGAACGTATGGAATCGACGCCTGTCATTGCCGCGGGCCGCATTGCTTCTGTCGGCCAGTTGGCGGCTCTTATCAGGCGGCTGGGTCTGTTGGTTACGACCAATAGCGCTGCGATGCACATCGGCGGGATGCTGGGGGTGCCGTTGGTCGGGCTTATCGGCGCTGGAGATATTCATAAAGATAGGCCCTGGGGGAAGAAAGAGAGTATGTGTCTGATAGCCAAGGACGTATCCTGCAATCCGTGCTACAAGCGGCGGTGTCGGAAAATGGATTGTATGGCGCAGATAACTGTGGATGACGTGCTGGATGGTATACGTGGGTTGGTTCAGGTATCAGGTGCAATCCAGTGAATGCTGGCAGTGTTGGGAGAAAGCGACGCCCCAAGGTTCTGCATATTATTACCCGGCTGGACAGGGGAGGGTCGGCAGAAAACGTCTTGCTGACGGTCCTCGGGCTCAAGGAGGAATTTGCGATCGAATATGGGAGAGGCGGGAAAAAAGTGGGTGTTTCCGCGATTCTCGCGGGAAACCATGATTGAGAAGCTGGGAGGTCTCTATTCTGTTGAGTAAGCGGCAAGGTGATTTACCTATATGATCGATGAACAAGTGACTCAGGGAAGCGATCTGTACCACCGCACGGTTCGGGGCGGATTCTGGGTGTTTGTGCTTAGGGCAACAGAGAAAATACTCAACTTAATCAGGCTCATTATTCTTGCTCGACTCTTGGTCCCCGACGATTTCGGACTGTTAGGGATCGCCCTCCTTATCGTTGCTTCTCTAGAGACCTTTTCACAAACAGGACTTAAAGAGGCATTAATACAGAAGAAAGAACACATTGAGTCATATCTTAATTCTGCATGGACATTATTGTTGATAAGAGGTGTAATCTTATCCGTCGCAGTTTATTTTTCCGCCCCTTACTTAGCCACCCTGTTTAAGTCTCCGGAAATTGCACTCATTACACGAGTTATAGGCCTTTCCCTGATTGTCAGAGCCTTGACTAATATAGGAGTTGTGTATTTTCTTAGAGACATTGATTTCAAGAAACAACTAGCTTACAAAGCAAGTGGGACCATCGCAGATTTTGTGGTGGCTGTTTCAGCAGCTCTAATCTTGAGAAATGTCTGGGCCTTAGTCTTCGGAGTTCTAGCTGGAGATATTGCAAGATCTATTGCTAGCTATATTGTGCATTCTTATCGGCCACGATTTGATCTGGATTTCAAGAAGATGAGAGAACTGCTCGGTTTTGGCAAGTGGGTCTTAGGCTCTAGCACAATCGGGTTCTTAGTTACACAAGGAGATGACGTTTTCGTTGGCAAGGTTCTTGGTGCAATGACTTTGGGCTTTTATCAGCTCGCTTACAAGATATCCAATATGCCAACAACAGAAATTGTACATATGGCTTCACGTATTACATTTCCTGCCTATTCTAAATTGCAGGATAACACTGACAGGTTGAGCAGGGCCTATCTGAGGGTTTTGCGATTGACGGCCTTCTTGTCTTTTCCTTTCGGCGGCTTGATATTCCTGTTGGCCAATGATTTTACTATACTATTCCTGGGAGATAAATGGCTTCCTATAGCCCCCGTAATGCAGGTTTTGGTTTTTTGGGGGTTAATACGTTCTATAGGAGCAAGCACAGGACCAGTCTTTTACGCTATAGGCAAGCCAGCGATTGTAACTAAATTGCAATTCCTTCAACTAGCTTTATTGGTGATTCTCATATACCCCTTGACGATGAGACTCGAGCTTATAGGAACTTCTCTTTCGGTAGTCTTTGCGGCATTAATTCCAAACATCATGGTATGCATTAAGTTGCTGCAGACCCTAAAATGTAAAACCAGTGAGTTTCTCAAGTTCATATGTATACCACTCATTAACACAGCAGGAGCTATTTTATCGATAGTTGTCTTAAGGAATTATATCATGACTGGTGTCAGCTTTGGACTTTTTGCAGTTTATATTTCAGTATTTATCGCAACGTACTTGATCCTCGTCCTTATAACAGAGAGACTATTTAACTATGGGATATTACCAACGCTAAGAACACTAAAGGGGACATCGAAATCGTGAATAGTATTCCTGAAGACCAGAAGGAGTTTTACGAAGATTATTGGAAACAGCGCAAGCGAGAAGGCCACTTGCATACTGAAGAAGATATGCGAGCCCCTAAGAGGATAGAGATCGCTAGAGATATGATTATTGAGGACCTAGAGGACAGACAAGAAAATACCGTGACGATTCTAGATGTCGGTTGCGGCGAAGGAGCTTTAGGCAAGCTCTTAAAGGAACGACTCAAAGATGGAGCAACGGTAGTCGGATGTGATATATCGGATTCTGCAATAGAGGAGGCTTCCAAGTATTATTCTGATTGCTTTCAGGTTGATTTTGATAAATGCGATCTTGGACACAGGTTTGCTGAGAAAGAATTTGACTGCATAGTGTTATTAGAGGTTCTTGAGCATCTATTTGAGCCTGGCAATATTCTTAAGCAATGCTGTTCGATCCTAAAAGATGATGGCATCCTCGTTGCTTCTTTCCCAAACATTGCTTGGTATAGATATAGGATTGACATGCTTAAGGGTAATTTCCCCAGAGGCTATTGCCTTCTATCAGCCCGTGAACATATTCAAAATTTTACCCTACGCTCCTTTTTGCAGTTACTGAAGGACAATAAATTTGAGCCCGTAAGAACAGATGGCCAATTTATCGGCCCCAGAAATCTTGGTTTAGGCAAGTTCTTCAAGTCTTTCATGAGAAAATTCCCCGGTTTATTTGGTTATCAAATTGTTATTAAATCAAGAAAAGCCAAAGAAGAAGACACATGAGGGAAGAAAAAGGTGTCCTAGTCTACGTAGTTAGTTCTTTCCCGGCAGTCACCACCACATTCATTATTAATGAAATTTGCGCTTTACGGCAACGAGGTTGGCAAATAGATATACTGTCTTTGACAAAAGGGAAAACTGATTTGATACAGCCACGGGCAAAGGAACTGCTACCCTCCACAACCTATGCAAAGCCCGTTTTCTCATGGCCGACACTTAGGGCCCATTTCTATTTCTTGTTTCTTCATCCCTTGGCTTACATATCTACATTCTCATACATATTTTCATCGAGAATCTTCCCCTGGCATCTGTCCGAATTAAGGCTGTTTATAAAGGCCGTTTACTTAGCTTGGGTCATAAGAAACAGAAAGATTCTTCACATTCATGCTCATTTCGCCGGCGTTAATGCTGCATCTGCAAGTATTATCGCTAGTCTTCTTCGGAAGGATTTTAGCTTTATAGCTCATGCTATAGGGATATTTGTTTTTGAAACCAGTCGCAGTCTTAGAGGACTAATAAAGAGGGCAAAGTTCGTGCTGGCTGAATCCGGGTTTCACATTCGATATATGATCGATAAAGGAAGAGTAGATTTCAGCAACAAGGCTCACGTTCTGAAAAACAGCGTTTTTGCTCAAGATTTTCAACCCAAGAAAGACTATGAGATGGGCCTGCCTTTCCTGCTTACAGTAAGCCGTTTGTGTGAAAAGAAGGGCTTGATATATCTTATAGAAGCATACCGCATCTTGAAGGAAAGAGGCGAAGAATTCAAGGCTTTGATTGTTGGTGAAGGATATTTAAGACAGGAGCTACAAAATAAGATAAAGGAATACAACTTGGAAGATAGAGTTGAGATAAATCCGTTTGAGGATTCTGATAAGATAAGAGAGCGTTTTTCTCAATGTGATGTTTTCGTTCTGCCTTGCGTTGTAGCATCTAATGGTGATATGGATGGAATGCCGCTTAGCCTAATCGAGGCAATGGCTTCTGGCCTACCGGTAGTCTCCACGCCTATCTCGGGTATTCCAGAGTTGATCAGCAACGAGAAGACAGGTTTTCTTGTTTCCCCTAGAGACGGTGAGGCTTTGGCAGATACCTTGCAGCGTCTGCTTAGAAATGAGGATTTGCGCAAGAAAATTGGACTAGCAGCCAGAGAACACATTCTGGAGCACCATAACTTAACGAGAAACATAACTATCCTGGAAGAACTACTTCGCAGGGGCGGGGACGAACGTGATGAATATATTGTACCTTAGTCATGCCTGGAATATTATCGGGGGCGGAGAGGTGAGCCTTCTTGCCCTGCTTGCGGAAATTGACAGAAGTGAATTCCAGCCGTCCTTGATGGTTTCGGACGAGGGAGAGGTTGCGAATAGAGCCAGGGCGCTGAATGTCCCCGTCATGGTCATCCCCTTTAAGAGACTGCGGAATCCTCTGAACCTTTGCTGGTGTGTCGGATTTGTCAAGAGAATGCTGAAAATCCTAAGACAGGAACAGATAGGTTTGATTCACTGCAACTCTACAAGCGGCATCGCACTCTTAGGGAGCATCGCAGCTCGGATTGCCGGCATACCCTTTGTCTGGCATGTCAGGGTCATTACTTTCGGATGGCTGTTGGACTTGTTTGTAGGGTTGTTGTCCACGAGGATTATTGCGATATCAGAAGCGGTTAGGAACAGATTCTGGTGGATGCGCGGAAGCCCACGACTTGTTATCGTGCACAATGGGGTAGATTTGCAGCGATTCAATCCTTCGGTCGAAGGTGGGTCCTTCAGGAAGGAGATAGGATGCGGGGACAAGGATCTGCTGGTCGGGACGGTAGGCAGATTTCATCCGATTAAGGGCTATGAATATTTCATAAGGTCGGCAAGTGTGGTCGTGAAGAAAGTGCCGGAAGCGAAGTTCTTAATCGTAGGGCTCAATTATCATGAGAATAACAGGTACTTGGATTCGTTGAGGAATCTAGCCAGGGATCTCGGATTGGAGGACAAGATCATCTTTACCGGCAGCAGAGACGACGTACCTGAGATTATGGCTTCCCTGGATTTATTCGTGTTGTCGTCGACAGCGGAAGCGTTCGGCAGGGTGGTGGTCGAGGCCATGGCCTGTGGAAAGCCCGTGATCGCCTTTGGAGGTGGAGGGGTGCTGGATATCGTTGAGGACGGAGTCACAGGGTTGCTGGCTGCACCGAGAGATTCCGATGGGTTGGCGGATAGGATAGTGCGCGTCCTTGAGGATAGAGATGCCGCGGCGGAGCTAGGTACGAAAGGCAGACAACGAGCGGAAGAATTATTCGGCATAGCTGCGCATGCAAAGAAAATAGAGGATTTGTACCTGGGGCTCATCCATAGGGAGGAAGATGATACATAGAAGCTGCAATATCTGCGACGGGGAGAACTTTGAGATCCTCGAGGCAGACGGCGACTTCAAAGTCGTTGAATGCCAAGACTGCGGCCTGGTTTTTGTTAATCCCCAGCCGGATCAAACAAAACTCTTTGAGCACTACAACGAGGAATACTACGCCGCGTGGCTAAACGAACAGGCTGTTGCGCGAAAGAAAATGTGGCGGAAACGAGTAAAGAAGATCCAGCGGTTTGAAGAGAGAGGACGGCTCCTGGATGTTGGTTGTGGCACGGCCCTGTTCGCGGATGTGGCACGGCATGAAGGGTGGGATGTTTGCTGCACGGAGGTATCCGAGTACGCGGCGCGGCATGCCAGGGAGGATCTCGGTATCGAGACGTTCCGTGGGGAGCTTAAAGATGCGGATTTCCCCGACGAGTTTTTCAATGTCATCACCTTGTGGCACGTGTTGGAGCATACGAGGGATCCGTTGGAAAACCTGATGGCGGCAAGAAGGATGTTGAAGCCTGACGGACTGCTGGTCATCGCTGTGCCGAACGTAAGGAATTACATTTATAGGGCCGTATACGCGATGATAAAATGGAGACAGCCCAAATTGTTTTCTGTGAATGCCAGAGAAATTCATTTGTATCACTTTTCCGTTCATACACTGAAGAAGATAATGGATAAGGCAGGCTTTGTGGCGTTGAAAGTTGATATCGATAGAGAGCGAATTATCTTCGGAGAACGGATTATAGATATCTTAGCATGGCTTGTATACAAGATTGCTGGGATTAATCTTGGGCTAGCACTTGAGATTTATGCCAAGAAAACATAGGAGACCTTCCTGATAGGCCGGTGATAAATCATGGACACTATAAGGCTTTCTTGAAGATCTCTAAGGTCTTGTTGGCCGAGTCTCGCCCTGAAAAACGTTTTGCTTGTATCGGACCCTTCCGCATCATCTCTTTTCTTAAGGCATCTTCAGTCAGAACTCGTAAAATCGCCGCAGCAAGCTCGTCCGGCTTGCAAGAGTCTGCCAAGATTGCCGCTTCAGCCGCTATCTCTCTCATCGGGGGAATGTCCGAGGCGATGACGGCAGTTCCGCAAGCCATCGCCTCAACGACGGGCAAGCCAAATCCCTCGTATAATGATGGAAAGACTAGTGCCGCGGCCGCGTTATATAGATAGGGCAAGACCTCATCTTCAACGAAATCCGCAAATATTACACGGTTCTCTAACCCTTCCGTTTCAACTAAGCGCGACAGAGGTCCATAAAACTTATCTTTCTTGCCGCATATGAATATCTGGTATTTGCCCTGGAACTCGTCGGGCAGCAGCTTATATGCCCTTATTAGTCCGGCTAAGTTCTTATGTGGGCTTAGGTTGCCGACATAGAGAATAAAGTCCTTCAGCGAAGGAAACCGCTCCTTTATGATCTTGAGACAATTCTGTTTAGCAAGCGGCTTAAATATATCCGCCACACTATCATAAACTATGTCGATTTTGCCGTACGGTACCTTCATAGAAGTCTCTATCGTCTCTTTTGAGTGTTTGGAAACGGTGATTATCCGTTCGGCTCTTCTTGCCATGACCGAATACCAGAATCTCAAAAAGGCCGACCTGATGGTCTTGTTCGGGCTTGGAAGGAGAGGGCATATATCATGAATGGTAATAACCAGTATAGCCGAAGTGAATATCGGGCCTTTATAATATGGCGAATAGAAAAGGTCTATTTCCTCTTTTCTTATTTGGTAAGGTAGAACGATCTGATCCCAGAAGAGGGTGAAAAATTCTGGAATAATCTTCAGCCTTATTCTAGGCGCTTTTAAATTGAAGGAAGTTCGTTGGTTGCCAAACAGAATATATTCATTTTCCGTGTCGTTCTCGGCTACATAAGCCAGGAAATTGAGAAGGTATCGGCCAATCCCCGTCATCTTCTCTTTCTCTAATTCCCTGACATCTATTCCTATGCGCATAGTTGTATCTTGCCCCTAATCTCACTTGTTGGCAAGCCCTCTGTCATACCTCCTGCCCGGTAACGAAAAGAATATCGTCTACACGCCCTGAGACTTTCTCGATACAAGGCATTTGTCTGCCACATGAGCAAGGGGTACCAGATTCGCAACCGGCCAACGAAAGCTATACGACGAGAGAAAGATTCCCGCGACTCATAGAGTATCCCCAAAATTCTTGTCCTTACTGTCTCGTTCCCGGCTGTCGCGGCCATGCAGGTATCTATTCTCAACGAACACCATGAACGAGCCTATCAAGAAGAAAATGATTATGGACTGAAGAAGAATCAGGAAGGTGTCTATCTTGCGTGCATTTCGAAGGACAATAGCTCCAAATCCAAGCCACAAAGTTATCAGAAAGATTATTTCCACGGCAATTTTGTGCGGCAAACCGATGGCCGTTAGCCGATGGTGGAAATGATCCTTGCCCGCGTAACCCAAAAAGTCATCCAATGTCCGTATTTCCCCTCTGCGAAAACGATAGACGTACGTAAAAACAGCATCAAATACGGCAACACCAAGTATCAAGAGGGGTATCACTATCGCTACCTCGTTCTTTGAATGAAAAACATCGTTACGCGAGCCCCATTTTCCCTGTATGGTGAGGCATCCCATGAGAAATCCAAGGAAAGTCGCACCCCCGTCACCCAGGAAGATGAGTGCGGACTTGCCGAAGCGAAAATTAAATGGCAGAAATCCAAGACATGCGCCGGTTAGGGCAAGGAGCAGATAAAGGTATTCCGGCATTACAAGCTGATAGGCCACAATGCCGAGAAGCGAGGCGGTGATGAATATGTAGCCCGTTGCCAGCCCATCCATACCATCGAGGAAATTGATGGCATTGGTAATGCCCACTATCCACAAGAGCGACAGGACTACTTCGCAGGTTATTCCCCATGAGGTATCGGGTAGGAATGAGATGCGCACACCACGGTATACCACAATGCCTGCCGCCAGGAATTGTACAAGAAGGCGGATTTTGGCGGGAAGTGTCTTGTAGTCATCAATCGTGCTGATCAACAGAATTACCGTGGAAATACCTATTATCCACCAGAATATCTCGGGGGAGCCGATGCGTCTGTGGAACAGAACCAATGTTGTCAGGAACGACAGAAAGATCGCGAGCCCGCCAAGAAGCGGTGTTGGCCTGTGATGAACCTTTCTGAGGCTGGGTCGATCCAGCACGTTGTATCTGAGGGCCAGCCATCGACATATGGGTACGATGTTGAGGCTCAGGAGGAGGCTGAAAGCAAATAAGTAGAGGCCGAAAATCTTGTTGTGTTGCTTGATTGGGAGTGTAGCATACACGCCGATGACCAGCAACAATCCCGCCATATAGAAGGCCTGCATGCGCCAGTTGATGTTCTCAGAAGTTGCCTTGTTCACCGAGAATCTCCTCATAGACCTTGTCAATCTCCTTAACCATGGTGTCAGCATCGAAGTCCTTTTTCAAGCTCTTTTTTCCGGCTTCACCGAGGTGCCATCGCTGCGTTTCGTTCTTGGCAAGGCGGATAATGGCCTGCGCGATCTGGTCCGGTGAATGCGGATCAATAAGCAAGCCATTGGACTTGTCTTCTATAAGGTCAACAATTCCGCCAACCCTGGCAGCAATAACCGGTACGCCGGCCGCCATCGCCTCAAGGACTACCCTGCCCATGCCCTCGAAGTGTGAAGCGAGGACCGCGATGTCCAGAGATGCCGTCACTTGAGCAACATCATCACGGTGACCCAGAAACACCACATTGTCTGCCACGCCGGTTTCCCGTGTTAGATCTTCCAGTTTCCTTCTTATAGGCCCGTCGCCAATAAAGAACATCTTCAGGCCGGGCAACGTCTTCAAGATGATCGGCATAGCTCTGATGATATCAGAATGGCCTTTGCCCTCCCACAACTTGGACACCTGTCCGACAGCTATCTGGTGAGGCTGCAGGCCAAGGGCTGTGCGTGTATCCATCCGGTCGGTCTCTGATACATCGAAAGCTTTGGTATCGATACCGCTGTATATCTTGCGGATAGTGCGGCGTGATGCCATGTTGTGGGACAACCACAGGTCAACCAGGGGTTGTGAAATGCATATCGTTCTTGTGCACCAATTGGCGCCAAGCTTTTCAAGGAAAAGAAAAAGATTGCGTCGCAGGAATGGCTCATTCTCATGAAATGCAAAACCGTGGACGGTATGAACAACAGGAACACTTCCTGCGAGGCGTGCGGCGAGTCGGCCGATGAAGCCGCCCTTTGAGTTGTGTGTATGGATCAATACATGCTTTTCACGACGGATCAGGCAATAAAGTTGCCACAATGCATGAATGTCTTTAAGGGGATTCATTTCGCTGACGAAGTTCCTTATGGTGTGTACACGCATGCAGTTTTCGCGAACAAGGTCATTGAGTTTGCCCCCTGGCGCACAGGCCATTGACATCTCATACTTGTGCTTTAGGCCATTCATGCTGAGAAAAGTATTAATACCGGAACCGGAGATGATGGGAAGTGTATGGACGTGAAGAATCTTTGCCCGACTACTCTTCATCATACCAATCCGCAGTCCGGCTTTGGTGCGCACAATGGAAGAGCAACAACGATCCCAGCCACAAACCAGAACGGCTCCATGATCCGGATGATAATGAAGGTCTCCGCTGCGATACCCATCATGAGAAGGCCGAGAACAGCACAAATCAGTCCCATACTGAGCCCTCGGTGAAAATTGTCGAGATCCTGATCGGAGTAGTATCTCCACGCGGTCTTGAGTATTCTTGCAATCAGCCAGATAAAAATGCAGAATCCGACCAGCCCCACTTCGCGAAATATTCTGGAATACTGCACGTCATAAATCGCACGACCGCCGGGAACGCCCTCCCCCAGCAAAGGGTGTTCGATCAACGTAGCGATTGTCTCCTTCACTCCAACTATTCTGGCCATAGCAGAATCGTCCAGTACGATATCGAAAGGCAGCCTCCCTGAATCGCCCGACTGCAATTTGCCTGCATATC
>SDBT01017627.1_pt1 | contig 11269 bp, 11 predicted proteins | sample 2277101 | NCBI WGS metagenome assembly SDBT01 (sample SAMN10404973, study PRJNA504765) | marine sediment metagenome | isolation source: marine sediment core GS10_PC15, 103 cmbsf | place: Arctic Ocean: Southern Knipovich Ridge | collected 2010 | reverse complement strand
CTCGTATTGAAGTTCGAGCTCATTGAGTGCTTCATACATCTCGAATACTTCCTTTGCACTGAAGGATTCGATTTTTCCCCTGTATTTGTCTCTGAACTCTTCCGCTGCTTTAACTACTGCAGTGAGTCGTTCTTCAATATAACCAGGGTCATCGAATTTTACCATTTGGGAGAGGTCCCAACTCATCTTCTTTGACTCAGTCATTGTAATCGTACCAAGTAATTTTCCAAAAGAGCTTCTTAAGAGTACTATGTCATAGGCAGAGGGTTAACAATAGTTGAAATTCTTACAAGATTCTCTCATGAAGAATTAGGCTTATCTCATGATTTCTTCTTTTTAACCACACAGTAGAATCATAGAGAGGAACGAATTCAGGTGAATGAATGCACCAGAGGTTTTGAATACCCATTTCTTGAGAAACCTCTAGATTCTTTGATAACCCAGATAGAAAAGAATCAGGACTTGTTGCATAAAGTGTAAAACACCATTCAGGACCATAGCTTGATGTCTGGTCTCCACTCACAGTAAGAGTTGCACCTGAATCATTAGTGCCCGCGAAATACTTCGCTGATTTTCCAATGTCAATAATTTTCTTCGCTGTGACATCAAAGACATCCCAGTGAAATACCAAAGCATTTAGTGGCACGAGGTCTGGATGCTTCTCAAGAAACTCCGGAACATCTTCAGGTTCAATCTGTTCAACCTCGATTGAATTATTTCTCCAAGTTATCTTGCGGCGATATCCTTTCCAGAAGACTTGGAATAGTAACATTTGTTTCATTCCAATTGAAGCTGCTAGTTTGATAGGTGCGATATTATCTCCAGAAGTAACTAAGCGTAATCGTTGAACATCAAGATTTTTCGAAATATCAACAAGATGATTGGTCATTTTCTGACCTAGCCCCTTTTGTCTAACATCCTCGTGAACTCGAAGACCTTCCAGCCATGCGGTCTTACCCTCATCGATAATTCTAATATTGGCAACTCCAATTACTTTCTCATCACGCTCAAAGACATAAGGATGGCATTGAGGATTCTCAAGCCATTCCCCAATTTTATGCGGTAGATGATCATGACCTCCCCATGTAGTCTTAGAAATCTCAATTATATCAGGTATGTCAGATTCTTTGAGAAGTCTAAGTTTAGGATCCAAGATTAGATGCACCTCACATTGATTTCCCTTCAGACAATCTCCTTTAACCAAGAAACGACCTCTGAGTATGCCATGATTCGATTCTCTAATTTTGCTAAGCCATGTCCCTCATCAGCGAAGCGTAGCATCTTCACTGGCAAACCTTTCGCTTTCAATTTATCATGCATCTGTATTGATTCGGATAGTGGGACCCGTTCGTCATTGTCCCCTTGAATAATGAAAAGAGGTGCTGCAATTTTGTCAATTTTGTGAATCGGACTGATCTTGACTAAAGTTTCCATGTCGTGCTCTAGACTTCCATACTCGGCCTCTCTGAGAGACCTCCGCCATGCTGCCGTGTTTTGAAGAAATGTCACAAAGTTAGAGATACCTACAATATCGACACCAGCTTTCCATAATTCAGGGTGTTCTGTCATAGCAGATAGAACAGCAAATCCTCCATAGGACCCTCCGTAAACTACGAGTAGTTCCCCGTTGATTTCATCATCTTCACTCTTTAAGTGAAGAGCCAAGTGTTTGATATCTGTGATGGAGTCCAATCGTTTCTCAACATTATCAAGGTCTAGGTACGTTCTTCCATAACCTGCACTACCTCGAATATTAGGAGTGATCACCGCAAAACCCGAGGAGAGATAAAATTGAATCACTGGGTTAAAGTCAGGACGGATCTGTCCCTCAGGACCTCCATGAATCATTAGAAGCGCTGGCCACCCACCTTCAGGTTTGTCACCTAGAGGTATGTATCTGAAATATGGGACACTCAGGTTATCGAAGCTATCAAAACGGTGAAGCGTGGATTCAACGAAACAAGATGGATCAAGCCCGGCTGTACTCACTTCATTTGGTTTCCAGTTCGACATGTCTTTGATATTAACTATCCAAATATTTGTAGACTGAACTCCAGAACTGACCGTCACAGCTAACAGATGTTCATCACTTGAGAGGCGTAGACCAGCATTCCAGGAACGTGCGTCTCCAGCTGAAATGACTCCTCTAAGGGGAAAAGGTAATGTTTCAAATTCATTATAGCCATCCTTTGAGAACTTGGCGCGATGAATGGTACTATAGCCCTCTTGATTTTCTACAAAATATGTCCAAATCGAATCCTCGCTGTGCGAGTACTTCTCAATCTCAAACTGTACTTTATCTGATAGACCATTGAGTGAATTAAAATCTCCAGATGTAGAGATTATCGCTAATCGTTTGAAGTCTGCTTTGTAATCTGTATTCACTAAGATGTGTTCTGAATCAAGCCAACGTACGATTTCCCACCGAATTGGTTCATTGCCGCTAATTGGAGCTGTTAGGTCTAACTCGTTATCGTTGTTTACATCTAGAAGTAACAGATGTTGGTCCATATTTCCTAGATATTGTATCATGAGCACTTTGCTTTCGTCGGATGAAGCTCCAGCAACCACAATGATTCCTCTCTTAGGTTCGTAAATTCGTTCTGGTTTATTCTCCCTAAGTGGTATTTTCCATCGATAGACATCAAGTCGCGCACTATCAACAAGGTTGGCACTGAAGTAAAGGTAATTCTTTGTAGCTCGTGAAATCCGGTGTTTTGCTCCTAGTTCTGAAGTCAACCAGTGCTGAGTTCCTTCCTCCTCAATAAGCCCAATCTGGAAGTTCTCATCACCACCACGGTCACGTGTAAAGATAAGAGTTCCATCAGACAAGTATCGTGGGTCGGTACATCTATCTTCTTCATCAGTGAGTTGTGTTCGTGGAAGTATCTTTCCTCTCTCTACGTCACAAGAGTAAATTTGGAAAAGGCCAGTAGCATTTGATGTAAAAGCTATTCGCTTGCCATTAGGATGCCAGGTAGCTCCTCCTGCGGTCTCTATTGCAAGATAATCTTCGAATCTAATCACAGAAGTCATACCTTTTTTAGAAGATACCTCTGTTTTGAGTATTTCTTTGCATTCAAGAATTAGAAAATTCACTTCTCTTCTTTATTATAAGACAAGTAATTCCAATAATACTAACAGATCCAATTGCAAAAAGACCAAAGAAATTCTGATTGATGAAATTTAGATCGATTATAGGACTCACACCATTGTAGTTGAAACCATCAAATCCTCCTCTAGATGTATGTCCATATGTATCATTGGCCCAGAAATATGCATAGATAATACTATCATAAATCGGTGGATTGAATTGAACTGTTGCTGAGCATTCATGCGTCACATCATCATACGAAACATCTGTCCATTGAATCCATGACTCTTCATCTAAATCATTCCAGTTATCAATCTGACCAAGATGGTAGTACAATAGGATTGTATCAATCCCAGACTCATCAAAAACAGAGTCCGAAAATGTGTAGAAATAAAGCCCTTCCGAACCCGCTGTTATAGTTACACAAGTGTAAGTAATTTTAGAAAAGTCGGGCCAGCTATTTCCAAAAGTTGGACCCACTAAATCATCATCTTGAGCAATGAAATTATGTTGAATGCATCCGACAGAATTCTGCGAATGATGAGGTTGGACAATGATATCTGAAGATTCCTTGGTGTAATTCTGCGTGTTACTAATTATCAGAAATAATAGTACAGAAAGAAGTAGGAAGTGAAATGGACGCCCTCTCATTATATCCACATATGTTTCAATTTGTGTAGATTCTAATTAATCCTACGGTGTTCCTTCTAACACAAATTCATCATTAATACAGAAGTAGCGTCCGAGGGAGAACTTTACCAGCTTTTATCTCACAAGTATAGATCTGAAATAGACCTGTAGCATTCGATGTAAATGCTATCCGCTTGCCATCAGGATGCCACGTCGCTCCGCCTGCCATTTCTATAGAGAGGTACTTTATGAACTTGTGACCAGAAGTCATAATCTGAGAAAGTTCAAAGGTTGTATTGAATATTTCTTTATATTCAAGAAATGGAAGTATTCATTCTCCTCCTAACTATAATGAAAATGATTCCAATCATACCAATAATTGCAATTACGAATATGCCAATATTCTGTTCGATTTCATATAGAAGGTATGGAGTCATGCCATCGTAGTGGTAACATTGTAATCCTCCTCGGGATTCACGTCCAAATGTGTCATTTGCCCAGTAGAATGCATAAATGGGATCACTATAAATTGGTGGATTAAAATGCAAAGTTGTTGAGCATCGATTTGTATTAACATCATATGAAACTATATCATACTGAATCCATGATACTTGTTCAAGTATCTGATCTTTGTTCAAGTACCACTCATCTATTGGTCCAACGTAATAATACAGCAAGATAGTATCTATTCCAGATGGATCATAGACGGAATTAGAAAATGTATGAGAATAGGTATAATTCGATCCACCGGTAGTGACTACAAACCCGATCGTTTCGGTTAGGAAAAATTCCCAGCTATAACCAAATATTGGACCATATAGATCCTCAGCAATCAGAATTGATTCATTCAAAGACAACGCTTCGTTACCAAGTTTGTCCTTTGATTGAACTTGAAAAGTGATAGTGCATGGAGAAGCGAAAGAAAGTTTTGGAGAGTACCAATAAGGAATCGTAGCTTCAGGGTCCCCACTCTCATCTAGTTCAGAGAAGTATCTCTCAATATCACTACTCATATTTACATAAACCCACGATGAATCGTCTATTATATATCTCAAGTACACCTCGGTAACACCATTTACATCCATTACATCAACAGCTATCTCGAATTCTTCATCTGTTTCGTACAGATCACCGAAAGACAGTATCGTTGTTGGACCTTGATTATCATCACCATATGAACTTGGATTTTGAACTAAGGGATGATAATCAACATAATACTCTTCGAAACTATACGGATAATCACCAATTCCATCTGAATTGATGTCATCTGAATAATGGTTAGACCAATAATTATACTCGTAATAGTGTCTTCTGTATATCCCATCATCATGGTGAACATTGAGAGTGTTATTGATGAAAGCATTGTAGAAGAAATTACATCTATCACCGCGGTGAACATATAATCCAAGAGAATTTTTCATTATTTGGTTCATTTGAACCAGAACATCATCAACCCAATCAAGATTTATCCCAACATCACAATCATTGATTTTGTTGTTTGATAGGTTAGCAAATGAAGGTGAAGACCAATGGAATAAATAAAGATGAATACCAACACCTAGAGGATTTGAAAGAAAGCAATTCCTAATCTCAAATGCTGCTGTTGTATTAGTGATGTAGATACATGCAGTATCATCTTCGGATATACTAATGTTAAGATTATCTATCAAATAGGGATCATTCAAAGTTCCATTTCCTTGAAATCCCAAGAGAAGAAAATCATCATTAGAAGAAATATAGATTGGTTCATGTGAAATATAACTACTCTGTATGTATACGATTGGATTTGGCAATTTAGAAGGCTGAGTCGTTCTATCTTGAGAATCCGTTGTATAGGTCTGCGATGAACTCACTATCGAGAAAAGGAGTATAGAAAGAAGTAGGAATTGAAATAGACGCCCTCTCATTATATTCACATTTGTTTACATTTGTGTAGATTCTAATTAATTCTGCGGTGTTCCTTCTAACACAAATTCATCTTTAGTACAGAAGTACATAACAGTGTTAGCCGTCGTCTCGAAAATTCTAATCATTATTGATTTAGAGATAAACCAAGAATGCATTTAACTCACGAAATCTACGACGTGATAGATTTTACTGATTTCCAGTGAACAACAAACAAGAAGTGAAGAAGATGAGAAAAAGATCAATGGGTATATGCTTCGTTGGGCTATTAGTCAGTGCAATTATTCTTGGCGGTTTGTACGTGTTACTCACCCAAGTAGAATTGGTCGACTATGATGAAACTGTGACTATCTACGAGGATACATATTCGGAAGCTGAGAATATTTCAATTTACTACGATGTTTGTTTTCACAATGTAACATTCAATGTAGTTGATGACCCTGGTTTTATGATAAAAATTAATTGGAAACTTACTGTCCTTGTCGAAGGAGCTAAAGGAAAGAACACGAATCTTCAGGTAACAAATACTTCGTACAGTAGGTATGTGACCATTCAGATATTGAAAGAAAATCCCTCTGATGTATGTGCATTGAATAAGGGCGATGCAGAAGCAACTGTCAATGTTACCATTAATAGTGCATACACTCTTGACATTGAGGCATTGGCCGGCCATGGGAATATCAATCTAACTGCAAACAATGCAACTTTTGACAACATCTACTTCCATCATGGTATAAATTGTCCTGGCAACAATGGAATATACATAACGAATTCAACAATCTATGAGGATCTAACTTGTCAAGTTACAACAGGTAATTATTGGGTACGACTTGATAATGTAGATGTTAGGGGTACAATATTATGTACACCTGCAAGTAGTGGAACACTAATAGAACTTTGAAGATATTTTAATGTATAAGAGCTAGGAGATATATTTCTCCAGCTCTTTCAGATGTTTTAGCAGTGGTTCTTTTTGGTCGCTCTTCATCAGCTCATCTTTGATAGCGTTTAGATTGTGCTCAACATGTCGATGAAGTTCCTGAGTGCTCATAGAGTCAAGGTCAAAACTCCAATCTCTGAACTTTTGTAAATAGTCGATGTTTTGTTTTATCAGGTCGGGCTTCTCCATGAGGGGATCATGACCCGCGACGATGTATTTGCAATCAAATTCGAGATAAGACTTCAGGGTTCGGATATACTGGTCAAAGTTAACATGATTCAGGTACGGGAATGGACTCTCTACATTATCTCCAACGAACAAGACCTTGTCCACCATATCATAACAAGAAGCTGAGTCTAGAGTATGTCCAGGGGTATGGAAGAATTTAACTCCTTCATCCTCGAATCTCAAAGTTTCTTGAAATGTTCGATTAGGCGGTATCAACTCTATTTCACCTCTCTGATGGTCTGCATACTTCACAAGAGATGCTTCACTCTCAGCTAGGATTCTCGCCTTGCAACGCTCATGCCCAATAATCGTTGCATCCTTGAATGCACCATTCCCCCAGTAGTGGTCATAATCAGCATGCGAATTGAAGACAACAATGGGTTTTCCTGCGTGCCCCTCTTCAGCTATTTTATTCTGCACAAGCTTCATAGAATCGTTCCCTAGAAATGTGTCCAGAACGAAGACATAGCGTTTTCCAAGGATTACATGGACGCTCGTGTAGTATGGATATTCAAATGAGAATAGGATACCTCTACTGCTAATTTTCTGAAATGTCATTGAACTCAATTCGATAGAGTATCAACAGACATTAGAATGTGGTGTTTGGTTAGAAGAGTTAACTTTCTTATCGTAACTTATTGGAGATTTTCCCATTAACCCTTTTTGACTTTTAGAGTCGTCAAAGTTTGTTAAATCGATTATACAGCTGATGGGTGAGTAGAAGTAGGAAACTTGGAGACTTACACAAAGATGTTATAACCTAGGTCCCGTACTTCTGGCTTGAATCTTGACTAGGTGGAGGAGATACAGCTCTGAAAATTAAAATAGAAATGAAAGAAGGTTGAATTCATGAATGAAGAAGTAAAGAAGCAGACACTGCGAAGATTGAGGAGAATTAGAAAAGAGTACGAAAAAATGAACAAAGAAGCGAAACATGAAGATTTATCGGACCTTAGTGACAGTGATATTTACTCGATATTCACTAGAATAAGTTCTTCCATAGTATCTATAGCAGGAAAAAACTCAGAATATTATGAACAAATGGTATCTATTAAAGAAAAGAAAGATTATGTTGGTCAAAAGGTAGTACTTCTAGTGGGAGTTCTAGATGCTCTAATATTTGATATCCAAAATGACTATTTGGCAAAGATTTCAGAGCTAATCCACGCAGATATATTCTCTGATTTCTTAGAGATGGGAGAACATCTTTTGGGTGAAGGCTATAAAGATGCAGCAGCAGTAATTACTGGAAGTACTTTAGAGAATCATATTAAGAAACTAGCTCAGAAAAATGGTATTCAAATCGATTATTCAGATAGCAAGGGGAAACACAGAGCAAAAAAGACACAGGTATTAAACGAAGACCTCACAAAAAACAAGATTTATTCAATGAATCAGCAAAAGCAAATTACAGCTTGGCTGGATATCAGAAATTGTGCTGCACATGGAAAATATAATGAATATAATGCAGATCAAGTGGACCTGATGATTAAAGGGATAAGGCTCTTTATCTCATTATGTAAAGTGTAATCTTTGCAAGTCCCATATTATCCCTACTGAACCTAAAACAAAGATACTCGAACCACACCATTCTTGGACTCATACAAACATGCCCTAAACCTTCAAGATTGAGAAAGAAGTTGGATTCCAAAAGACCATAGATAGTGATTCAAAAAAAGAAGAGATGGGAAAAGAAGAAGGAGGGAGCTCCAAGCTCCCTTAGATTTATATCTCCAAAGAAAGAATTAACAAAGGATTGTAATTGAGTCCATTCGAGGTTCATTTTGTTGACAACAGATCACTCTTTGATAATACGCAAATACAAACCCACAGATGAAATTGGATGGATTCGCTGTCGTGTACTTGCATCCTTAGATACTGCGTATTATGACGATGTCTATCAAGAGAAACCAAGCTATGACGCAAATGCCATTGAACTGGTTGGAGAGATAGCCGGACAAATAGTTGGACTGATTGATATCGAATGTGAAAGTGAATCTGGTAGCATATGCTCAGAAGTTTCAGAACACGAACCGCATCTAGCAGGAATGATCTGGCATCTTGCTGTCCATCCTGATTTTCGGAGAATTGGCGTGGCAAAAGCCCTCCTATTAGAAGCAAAACGACTTGCAAAAGAACAGAGAATATCAAGATTCGAGGTTTGGACTCGAGATGATGATTGGGTTGAGCAATGGTATCATGTTCAAGGATTCAATCGGATACAGACCTACTATCATATCTACATGGAATCTGATGAGATTGAGTTTGGTGGTTTCTCTTCTGATGTGGGACTACTAATACCGCAATCTGTATTTGCTCATTACACCGGAACCAATCAAAATCTGCTTGGACACTTCAAACGAGTACATACATGTCAGAGATTTGATTTGTCACTATAAGAGAAGGAAGAAAAATGGGTCATGAATCTCTCACAATATAATCTAGAACTAAATCTATTTCTCTCGCCATGGCAATATTCACGAAAACCACAGAAGTGTAATCTGCGGCAGATATCAAAATTATTATCTGAAAATTCTGCAAGCTAACGATAGGTTTCTGTCTTGGATGTTATTCTCAGGAAGTGTATTCAGTCGCTGGCTTGCAATTATTGTACCCATATTCTTCGTGGTACAGTTTGTAGCGATTGGCACAGGCAAAGTCGAAAATGAAGACTTTGTGAGGTCAATGTCTAGGAGTGGTGATCCTAAGGAGCTCCTTGGAGGAACACTGTACTATGCTATAATGCTCGTTATAGTCGGAATTCTCTGGTTCTATCCTGGTGGTCTTGTTGGTGCGACCCCTATGGCTCTACTCGTCTTTGGTTGCGTTGCTGGTGGCGATGGTCTTGCTGATGTTATAGGCCGTAAATTCGGTGGCGAGAAAACATTTGGTTTTGGAGGCGCTGAGAGAACTATTGTTGGGTCAATTGGAATGTTCATTGGCTCATTTCTGTTCAGTTACATACTAGTCATATTGTTCGCCTTCGACTTCGTTGCTCTCTTAGTACCAATCCTACTAATCAGTATTGTAGCAACAATCATAGAAGCTCTATCACCTAAAGGTTTGGACAATTGGACTGTTCCAATTGTGGTAATCATCATGGTTTTGATAATGCCTTTCATCTTCCCAACAGTTTGGACATTCCCACTACAAACTCTGTTCTAAACTAAAAGGTGCTGGTAATTGACTCAAGAACTGACGGTACTCAAGTTGGGTGGGGCACTCATCACAGACAAATCTAAACCCTATACTCCAAGACCTAACATCTTGGAAACCGCATCCCAAGAAATCAAGGAGTGTATGGATGAGGGTTTGATTCAGTCGTTGGTGCTTATCCAAGGAGTTGGCTCATTCGGGCATCCGCCAGTTCTTGAACACCAGCTCTACAAGGGGTATCTTGGAACTGATCAACGACTCCCATTATCGTGGACTCAAGCAAAAGTAGACGAACTTCGTACAATGGTCGTAAGCAGTTTATACGATGCTGGGATTCCAGTGTGCTTGATGCACCCATCATCGATGATGGTAGCAGAGAAAATGAAGATTAACCAATATTTTCTTGAACCGCTAGAGAGGTTTTCTTCTTTGGGTATGGTTCCTTTGATTGGTGGTGATCTTCTGACAGACTCTGTCATGGGGTGGTCTGTTGGTAGCGGTGATGGTATGGCTCTTTTAATCGCACGTGAATTACGTGCGAAGAGAGTGATCTTTGCATCAGACGTTCCAGGGATATATGATGCTGATCCCAAACTGAAACCTGATGCTACTCTGATTGAAGAGGTTAACCTCAATAATCTTGAGGAATTGCTTGAGAGAATGGGCGTATCCAGTGTAGCAGATGCTAGTGGAGCGATGAAAGGGAAGATTTCAGCAATTGAGCCCGCAAAAGACTTGATAGAAAAAGGTCTTGAGGTCTCAATAATGTCTATGATGGAATCTGGTCACTTAATGGCACTTTTGAAAGGTGATATGTCTAAATCAACACAGATTATAGTAAAATAGTGGGGCTCAAGCTCCACTTACTTTTCTTTTGAGGTACGGTGCTATCCATATACATGGTAACTAGGGGACTATGTTTAGTCATGACCATCGTTATTGTATTCCTGTTTGTGCTCGGTATGGGGTTAGGCTAATTGTTTGGTGTTCTTTCTTACTATTCCAAGGTTTGACATTAGGCAGTCAAGTTACTGTAATCACATCTTTATCTGCCTGAAGTTCAGTGTGCCCTAGTGAAACATGTGAGAGTTCATGCGATAACAATCCAAAAAGAGCTGGCTCAGGCCAATCTCGTATAGCTCCTTTGCATCTTCGGTTATATCTAGCTAATTACCAATCGTCGCTCTCTTGGATTTCATCCGTACCCCAATCTTCTCCTTCTGGTATTCTGACTACACCCAATTCTAACAGTCGGTCAAGAACCTTCTCAGCTGCTTCTGGTATTTGAGATTCAAACTTAGCACCTGTGATCACTA
>SDBT01017626.1_pt1 | contig 11269 bp, 9 predicted proteins | sample 2277101 | NCBI WGS metagenome assembly SDBT01 (sample SAMN10404973, study PRJNA504765) | marine sediment metagenome | isolation source: marine sediment core GS10_PC15, 103 cmbsf | place: Arctic Ocean: Southern Knipovich Ridge | collected 2010 | reverse complement strand
CGTCATTCCCGGCGGTTTTGGCCATCGGGGAGTCGAGGGGAAGCTCGAAGCCGTTGAGTACGCGCGAACGAGCGGTATTCCCTACTTCGGACTCTGCCTGGGTTTGCAGTGCGCGGTCATCGAATTTGCCAGGAACGTGTTGGGATGGAGCGGAGCCAACACCACCGAGAACGATCCCGATACCCCCTATCCTGTCATCGCCTTACTGGAAGAGCAAGTTCAAGTCACGCAAAAGGGCGGAACCATGCGGCTTGGCGTGTACGAATCGGCCCTGGCTCCGAACAGCATCAGCCGTCAATGCTACGGACAGGACACCATCGTCGAGCGACACCGACATCGTTACGAATTCAACTCGTCATTTCGAGATCAGCTCGAAGCGAGCGGACTTCGCGTAACCGGAACTTCGGCCAATGGGCAGTTGGTAGAGATCGTCGAGTTGGAGGGGCATCCTTGGTTCGTTGCCGTGCAATTCCATCCGGAATTCACGTCACGATTCCTATCGCCCCATCCACTGTTCCGTGGATTCATCCGATCATGTCTCGAACAACAATCCTCGTCCTCGTCCTGATTCTCATCATCGGAGGAGCCGCCCTGCTCTTCAGACGTCCCGCGTCCGTTGAAGAGAGCAACTTGTCGGCCGAGCAGATCGTGCTAACAGGCCACCGGGATGACGGAAGTCAGGCCTGGTCCATTCAAGCTCAAACCGGATCGCTGGATGAAACCGATGGGATGCTGGGATCCGTCGAACTCACGTTCTTCAAGGGCGCAGATGCCCACATCGTTGTGCGAGGGGATCAATTGTCCCGCGATTCGGCAGGCAGCACGTTGTCCGGATCGATTCACATCGAGCAAGCCGACACCCTCTCGCTGGAAACCGAAACCATCTTCTGGGACGAACGAAACGATGTCCTGGAATCCGGCCCTGTCATCATTGAAATGGAGACGGCCTCGATCGAAGCGGGGGCCTTTCAGCACGATCTCGGAGAGGGGTTGACTACGCTTACACGCGGTATCGAGGGTCAAGTGACCCAGAATGACACGGAGTATGTCGTTCGTTCCGATTCCGCGGAGGCAACCTCGGACCAGCTGGCCTTGCTGGGAAACGTCTCGATTCAATCCGAAGACGGTGATACCTATCTCTGTCAGCGTCTCGAATCCGATACCTCGGGATCGTCGATCCGTCTGATCGGAGAGGTCTCCGGTTGGTGGAAGGAAAGTGCGTTTTCGGCCGGCGACGTGCAACTGGATGCCGACGGCATCCGTTTACGCGGCGACGTGATCATCGACCTCGAACTGCTTATGATGGATGAACCCCATGACGCTTGAAGCCAGAGGCCTCACCAAATCGTACCGCCGACGGACCGTTGTGCACGATCTCAGCTTGTCTGTCGAGCGCGGCCAGATCGTGGGATTGCTCGGACCCAACGGAGCCGGGAAGACAACAACTTTCTACATGATGATCGGGTTTATTTCAGCTGAAGAGGGGCACGTGTTGCTCGATTCCGCGGACATCTCACGCCTTCCGTTTTTCAAGCGCGCCCGTTTGGGCATCGGCTATCTTCCCCAAGAACCATCCGTGTTCACCAAGGCGACTGTCGCCGAGAATCTGGACCTAACCATCGAATGGCACGCCGGACGCAATGCCGATCCGAAGTTACGCGAGCAACTTCTGGACGAATTCGGACTCAATGCGCTGAGGCATCAGCTCGCCGGCACGTTGTCCTCGGGAGAACGCCGACGGTTGGAGATCGCGCGCACGCTGGCCACCACACCCAGCCATGTGCTGCTTGACGAGCCGTTCTCGGGCATCGATCCGATTGCTATCGTCGACTTGCAGAGCGAAATCGTTGCCCTCAAGGAGCGCAATATCGGGGTCATCATTACCGATCACAACGTACGCGATACGCTCTCGATCACCGATTCCGCCATTCTGATCGATCGCGGTCAATGGGTCGCAGCGGGCACGCCCGAGGAAATCGTAGCCAATCCCGAAGCTCGTCGTGTCTATTTGGGAGAGGGTTTTAGGCCGCTGGGCGAGTCAAGCCCCCTTTGATAAAGGTTGCGTCGCCAGATCATGACCCCGAACACGATCACAAAGACGAGACTTATGGCGTGAGCAGCGCGAATCGGCCCCAACCACAAACTGTCGGCCCGGGTGAAGCTGACGATGGAACGGGCCACCGCATAGAGGATGAAGTACATGGCCGTCGAGAACCCGTCGCGGAATCCCTTCTTCCGAATGCCCCACAGGAATGCGAAGATAGCCAAGTTCAGAATCATTTCGTAGATCATCGAGGGATGGGTGGCTTGTCCCGGAAACGCCATCCCAGCTGGTGATTCCGCTGGAAAACGAATTCCCCAAGGCAGGGTGGTGGGAAGACCGAACGCGTCGCCGTTGGTGAAGTTGCCGATTCGCCCGATGGCTTGTCCGAGAATCAAGCTGGGAGTCAGCGCATCGGTTAGCGCCCAAAATTGCACCTTCTTGAGGCGAGCGAACAGATAGACGACCAGAATCCCGCCCAGCACCCCACCGTGAATGGCCAAGCCTCCCTGCCAGAGCTTAAAGATGTCCAAGAGGCGCGTGCCGTAGTAGTCCCAATGAAAGACCACGTAGTAAAGGCGCGCCCCGATGATGGCAATCGGAATCGTCCACAACAGCAAGTCGAGCAGATTATCCGTCGAAAGTCCGACCTCCTTGCGACCTGCTTCTCGGGTCAGCAGGAAGAAACCAAGAGCAATCGCGATGACGTACATCAAGCCGTAGTACCGAACCGTAATTGGTCCGATCTGAAACAGAATCGGGTGCATGCGTCCCCCTCATTCGCGGTATGATACGCAGTATATGACTCGCCTGACATGGAAAGAAACCCTGTTGTCCCTGCTTTCAGGGACCTTAACCGCGTTTGCCATGCCGGGATTCGGGGCTTCTCCGTTGATCTTCGTGTCGCTTGTGCCGCTTCTTCTTGTGTTGGACAAACGTGGCGGTTTCTGGCCCGGCTTCACCTTCGGATTTGCGTTCTTCGTCATCGATTTGCGGTGGATCGTCACCTTGGCCCGCTTTCATCCAGTCGTTACCGTTGGATACGTCCTGCTGACCGTCTACTTCGCCATCGGATGCGGAGTTCTCGGAATCACGCTCACCTGGCGTATGCGTTCGCGGATTTCCACTTGGCTCGTACTGGCGCCGGCACTGTTCGTGCTCGCCGAGTTTCTGCGCACGTTGGGGCCGTTGGGAATGGGCTTTTCCGCACTGTATCAATCGCTGTATCGGGTGCCGTGGCTCATCCAATCGGCGTCGGTGTTCGGACCCTGGTTCATTTCGGGCATCCTTGTAGCCATCAATGGCAGCGTGTTCTTGCTTCTTCGCAAGCGGGATTTGCGTTTCGTATTCCTCGCAGGCGGATTGACACTCCTGCTTGTCGCTTTCGGCCTGCTGCCACATCCGACCCAAGAGACCGACTCGTTGATGGTAGCCGTCGTCTCGTCGAAGGTTCAACAAGAAGTCAAGTTGGACGCGCGAAACTTGCACGATCTCACGACTCGGTATTTGGGGCTCGGAGAAGAGGCTCTCGCAGCAGATCCCGACCTTATCGTGTTTCCGGAATCGATCCTACCGTCCTACATCCTGCAGAATGAGGCGTTGAAGAATTCGTTCGCAGACTTGGCGCGACGTGGAGAGACGCAAGTTCTGTTGGGAACGGGAGTTTACCAGGATCGCAAGATCTACAATACCGTTGCCCTGTTTTCCGTAACCGGAGAGGTTGCCGGCACTTTCAGCATGGTCCGTCCGGTTCCGTTCGGTGAATATATACCGGGACGAAGCATCTTGGAACGGCTCGGTCTGGGCGCGTGGGCGCGGTCGTTTTTGCCAATTGACTTGAGCCGGGGAGACAGCTACGTCCCGCTCGCCGAGTTCGGAACGCCGATATGTTTCGAATCGACGTTTCCCGGCCCCTCCCGGCAGCTGACACAAAACGGCGCTCAGCTGTTGATCACAGTCACCAATGATGCCTGGTTCGACGAAAGCTCCGAGTTGGCCGCCCATTTCTCGTGCGCAGTGTTCCGAGCCGTCGAGAATCGGCGTTGGATCATCCAGTCCGCCAACGGAGGAATCTCGGGCATCATTTCGCCATACGGGCGCATCGTGGCATCGTTGGACAACGAGGGAATCCTGGCCGAAGAAGTGGGTATGCAAGTCGGAGTGTCTCTCTATACCCGCTGGGGAGATTGGATCGTGCTGCTCGTCGCCGGCGTGCTTGCAGGAGGATTGTTACTTGGGCGCCTCTTTCGTGGAAATACAGGCGGGGGCGAGATCCGATGATCTCGCCCCCGTAAGGTGCATTTGGAGGTCTAGCGTTTGGAGGTCGGAGACACGTTGTTGCCGGTCGCCGTCAATTCGGTGATGACGCCGGTGGCAAACGTCACCTTGTGGATCTGGTAGTCGCCACTGCCATCTGGCTTGACATAACATATGCCGCTGCCGTCTTCGAGCCAGTACGGGCAGAATTCGTCATCATCGGTCGTGATGCTGCTGTTCAGCACACCGAGGTGATGAACGTAGGCTTCCAGTGATATTGGTTCTCCGACTCCGTCACTCGGGTCGTCTCCATCGGCATCCATGACGTAGATGTCGATCTCACTGGTAGTGACGGCAGTTCGTTGCCGCGAGAAAGCGATTAGCGTTCCGTCCGGAGACCAGGCCAGCTTGGAGATTCCCGCGTCTGCCGGCAACTTCAAGTCCGGAGTGAACGCAGTGGCGATGTCCGCCCCGCCCGCATCCCCGTCACGCCCAGGTCCATCGTACAACTCCGTGGCAGCGCTTGCCGAATCATCCCAAAGCCAAATCGAGCTCCCACCGGTTGGTGCATCTTTGTTTGATACAAACAGAATGTCGTCGTTCACCGGGGAATAGGCCGGAGCGATCGCCCATGACGGTGTCTGCGCCGTCAGCTTGGCCGGGGATCCACCTAGTGCCGTCATGGTAAACAGCTCCCAGGACGTGGCCGATGTTCCACCCTCGGCATTCGAGGCATAGGCGATGGTCGATCCATCCGATGACCAGCTGGGTTGAATTTGATTGGACGGCGTCTGGGCGGTCAGTTGATTCAGGCTGCCGCCCGTAACTGTCATCGTCCAGATGTTCCAACTCTCGCTGTCTTCGGCAGCGTAGGCAATCTTGTCTCGCGTTCCCCTCAACAAGTCCGGGAACAACTCATCTTCGGCAGTATTGTTCACGGCTCCCTGATCCGTGCCATCGCCCTGCATGCGGTAGATATCGTAATCGCCCCCCCCGCGATTGGCGGCAAACGTAATCATGACCGGGCCAACCGTTACAACGACGTTCACCATTCCGATGCGGCCGTCGTTATCGGTGATCGTCAGAAGAACGGTGTAGATTTCGGCTTCGTCATAGTCATGGGTAATCACGTCGGTCACATCCGTGCCGGTGGCGTGGGTCGATCCGTCATCGAAATCAAGATCATAGGCGGCAATCGTTCCATCCGGATCAGTCGATCCGCTGATATCGAATGTAATCGTAATCGGGACCTCTTGGTCGCCTGCAGCATCCGTTACCAACAACGCAATGGGAGCTTGACCGAAGAAACCGCGACAAGCGGCCAACCCCATCGCCATGAACGTTACTAGGCAAATCACGGCTGCAAGTCTCCTGTTTCTTGGGCCCGCTTTGGCTCGTGTCGCGGACATCTCATTGACCTCCTTAAAGTGCCAGTCTCCAGAAGCTTTAACAGGACCATTGGATGGCCCAGCACAGTCTACCCGTGTCCTCAACCGCGTTTGGGGGACGCTGGGCTACTGCTACAGGGGGGTTCGTCCTGGTTAAAGGTGATCGCTGTCGTAGCCGAAACTTGACCGAAAAAAGGGTGTATATTGGTTACCGAGGAGGCTATGCGAACGTGTATCGTGTGCAAGACGAGGTAAGCTTGTTGAGAGCCTCACTACAAGGAGATACAGGAGCTTGGGGTGAAATCATCAGTCGCTACAAAGACGCTGTCTTCGGGTTGTGCCTTGGGTTCATGCGAAATCGCGCTGATGCCGAGGATATCAGCCATGACGCGTTCATCAGGGCCTATATCAACTTACGCCGCTACGATTTGGAGCGACGTTTCTCGACTTGGTTGTTCACGATCGCAGCCAATCTTTGCCGCAACCAACTCCGTTATCGTCGCAATCACCCGTCCACAGAACAGCCTCTGCAAATTCGGGGAGGGACAGACCCAGCAAAACTGGTTACTGCCGAAGATCGACAAGCGCAGATTCGCGAGGCGCTTACCAAGTTGCCGTACAGCTATCGAGCACCTCTCGTGCTTCGGTTCTACAACGAGCTCCCCTATCAAGAGATATCGGACATCCTTTCGATTCCGGAAGGAACGGTCAAAACGCGCATTCATAGAGGGAAAGCCATGCTTAAAGATCTGTTTGAGGAAGGAGCGTGATCCAGCATGAAACATGACAAATTGGATGGCTTGTTGCGGGACACGCTGAAAGCTGAAGTGGCTGCGTCCGCCGAGCGTCTGATTGAACTGGAAGAACGAGTCATCATGCAGCTTGGCGATCGGCATCCACGACTGCGCTGGTTTCAGTGGCTGGGACAGCTATCTGCTTCCACCCGAGGAGCTCGTCTCGGACAAGTCGCTGTTGTCGGCGCTACCGCGGCCATCTTCCTGTTCGTTGGCTTGACACTGTCCGATCGCATCCTTCCCGGAAGCGGAGCATCGCTACTGTCTCTCCAACCGGTTCGTTCAGCCGACGGCACCCAAGAAGTGTTGTTCGTGCTACCTGCACTGGACGCCGAGAATGTCGCCGTCGTCGGCAACTTTAATGCCTGGGAGGGAACCGCTCTGTCCGATCCGGATGGTGATGGAATCTGGACTGCCAACATTTCGCTTTCTCCGGGACGCTATGAATACGCCTTCATTATCGACGGTCGCTGGTGGGGACAAGATCCTCTCGCTGACGAATACATCCAAAGCTTTGGGGAATACAGCTCCGTTCGTTATATCGGACGTGGAGGTGATGACGCATGATCTCTCGCAAGCTCGGCACGCTTTGGATCATACTGATTCCTCTGTCGCTGGCCGTGGGAGCTTTTGCACAGATCCCGCTCACAGAGTATGAGCGGGCGTTGTATTCGATTCCCGTGTCCAATCCCGGTTTTATCCTGTCTACGATTGAGCTGGGGATGACGCAAGAGGGCTTCCCCGCCGAGCCTCTCCTGCGGCTTATCGATCGGCTGGTCAGCCATCCGGCGCCTCAGTTCGAAAAGGAAGCCATCTTATTGGGATTGGCCCATGCGTTGGAGGATGGATTACCCATCGAGAGTCTCATCAATAAGGCATTCGAAGGATTGGCACGAGGCGTTCCCCTTCAGCAGATCGAGCGGGGATTGTCAGTGCGCCTTATCTTGCTGGCCGAGACTCGGGACCTGCTGTATTCAAAGGGTATCTTCAACGTGCCGCCGGGGTCGCCACAGACGGTGGCCACAGCTATTCCCATGTTACGCTTCAACCAGTTGCTCATTCACGTTTCCGAAACCATCGGCGATTTTCTCGAAGGTGGAGGGAGCCCGTTCGAAGGCCACGTGCTGTATCAAGAAGTCTACAATCGCCTGACCATGCTTCAAGGAGTAACCCTGCTTCCTGAAGACGTCGAACTCGTTCTCGAACGTATCGAACGCTCAGATTTGACACAAGTCGCGCTGGCTGCTGTAAGTTAGGCCAGCGGATTTCCACACGGAAGGATCAAAGCTAAAGGAGGCGGACATGAAAGGGAGAACAAGCCAACTGGGAATTGCAGCCTTGTTCTTGATCGCGTTCGCTGCATTCACGAGTTTGGGTCAAGACAATGTCGCCCCACTAGGCATCTTCCCCTCTCCTCCTGAGAGCAGTGAGCTCGAAGTGCGAATTTGGGTTGACCAAGGCGCTTACCAAGTCGGTGAGCCCATCGTCATTCACTACAGCGTCAACAAGCCTGCCTACATCTATATTTGGGACATCGAGCCGGATGGTAGCGCCAATCAGCTGTTCCCGTATCCTTCGTCGGGAACCCCAAACAACTACGTACAGGCTGGCGAGCACATCATCGGACCCCCTCCCGGAAGCACCAGGTGGAGAATCGCGCCCCCGCTGGGTACCGAATACCTGCAGATTCTGGCAACAACGTCTCCCGTTGATCCCTTTGCCTTCTTCTCACAGGACCCGCAAGCGTTCCAAGCACAAATCGAGGTTCAAGTCCTCGGCATTCTTCCGGTCACTGAACGAAGCTGGGATTTCACGTCTTTCGAGATCGTGGATAGTCCACCCTCTTCCTACGGAACGCTGGTGATCAACTCCACGCCTTCAGGCGCATCAGTCTACCTTGACGGTCAGTACGCCGGCTATACCCCGCGCACCCTGTTCGTAGCGCAGGGTTTTCATCAGATCACCGTGAGTAAACCGGGATATCTGGGATGGCAAGCGGCCACATTGATCATTGGCGGCATCACACGAGCCATCAACGTTACGTTGGTTCCGCTGTTTCCGACCAATGCATCGCCGACGGCCTATTTCTCCTACTCCCCGGCCAATCCACCTGTGGGAGTATACGTTCACTTCGACGGGTCCGGATCCAGCGATTCCGACGGAACCATTACAAGCTATGCGTGGAATTTCGGGGACGGATCGATTGATTCCGACGTGGCACCATGGCATCCCTTCAACTCTCCTGGCACCTACATTGTGACCTTGACGGTTACCGATGATGACGGCGCCAGCGATACGATGACGCAGGCCGTCCAAGTCGGATCCAGCAATCAGGCTCCGGCGGCCGCGTTCTCGGCGACCCCCACCAACCCGATGGTCAATGCGTGGGTGCAGTTCGATCCATCCGCCTCAGCTGATTCGGATGGATCAATCGTCAGCTACTCCTGGAACTTCGGCGATGGCCATACCGACACTGATCTGATTGGCTGGAACGCGTTCGCCGCCGCCGGTACGTACGTCGTAACGTTAACGGTCACCGACGATGATGGTGCCACTGACTCCACGTCGCGTGCGATTCAGGTGGGCCCGTCCAACCAGTCGCCGGTTGCCGCTTTCACGCTTACGCCGCCGATTCCCCTGGTTAATGGATGGGTGCAGTTCAATGCATCGGCGTCCTCCGATCCGGACGGCTCCATCGTGAACTACGCCTGGAACTTCGGTGATGGCCACACCGACACTGATCTGATTGGCTGGAACGCGTTCGCCGCCGCGGGAACCTACACCGTCACTCTCACCGTCACCGATGACGACGGCGCCAGCGATTCAGTCTCTCAGATCATCCGGGTCGGCCCTGCCAACCTCTCGCCTACCGCCGCGTTCACCTTTACGCCGCCCGACCCTGCCGTGAATGAGTGGACTCGGTTCGATGCGTTCACTTCGACCGATCGCGACGGGACGATCGTTTCCTACACGTGGAATCCCGGAGACGGAAGCGCACCTATCACCAAAACCTATGGCTACCATTATCATGCGTTCTCGGCCCCGGGAACCTACTTCGTAACCCTGACCGTTACCGACGATGACGGTGCCACCGATACCACCACACGAAACGTAAGCGTGGGCACGGTGCTGCAAGCCCCGGTGGCTTTGTTTACGTTCGCTCCAGTCGCTCCCGCTGTCGGCCAATCCGTATTCTTCAATGCATCCGCGTCCCATGATCCCGACGGCGTCATTGTCAGTTATCGATGGGATCTGGATGGTAACGGCATAGATGACGGATTCGCGCCGATGATTAGCACGCCCTACAACACCCCAGGCGTTGCCATGGTACGACTGACCGTCATCGACAATGACGGACTGTCCTCGACGTCGACTCAAGCCGTCGTCGTCACAGCAACAGGGGGAACTCCCGGCATGCCCGCCATGGGCACTACTCCAGGCGTGTTCGTTTGGGGCACCGATTCCTGGCATCTGACTGTCAATGCGGGTGCGGGTTGGTTTACGCCGCATAGCTATCGGCTTGAACTTCGCTCCGACGCATCGTTCCAGAATATTGGTCAGTTATCGAGCGGCGGCGTGGTTCCGCTGGGTATCCTTCCAGCGCCGACCGGCGGTGGCAAGACATTGGTGTTTGACGGTTCGCTTCAGACGGGCAGCGTAGATTACGAATTCCGTGTACCCGGTTCCAGCAGCATCTGGATGAAGCTCGAACTGGACATCGATGGTGACGGTACGCTCGATACGTCTTCCAGTTTCGTGTACCTGCGCCATTCGATGGTTCGTCCCCCGACCTCGCCATTCGTGGTCGGACTTCCTCGCGGAAGCAGCGACGAGCTGACGCCAAGCGTCGATTTCCGCATCGGACTTGTATTGCTGGGAGACTACGGATCCATATTTTCTGTCACCGGTTGGGGGCCCACCATTTCCGAACTGGAAGCTCCGTAACTGACAGCCATTAAAAGGGGCCGCCGATCCGGCGGCCCCCTTCTTGTTGCCCTTCGATCCACTCGAACGGTAAGATAACCACGCCATGGAGAATCGTTACCTATCGATCGATTGGAGATTGGATCACCCGGCTATTCAACGTGAAATGTTCTTTGGAAGGTTTTCGTTTTCCGCCTACGATGCCGTGTTTATCGATCCGTTGGAAATCAACCGGCGATGGACACGCGAGATCGGTATCAGTCCGGATGGCGTACGCCGTGTCGACGCGGATCGCGACCGCGGGTTAAGCAAGACAATGACTGCGTGGATGGGCAAACGTCGCGCCGAAGCGGAGGATCTGCTCAAACAGGCCGGAGGTATTCTCATCTGTCGGCTGAGATCGCGCGGTGAGCCGCTGGAAATTTCCGCGGGGGAGGCGCCCGCCGAGCATCTCGATCGCTACAGCTGGCTGCCCAGCATATCCTTGATCGATCGCCATCATCAGCTGGTGTTCCCTTCCAACGGACGATTCGTCCCGCGCCGAGGACGTGACATTGTGGTCGAGGATTCGACCAGTCCCTTCTCCGAGTACATCGAGCAATTCCGCGAGTTCTTCGTTTACGACGCAGTGTATCAAGACCTGTTGTCTACACCGATCGAGCGGTTCGCCCAGGTACTGGCTCGGAATAAGGTCGGCGATGTCCTTGCCATGGAAATCCCATTCGACGAAGGTCGATTGATTTTGGTGCCGCCCACTGAAGGCGTTTCGCCATCGCACGAAGCAGCCGTTCTTCGTGAAGCCATCGACAACATGATTCATCGACCGGCGTTCACAGCTACGCCGGATTGGCTGCCCGGTTATCCAC
>SDBT01017625.1_pt1 | contig 11269 bp, 2 predicted proteins | sample 2277101 | NCBI WGS metagenome assembly SDBT01 (sample SAMN10404973, study PRJNA504765) | marine sediment metagenome | isolation source: marine sediment core GS10_PC15, 103 cmbsf | place: Arctic Ocean: Southern Knipovich Ridge | collected 2010 | reverse complement strand
AGTAAAAATTGTATCTATCTTCCAATCTTTCAACATCTCTGGAGTTAAACTCCAGAAGTCCAGAACTCGAAAGTTAGCGTTAGTTATGTTCATTTTTTTTGCAGCTTGTCTTGCTGTTGTTATCGCTGGTGCACTAACGTCAATCCCTATAACCTGATGAGCATACTTACTCATTAACAAAGAGAAGGCACCTACAGAGCAACCAATATCTAAGACTGTTCTACCTTTTGTATATTTAGCGATGGATATATGTTTGTTACGTTTACCCGGATCTTTTGAGATTCTTTTGACTCTCGTTATGCTGGGGCTGTCACCCATCAGAGTGTAGAGTACGTTGTAAATTTGTTGCATAACTATACAGTTCTATATCTAAGTGATTTAATTCGCGGGTCTTAGCCTGCGGCTATGGTGACAGTATTGCTACTGACAGTAATGCCTAAATCCAATCCATCATATGCTGTGACCTGGGCATACCATTGTTCTCCAATTCTAATGTAGAAAGGAGTAGCACTAAGTTGTCCTCCTAAAGCTGTTATCTCGGAGAAAACTACTCCATCCGACGAACTATACCATTTGATTTCACTCTGATCGGTTTGTATACCACCATCTATGTCAAGATCATCAATTGTGTAAGATAAGACTAAAGTAGATCCGACAGTAGGCTCGACCGGAGTAATCTGCACTGTGTTGGCAATTGGAACACTATTTACAATGGTGATAATACTTGAAGTTATAGTTTCCCCAGTGATAGTACTTGTTTTAGGTGTCACTTCTACTTGGATTTGGTTGCCAATTGTGTGAGCTAATACCCCGTCAGACGATTCTCCTGCTACTAGCGATTTTGGATCAGTGTAAGGGTCTTGCCCAATAGCAGAAAAAGTCCCTTCTTTGAATAATTGCCCATCCACATACCACTTAATAATTGTCCCATTTTCTAGTGATCCTTCACCTGTATCTTCAGTACTAAACTCATATTCTATAGTTAGAGTGCTAGAAGTGTCATATCTATCATTTACGATGCCATTCCTGAATGGAATAACTCTAAGGTCTGTAGCTCCTGGTTTTTGTGGAACAACAGAAACAGCAGGGGAAAAAACAGTTGAACCGTAATCACGACCATCGCTAGGCATAATAGAGAAAAATATCTTATCGTCTGGTTCTAATTTATTAGATGATAGGAGATCACTATTTGACCAGGACGTTTTGTTTTGTATTTCTAGTAGTTGTTTGCCGTTTTTATACCAAGATAAAATACTGCCTGTTTCAGGATCATTGTTTAAGTCTATATAATCGTATAGAGCGAAAAATGTATCGCCAGCATTTGGGGACTGTGGTGAGATATGAACATTTATCACTCTTGGGGCTACTTGAGACAATTCTAAGGGCTTATCATCATTAGTGCTATAAATGTAGCCTACTCCTTGAATGCTGATCGCATCTTCGTGAAGTCTATTCTCTAATCTTAATCCAACTCGCGCTACATTATTATTGGTTATAGACAGTTTGAAGGTTTTGCTCGGAGAGTTCTTAGTATCAAAATATATTTCTCCTTCTCTCGGATATAATACATATCCTGTTAAAACAGGTATATCATCTCCATCGCTCGATACCTCATATACATCTACGACAGCTTCTGGATCCCATGGTCCGTAAACAGACGAATATTGCAGTCCATTTATGGAGACCATTGGTTCAATAGGCACAAGAGAGAATGGATCATCTGTTCTCTCCAGTAAAAAGGTTTTCCCAAATTCTCGTATAGCTGGTCGAGCAGCAGTTTGGAAATCCCGCCAGTCATGGGAGTTAGATGTAGCCAATCCGATATCAATAATTGCATTGGTAGGGACAGTCCCCTCAAATGTTAAAGCCGCTTGTTGAACATTTGTCAAAACATCTTCTTTATTTAGAAATAGGAAGTCTTCACGTTCCCCAGATATATACCAGACAATACTTACAAGTTTAGGCATATCAGTCGCAGTAGTATCGTATTCCTCTTCTATGTCTGTAGTAAAACCTGTTGTCAACACTACCTCTACCTCTATAACATTAGCGAAGAAGTCCGAAAAGTCTGCTGTTTGGCTTCCCTCAAATCTCTCACTGAAATCACTAAAATTGAAACCATCTTGACTATATCTAAACCTCACAAAGCCCTGTGTATTGGATGGAAGGCTAAAATTTAGCACCATAGATGTTAAAGCCGATAATTCATCCAGTTCAAGTTTTCTAGTGTATATTCCATATCCCAAACCGCCAGTAGCAGCTCCTAATGTTAGGTTTAGTATCTGATCAAGAAAACCAGAGGCAATTAGGGTTGTAGATTGTCCTCCTGTAGCTTTTGTAATCTTTTCTATGTCGCCTATTTCCGTTCTTTGTAGTTGGGCAGCTAGACTAAGAGGAAAAGAAGTGCTAAATACAGGATATATTACTGGGACTTTTGCATCTCCATCAATAGCATTTACCTCTTCTATTGCATTATCCCTGGTGACAAGTGACAGATTTTGAGAGTTATCAGAAGCTATGTAGATTACCTTCTTTAAATCATTAAGGTGTTCTCCAGCGGTTACTCTAGCCGCTTCAAATATGGCATTATAAAGTTGGCTCCCACCAAATGGAACTTCATGATCAATAATCTCTAATTCTGCCAACACTTCGCTTACTGTGGAAGTGCCAGAAACTAATCGTTTCTTTATCTGTGGCATCCAATCTATGTTATTATAGAATTTTGTTAACATGGTTGGAAGCTGTTCGCGAGTTTTGACGTTAAGTGGCAACAGTGTTTGACAGAATAAGCACTGTCCTGACTGTGAGTACCCCCCCGTACCGGCTGGATTGCCCGGTGTAGGAGTTGATGGGGGTGTGCTTGGTCCTGGAACATCCGGTTGAGCAATATGCTGTATAACAAAACACTCGCTGTCTTCAACAGGAGAGCCCCCTAAGCCTACCCCGCCAGGACCACCAAGTCCTTCATCTCCACCATTATCATCAGGAGGGGTGAGCAATTCTATTATTCTACTTTCTATTCGCTCTTGTATATTTAAATCAAAATCACTTACTGTTTGACCATAATAATAGTCATCAAGAATAGTAGCAATAGTCTCTACCTCATAAAGATCCCTTAATGCTCCTGCGTCGATTATGGTTGGTGGGAGCTGTACAGTATTGAGTACATCTCCCAATGCTGCCAATTCTTCTCGTGTTAGATCTCCCTGGAACCGCTCATTCGGGTCTGTGGGTGTTTCGTCCATGACTGTTTGTATAAATTCCGATAGTTTTTGAAAATCTGCAAGAGGGTCTTCAGATCGCGGCAATAATGTAACACCTCCCATTCCAGATAGAATAATAAATTTATTTCTGCTGTAAAGGATAGGGAATAGGAATACCTGTTCGTTTAATTTTCTTGCAGCATTAAACTGGAATTCGTCACTGTTCGGGTCAATAATCTTATTTTGAGCTTTGATAAACTTACCAACGTCAAATTGGTCTCCCGATTCAGGTAAGTCAGCAGCATTTCCACTTCCGTCTCCACCTAGTGCTCTGTCTGCTCCCCTGTGTGCTATGAAATCAGCTAAAACATTATCAATAGCAGGCATCCTCAGCCGTCCTCTTATATCTACACGAATATCTTCATCCACAATTTCACCAGAATCATTCTTTAGTGTAATTAGGAATCCGCAACTTTGAGTACCAGTAGCTTTCACTAGTTCTGGATTTTGCTCGATATTGATACTTATATATCCGGCTCGATGACCACTAGTCAAACCGCCAGAGAAATAAATATCATCAGCTACAGCGACTGCCGCAAACATTGCTCTCCCTCTGTTGAAGGATGTCAATTTTGCATATTGATGGTTATTAAACAAGTCTATGCTCTCTACTCTGTTGATTGTCGTAGACTGGTTTTGGTTGGCACCACCCATAAAGTATGCTATATCTTGATGTGGTATGTAAATTGTTTGTCCATGGTTTCGTTGTTTTGGCAACACTGGCCAAACGCTGTCTAAAGTGTCAGATATATCAAGAGTCATTTGCCCAGTTTCTCCCACCTCATCACCAGGAGTGAACCTAAAACCAGTTGATGGATAGATATAAGCAGGAATAATGACTCCATCATTAATTTCTTGTTTTTTCTCCAGGAGATACGACTCCTGCTCTTCTAAACTAAGATTGTGGAAGTAGGCTGATTCTCTGACAAAGGAATAAAGCTCTTCTAACAATTCGTTTATCTTTGCAGCCCTCTCGGCCTCTATAACATCAAGAGGTTTAGGAATAGAACCTCCATAGATATAGTATTTCTTATCCGCCTCAGAACCAGTTCTGGGAGTGCTTCTATAGAAAGCGAAAGGAGTAATTCTTCCGTATAAGGTTTGACTTGATGGTGTTATTTTCTCCCAGGAGTCATCTGTGATAGAATATCTCAGAACTTTATCATTTAGAGTTTGTGGTTTGGAGCTGTCTGATAGTTCTGTTATTCCGCATACTATATAAATATAATCTCCAATTATTTGGGCATCGCCATATGCTACCCCGTAATCTTCCGGCATGGATGCCAAGGTTGTCCATAACTCTGTTATGGCATCAAAGACTTCAACTTTTCTGGAAACAACATATTGAGAAAGCAAAGGATCTAATTCGACTCCACCGATACAATATGCTTTTGTACTCTTGACTACAGTCATACCAAAGGCTCTAGCGGTTGGCATGTCTGTTGTGAATGACCATTGTTGGGTGTTGGTATCAAAGAATTCTGACAAAGGTGTAATATTAGATGTAGTACTGTCTGCTGATCCTGTGTAACCACCGAAGAGATATATATAATCAGCAGTTCCAAATAGTACGGAAGCTGCAAAATGACCCATGCGTCTTATAAGACCAGCTCTAGTAGTCTCGTACAAATCCTGTATCGTGTCATAAATGATTGACTCATTGCTTGTCGCTGCTTCTATGACAGCCGTCGTGGGAGGTGGACCATTAATAACGCGTGAGATATTAACTGTATTATTAACTTCAACACATTGGCTAATGTTTCGCTCAACCGTACCTAATCTGTCATAATGGCAGGTTACGTTAATTATTGCATTAAAAGCTACGTTTGGTAGCGGATCTATGCTAAAATAAGCCAATGACCTTTTAGTGCCGGATGGATTTATCAATGGATCGTTAACCTGTCGTGTATAGACAGTGCCAGATGATCCAGGTACACACCCTTCAGAGGATCCGATGCAATTAGATAATATTACTACATTTTCATCCTCTCCCTGTACTCTTAATTCTATAGGAGTCCCATCTGGAACAGCCAACCCAGCGAATTTGACTTCCACTGTAAAAGTATGATAGCTTATACCATCGACGACCAATTCATCAACTCTTTGCCCATTAACTCTTGTATCTATAATTCTTACATCAAGAGGCTCCATGAAACCAACATAGATAGGGGGCATGCCCTCTTCATAGTTTCCTCCTCCAGAAAGGGTAACTTCTTTGTTGTCGTATATCAGTGTGGAAGTACCCCTTACTGTGGCAACATTAACCCATTCAATACCTTGGGATAAACACCCAGAACTTCCAGAACATATGTTTGTCCAACCACATCCACTTCCTGGGGTCTCGCAATCTATTGGTCTGGGATTTGCCGAACCGATAGAAGCATTTAATCTTACGTAGAAATCAGTGGTTTCTCCATTTATCGGTATTGGAGCAACAAAAGGAATTCCTAACTCTTCAGACAGTTGAGGTGAAACAGATTCATATGTTATAGGAGTATATACACCAGTATATTCATCTATATCAAATGTAACATCCCATAGTATCTCACCAGGAGCAGAAACTTGTACTATGTGATCCTCTGGGAACGGTAACATTTGACCATTCAGTGCCACATAGCAACTTCTAAAACAATCAGCACCAAACATTGTGGAGACAGATGGACGTTTTGCAATTTGGAACTTCAGCATATGAATACCATCACCCCAAGTAATCCAATGAGGTGCAGATTGTGGACCTCCAGCTATCGGTTGGTCCGGTGCTGCATTCATAAGGAATTTTCTATTTATAAACTCCTCAACATCGGTACATGAATAACTAAATCTGTAAGCATCGGTTGCGGACTCTTCGCCATAAATAACACTTGCACGAATGGCGTATTCCTCGCCTACGCAACATTCTACCCGTAATCTCTCACAAGTTATGCTTGCGTAGTGATTCTGTATATTTCCTACTGGTCCAAAGAAAATATTCCGTGCTACTCCTGATGTAGTGGTAGAATATACCCCTGAAAGCAACTCAGATAATATCTCTGTACTATAGAATGGCCTCTCTTTGGCGAATAAGAGCTTAGTTAATTCCCATTTCACAAGAGTACCATCAGCAACAGGAAGTCTTCTGTCTTCATCGTCTGGAAAATCTGGATTAATCACATAAATAGTAGCGAACTGTTCCGCCGCATCTATTCCATCAGCTGATGGCTGAGAAATATCAGCAGTCAAAAATAAACTGGCGATAAATTTTACTTCATGAACGGCGTCAACAAAAAATCCTGCGTAATCTAAAGATACATATACATCAACAAAATCAGAGAGAGCGGGATGCGGAATCTCTATATCTACAATACTTTTTGATATAGTAAAACCAGTAGGAACTCCATTCTCATCATATTGATCACCTAAATAAACGGAAGTTCTATAAACACCCTCCCTAATGAAAGTCCTGTCCGACTTCTCGGCTAATGGATTAGGATTGCTTTCGCTTCCATGTTTGAATAATTGTACATTAACGGGAATTCCATCAGGAAGCGATTCTCCCTTATATTGTAACTCAACTCTGCACACATACGGTTGGGTAGCATTAATATAACCACCATTGTAAGTGGTAGGTGCTGGACCTCCACCACCTGTGTCACTCGGACATTCGCACGCTGCCTCACCCCTCGTCCCGCCCTCCTGTTCGGTACCAACCGTAATCTCTCTATCAAGCAAATTAAGCAAGGAAATTTCAACAGGGTGTTTAAAGACCACTCTTACACTTTCAGTGTTAAATTTGAATAAGTCTTGTGGCGGGCTAACATCTTCGTCTTCTACTTTATATTGTGCTCTCACATCCATGACGTATTTTTCACGTCGGGATAATATAGTTCTATCTATAATATGAGTCAACAATCCCTTGATTAATCCACTTTGGACTGTTGAAAATGTAAGGGAAGTTTCTCTTTCTTCTTGTTCTGTATTACAACTATCACCAAATTTTTTACCAAACACACAATCCTCATCCAGGAAGAAAACACCACCACCTAGTAGGCACCATCCGTCTTCATCCTCTTCATCACCGGCACCTAATTCTTGTTCCTTTGTTTCCATGCTCCTAAATTCAATAGTAGTACATACCTCTAGTTTCAGGTCGCTAATGTCTTCTAAAACACCTCCATAGATATCTTTAACATTAACAAAGACTAAAGCTGTCTCTCCAAAATAAAGCTCCAATCTATCAGAACGCACAGTGGGATTTATCCATTTAACTGATAAAGCTGTTGGATTAAGGATAATACTATGCAGATCAGTTACTTCTTCTGGAGGAAATGCTGTATCCCATTGAGAGGATGGTACTCCTAACAATAAGACTGGATCTGATATTCGTCCGAGTCTGTCATATGTAATGAAGGTGTAATGATGCTTCGACCCATTAACCAGTGGGATTCCAGATCCAGCATCATCAAAACCATTAGTTCTATGAACGAAGAATTCATCTGTAGTGTCAGTAATTTCTGTCCCATCACTTACTTCGATCTTGCCATCAGAACTAACAGAGACTGTTGGATAACTTCTGCCTCCATAATATATCTTTGTTCCTATCCATCTGCTATCAGATGGGTTAGACCACTGAAGCAATAATTTCTTGCTGCCCGGGGTTATAGTCTCATCTTGTACAGTCTCAAGTGGTGGAGATGCATCTTCATTGATTGATCGCGGTATATGTACTGACAATATTCGGGCTTCATTTCTGTCACAAACGCTTCCTGATAAGTTATAGGTGAATATTCTATAATAGTAGTCACTACTATTAACAAAATCATAAGAATCCATATAATAGAATTCGCCAGGTGTCGCAGATCGGGTTAATACGGTATCTCCATCTTCATCATGCGAAGGAGTGTCTCTGTATTTCCGCAGTATTTTTACTCGTCCACCTTCATAGTCATAGTCACTTCCGATTTGCCAATTAAGTAGCACTTCTCGCTGTCTATTATCTGGAGGATTTTGGGAATATTCAGAAATTGTTTTATTGAATAGAGAAGACTCTGTTTCGTATAAATCTGCAATAAATGCAATATCTACAGGATTTGAAACCCCTTTAGCAGTGTCTCCATCGTGAATACTAATATAAGCTAACGATCCGAAGAAATCATCACCGAACCAAATACTAGAACTGTCTTCGGGTTTGGCCCCAACGTAAATCCTTTCCGGGGTAATCGAAGGTGCCCCTCCCCCAACACCAGTAATCAGCGCGCCGTTTATGTATAATTCAGTGGCAGTGGCGACGGCACTTATCCTGAAGATTCTTGCTGTTATCATAGTCCATGTATTGTTAGGTACATCTCCGGCAGAACCTAACGCACCCATAGAAACAGCAACATCAGAAACCGATACACCCACCTGTCCATCTTCGCTTAAGCCTATTGCCCACACTACCTCAGTTGATGGAACTTCTGTAGAAGCACCAATAATCCACTGTGTATTAGTAGCAGGATAGTGATACACCCATACATTGATGATAAGTGTTTTATTGCCATTCCAGTAGTCAAAAGTGGTGCCTGATTCACCTACATCAACTTCGATCATATCAAACTCGCCATCGAATCTCACACCGACTGGTTTTCTAAGAGCCCCTCCTTCGTAAGAACCTGAAGAACTATCGCCTGACCAGAAGTTTTCCTCAGCCGTCTCCGAACTAATTATTCCGTGATACCCATTGCCTGATGAATCAAAAGTAAGATAACCTGCCCCCTCTACAAAATTGTAGATGAGGGCAGTGTTATCATCCCTCTCGACTCCTGGTAGGATTCTAGGCAAGGCAGATGCGAAATTGACACCTTGAGGTAGGATTCTGTCATAGGGTACAGCACTTATAAACTGACCCCGACTGAAAACAAGGTCTTTATTAAAAGTCCAAACTCCATAGTAATAGGTTTGTCCCTGGGTAAGATTTTCATCTTTAACTGCTTCAAAAATACCTTCAGCAACTACTACCCCATCAGCTGGATGTGTTGGAAAATGATCTGCTCTTCTTATTACTCTAACTCCTGCAAAATCGTAAACACTATCCTGAAAAGTTTGCTGGCTAATAGTAGTAAAGTTCTGTTCTTGGTTTGTTAAGTAATCTATACTAGCCTGGGCAACAAATAATTTAGTTTTGGTCAGGATTCCTCCAAACCCAATTAGATTTGCTTTAATGACTCCAGGATAAGTTGCATCCAACTTCGTAAGTAATCTCTTGTAATAAATGTAGCGATCACCATTATTATCATTCCATGTCATTGACCCCGACTCATCAAGGATTAAAGTCAGTAATCTGTCTTCTAGTTGCAGTATAAGACTATTAGTTCCGTCCTCAGCAGCAGTCCTGAAGTGCTCTCCCTCGGTGAAATCATCTATTGTAAACGTAGTTTCGACAGGTGGACGAGTCTCGATTGTCCCATACGGAGTAAGGGCCTCGCTGAAATCATAAAGTTCAAATGAATAATTAAAACTAGACATCGTATACTATTGTTTGTCCATAGTCGTTGCTGTAATATGTAAGTCCAACACTATTGCCAGGAAAACTATAATCCCAAGAAGCAAAGTCTTCGGATGTTCCACCAATTTGCCAATAATCTATAGAAACACCATCTATAAAATCAACACCTGAGTTAGAAAAGTTATCACGTATTTCATAATAAAATTTACTGGAGGCGGCCTTGTCTTGAGAATTGCTCCATGCTGTAATAGATGTTGCTCCAAAATGTGGATCTTCTAAATCATCAAGTTGTCCACTGTTAAGGCTTCGTAGTCTTACTGCTGTATTGAATGGAGCTACCGACAATGACCAAGGAGCTGTTAAAATAGAATCATCAAAAAAGTCACTAGATAAAGTTGTATCGGTAGTAAAATACCATTGATCCAAAAGTACTGTAGTTGCATTAGATAGATATACAGTGAATGTGTACAATCCTCCTGCCTCTATGTATATACTCCCAAATTTGGTCCAATAAGGTATTCCGTCCCATCCAGAACCTTGATTTCCTAATATGACTTTTCTGAGGTGTGTCGTATCATTATCGAAACTCCAATATATACCATCATCTGAGGTATATCCGTAACCCCAAAGGTTATACACTCCTGCTGCTGGAGCATAGAATTTGTAGGTCAAATATGGAGAGTTCGTAATGGCATCATCGAGGAGTGGGTAGAAATAACTTTGGAGTGTATTCTGTATAGTTGTTCCGCTCGTTTGCCATTCATTCCCCGTTGCCCAGTGTAAAACTGGCTGGAAAGACCAACTGCTCCTCGATCCCTGAAAATTTGCTGCCTGAAAAGAAATTACTCCATTGTTGCCTACTATAAATGTCTTTCTATCTGTTGCCGTAATACTGAGATTCAATCCAACTTTATGTATTGTTTTGCTCCCTGAAAAATCACATATTTGCCCCAACATCCTGCCTGATTGGAAAGCAGAGTTTGATGCATGTAGCAAAGTAAGTGGATAAATTTGCTCAAAATATGCTATAATGGACTTACTCAAGAACTCTCCTCCACAAATCTATCAGGATTGGTAGTGCCTGATACATCTCCTCCCCATTCCACAAATCGATTCCCATCATCAGGTATTGCTATCAAAGTAATATTATATGGATCGTGTCTATAACAACCGGCATCTAAATTAGTTCCTGCGGATGGATTATTCACACTGTCTTTATCTAATGGCAAATCATCATAATCACTATCATTGGGGAAATAATTAACATCTCCACTGCCAACAACAGAAACATTATGAGGATAACTAGGAATACGATATTGATCTTGAGTAACCATGCCCCTGGCATCCCCAGTCGCTGCAAGTCTTAAATCTGTTGGTTCATTAATAAAAATTTGTGATCCAGCAGTTACATCGCTTCCTAACGCGGACGACCCACCAGAAAAAGGCGTATCAGCATCTATGAAATTCTCTCCATTATTGCCACCATTTGCCTGATTGTAATTTGCATCACTTGCTGCAACACCAATATCTAGATTAGCTAATAGGT
>SDBT01017624.1_pt1 | contig 11269 bp, 9 predicted proteins | sample 2277101 | NCBI WGS metagenome assembly SDBT01 (sample SAMN10404973, study PRJNA504765) | marine sediment metagenome | isolation source: marine sediment core GS10_PC15, 103 cmbsf | place: Arctic Ocean: Southern Knipovich Ridge | collected 2010 | reverse complement strand
GAGTAATTTTTTTTATTAACCTTTTTATTTCAAAAATAATTTTCTTCTTTTTCATTTTTGTTCCTTCTATTTTATAATAACTATAATGAAAAATACATTATATCTTTTCCCCATCTCCAGTACATCGTGGCAAAAAGTGGCTGATTATGAAAAACAAACAGTCTTGGCTTTAGCAAAAAAAAACTGGGTATTAGTAGTTTTCTTTGATCAAAACATCACCTTAAAAAGGTTATTGCTAAACATTTTAAAAGGAAAGGGGATAAAATTTTGGGTAGAAAAAAATAAATTAATCAAACTTACCCCCCTCTTTCTTCTACCTTTTTCAAGAATAAAATTCATCAACCAGCTAAATTTGTCTTTGGTCAAATATCAAATTAACCTTCTTATTTTCTCTTTTTTCTTAAGAAAAAAGATTATTTTTAAAAAGAAAAGTATTTGGATCTCTCATCCTCTTTCTTATCCCTATTTGCAATTTTTACCTCAAGCAAAATTAGTTTATGACATTGTTGATTTTTATTATTCTAAAAATCGTGCTTTAAATAATAAAATAATAAAATATGATGATTTACTTTGTAAAAGGGCAGACTGGCTGTTTGTTAACTCCAAAACTTTACTAAGAATTAAAAAAGGCAAATATCCGAAGAAAAAATTCTTTCTGGTGCCTCAGGGTTTTAGAATTAAAGCTTTTAAAAATCCCCAAAAACTTCCTCCTCAAGTTAAAGAAAAATTAAAAAAGATTTCTTCACCAACTATTGGCTATATTGGCGAAATTAACCACAGATTAGATTTTAAGTTGTTACTTGAACTGGCTGGGGAAAACAAAAAATGGAACTTTGTTTTTGTGGGACCCAAAATAAACACTAGCAAAGAGGATAAAATCGCCCGAACAAATATTAATATTAAAAAATTAACATCCCTAACTAATATATATTTCTTTAAAAAACAAAATCCAAGACAAATTGCTAATATTTTAAAATTTTTTGATATTTATATTATTCCTTACAATGTCCAGCACCAATTTAATCGCTACTGTTATCCTATGAAAACTCTTGAATATTTTTATCTAGGCAAGCCTGTTGTCTCAACGCCAATTTTGGAATTAAAAAATCTCAAACCTTATGTCGTGATCGCCAAAAACACCAAAGAGTTCTCAGTAAAAATATCTAAAATCTTAAAATATGGCTGGCCGGAAAAATATAAAAAAGCCCAAAAAAAACTAGCCATCGCTAACTCTTGGCAAAATAAAATTGAAAAAATCAGTCAAATCTTGGAGAAAGAAAAATCATTAAAATAAATCTATCCAGATTTTCATTGCCTGCTTTAATTGATTAAAGTATTGAGTTTGAGGAAAATTTACTTTTTGCACTAATTCTTTGTAGCTTTCTTTAATAGTTTTTGATTCTAGAGTAACTTTATCAATCCCCTGCCAAAATCTTTCATTTTCTTTTAAACCAGCTTTTTCCCTATTAATACATTGATTAATACTAGTCTTTTTTCTGTGTTCTACCAAAGGTGATCCTGCCACTACGGCCCATTCCAAATGGTCTATAATTTTTTTCACCATCACTCCTGCCCAAATATCATCAAACCTATCATAGCCCCATTTTTTCCCTAAGCTATCTTCTCCCATCAAAGGCATAAACATTAAAGGAATTATCTCTTTTTTAAAAGCCAGGTTCATCACGCACATAGGAAAATATTGCCCTGGAGCAATAAATTGACGCAGGGGTAAAGTGTAGGCTGCCAGCTTGGGCCTACCTTGTTTTTTTTCTGAAATGCCGTCTAGATCCAAAGCGCCTGACCAAAGACCGTGAGACAAAACCACTGGATATTTATTTCTTATTTTATAAGGAAAGCCGCGGGTAAAATTATAATCAGGGTGAGGGAAAGTCGGCTGCCATTTTCCTGGAGCCTTGACTGATAAATTATCAACATGCTGCTGCACAAAATTTTTATTCACAGGGTAACAATCATCGTCTAAGGTAATGACTGTATCTACTCCCATCTGCCAAGCTTTTAAAAAGCCAAAGCAACGAATACCTGAGTTTTTCCGAGAAATGATCCAGTTATCTTTTCCTAATTCGCGATCAATATCCTGCCAGCAAAAATGATAAGTTTTTTTAAAATATTTATTTGGAACTTTGATTTCTTTTTGAGGATGATCTTCAACAATAATGCCAATACAATCACCAAACTCGCCTTTCCAGGATTTTAAAAAATCTAAATTTCTGATTGTAGGAATCACTAAAGCAACTTTTTTATTCATAAAAACCAATTATATCTTACAAAGGATCTTTTTTTAAATAACAAAAACTGCGATTGAGCCTCAACCAAATTATGCTTAACCGCTCAACAATTTGGTGCAACCTTGTTTAGATAACACCATAATTAATAATTTTATAAATTTGCTTTATTTTAATAGAAATACTGTTGTTTTTAATTAATTTTTTTAATTTTTCTTTGTCAAAAAAAATTCCCTTTTGTTGCCTTAAAAAGCTAATAACATATTTTGTAAATTCCTCTTTTTTATCTGTAACGTAAATAGGATAATCTCTAGAATATTGTGTCACCGCCGGAATATTTGTCGAAACTATCGGAAGTTGACAGGCAAGATATTCATACATTTTTATAGGGTGAGAACAGTAATTGAAAAAAGTCTTTGAGTCATAAGGTATTATTCCTACCTGGAAAATAGGCAGAATCTTGTAAAGTATCTGCTGAGAAACATCGCCAAAATAACACACATTAGGGAAATCAACGATATTCTGCCATTTTTTGAGGCATTTTAAATCATTTTTGCCAATATAATATTTTAAAAGATAAACTTCGCCTATAAAAAAGAAGTTAACTTGAGGTAATTTTTTAATCGTATATATTAATAAATTATAATCAATTCTATTTGAAATCCCTCCTACGAAAACAACGGAGTTAGAAACCTGAAGTCTTTTTTTTCCTATTGGAAGATTTAAGAAATAACCTGAAGAAATTTTATAAACATGCGGATTTATTAAAATTATCTCATCAAAAATCATTTGTGTATTAGTAAAAACGCCAGTAAATTGGCTAATGGTTTTTTTATTCTTTTGAAACTGCCTCTTGTAGATCTGATCATGACAGTCAAAAAAACTCAAATCATAAGGAATAAATTTATGTAAAGAGTGGGGCTCGCAAAATATAGTTATTAATATAACCTTTTTGTCAAAAAGTATCTTTTTTAAAAAAAAATAGATAAAAATTAAATAACGGTTAACTATCTTGTTCATCTTAAAAAATAGCTTGAATCTTTTAAGTGGTACCAGAGGTAAAATCCTCCAAGAAAAAAATCTATCTTCTTTATCAAAAATCCCTTTTATAAAAAAAAGGGCTGAATTAAAAATATTCTCTAATGAAGAAGGCTTATCCACTAGGTCAAAAAAAATAACTTGAGATTGTTTCGCCATTTCTTTGGCGGTTCGATAGACATCGAAAGGAGGACTATTGTAGCCCTCATAAACAATTAATAATTTCCTCATATTATTTTTTCCATGCCAAATAATTCCTATTACTTTTCTAGGCTATATAGTTTTTTTCTGCTTCAACAACAAAAGTCTGCAATCTATTTATCTTCTCTCCCATAACTTTCCCCTGAAGTTCCAATTCAATGGCTTTCCCGTGCCGTTCTAAATTTTGAAAATATGGACAAGTACTTTTTCCAACATCGCACTTTTTTATAGAAACAAACCCTATGTCTTTAAAAATAGCTCTTAATGTTTTAAAATCATAGATAAATTTATGACCCCATTCTCTAAAAAAAATATTTATTACAAATACATCTCGACAATTTGCCGGAACATTAGGATAAAATCTCTGTACCTCAGAATTGATATATTCCATAACGTATTTTTTGGGAATTCTAATTTTATACAGATCCACTAGGAATTTAAGATTAGGGGTGGCAATTCGAATTTTACCTCCTGGCTTAAGAATTCTATAACATTTTTTCAACATTACTATTCCTTCTTTATAATCTAAATGTTCAATCAAATGTTCAGAAAATATATAATCAAACGTATTATCCGCAATAGGAAATTTCTTCTTAACATCAAGGGCAAATATTCCTTTCTCTTTATTATATTTTAAATCTGTATTGAGCCAAGAATCTAAAAAAGTTAAACCAGCTCCTAAGTGTAATTTTTTTATTTTGTGTGTCCTAATATAACTATTTATTTCATAAATATTTCTAAAATGAGGAAAAAATAAGAATAATACATGTTTAATAATTTTTTTAGAATATTTAATGAAAAACTTCAACTTAACCCCCTGTTGAACTATAATTATTTATCTTCTCAAAAAACCTTATTTTTTTCAATCATTGAAGAGAAATATTTTTATTGTATTATCAGTAATTAATTTTTTTATCTTTATTTTTATCTTATAATAATTGTCTAAGTAAGACAAACACATTATAATAAATCAATGTTTAACAATCATTTTATAAATCTTCTTTTAGCTTTAACGCAAAAAGAAATTAAAGCACGGTATAAACACGCGGTTTTAGGCTTTTTGTGGATTTTCATTAACCCTTTGATTCAGATGGTGGTAATGGGATTTGTTTTTTCCTTAATTTTTAAATTTGGCATTAAGGATTACTATTTGTTTTTATTCACTGGTCTTTTGCCTTGGAACTTTTTTTCTCTGAGTTTAACTAAGGCCACACCAAGAATCGTATGGGATCGCAATTTAATCCAAAAATCCAAATTCCCCAGAGAAGTTATTCCTTTATCAGTGGTTTTATCTCATTTTTTCCATTTTGCTATTTCCTGGACAATGCTAATAGTATTTTTGCTCATTAGTGGCAAATGGCAATTTTTCACCTTATCAGCCTTGAGTTGTCAACTAGCAGCTATTTTATTGCTGCTAATCTTTACTTCAGGGCTTTCCCTTATTACTTCTGCTCTAACTGTTTTTTATCGGGATATTAATTTTGTGGTACAGATGGGAATAATGCTTTGGTTTTACGCCACCCCAATTATTTACCCTTTCTCAGCTATTCCCAAAAGCTACCAAATGATTTTTTATTTAAACCCCTTACTAACTGTTTTCTCTTGGTTGCAAAAACCTATTACAGTAATTAATTTACCGCCGTTAATAATTTTTATCCATGTTTTCATTATTTTGTTAACTCTACTATTCGGTTGGGTCTTTTTTAGAAAAAAGGCCAAATATTTTACCGATTGGCTCTAGAAATCAAAATTATGTCAAAAAATATCGCTATCAACCTGAAGAATGTATCCAAAAAATACATCTTACATCATGCCAAACCAACTTTGGTAGAAAGCCTATTTAAAACCAAAGAAACATTTTGGGCTTTAAAAAATATTAATCTTGAAGTTAAAAAGGGGGAAAAGTTAGGCATTATCGGCTCCAATGGCGCCGGTAAGTCCACTCTTTTAAAAATTATTACCGCTATTACTGTTCCCACTCAGGGAGAAGTTAAAGCCCAGGGTAGAATTGCCTCTCTGATTGACCTTGAAGCTGGCTTTGAACCTGATTTAACCGGCGAAGAAAATATTTATATTAATGGTTTGCTTTTAGGAATGAAAAAAAGTGAGATAAAAAGAAATTTTGACAAAATAGTTAGATTTTCTGGTATAAAAAAATTCATTGATACTCCTTTACATACTTATTCTTCGGGCATGAAAGTCAGGCTGGGTTTTTCCGTCGCCGCCTTTTCCAGCCCAGATATGCTGATTATAGATGAAGTGATTACTGCCGGGGATGAAAAATTTAAAAAAAAGGCTTACCAGAAAATCCAGGAATTTTCCCACGCTAAAAAAACCATCCTTTTTGTTTCTCATGACCTTCGGGCCATTGAAAAACTTTGCCCCCAAACTCTATGGCTGGATAAAGGAAAAATTAAAGCTCTGGGTCCTAGTCAAAAAGTCATCCGGGATTATCTTAAGTAATAGCTTCACCCGCGTCCCAAAATTATCCACAAAAAAGCCAAGTATAAAATAATTGATTTATCAGTATATAAATATATAAAAAGTATATTTAAGATGTTCATAAAAATACAGCTGAAATCTAGTAAAAAATAGGTAAAATCAGCTATTTTGGCGCTATTTTAGAGCTAAATTTGCCTTTTTTCTTCTCAAAACCTTAATTTACCACTCATTTTTTCAAATTAGTGGGCAAAAACCAAAATCTAGTTTAAATGAAAAAACTCAAACTGATAAATTAAATATACTTGCAAGTAATATTTTTACTCAAACAAATGTTAGAAACAAAAAAGCAGTTGTTGGTAGTAATCCTACCAACCTTTATCTTTTCCTGGCCTTAAAATGGCTCTGGTCGTTTTTATATCTGTAAGCATTGTCAATTCTTCTCTGAGGCCCAAAAACAGCCAATAACTGATAACCGATAGTATTTATCTATAGAATATTATCAAAAAAATATTGATAAGTCCTATAATTCTAGTTATTAGTAATTGGAGTTGTACCTATTTTATTCTGTATTGAGGCGTATTTTTTGCAAAAGTTTGTCGTCTTCCAAAAGCTTGGCGCAGCCTCGAACCACACAAGTGAGTGGATCATCAGCGACCCAAACCGGCATTTTAGTAGTTTCGGAAACCATTTTGTCCAAACCATAAAGTTGGCTGGCTCCACCGACCATAACAATGCCGTGCTTTAAAATATCGGCCAAAAGCTCAGGCGGTGTTTCTTCTAACATATCTGAAACTTGAGTGACGATTTGCTGCAATACCGGCATCAAAGCTTCTCTGATTTCCACGGAACTTAATTTGACTGACCGGGGTAAACCTGTGCCTAAATCCCGGCCCCGAGCCACAAAATTTTTCTCTTTTTTCATTTGCCGGGCTGAACCAATATTAATTTTAATTTCTTCGGCTGAAGATAAACCCAAAACCAAATTGTGCTTCAGCCGGCAAAAATTAACAATGGCCTCGTCCATCTCGTCCCCAGCCACCCGCAAACAACGCTCCACTACAATCCCTCCCAAAGAAATCACCGCAATCTCCGTAGTCCCGCCGCCAATATCAATTAAAAGCTGACCCGAAGGTTCTAAAATCGGCAAATCAATCCCAATCGCCGCGGCCATCGGTTCTTCGACTAAATAAGCTTTACGGGCCCCGGCGCTTTGGGCCGCGTCCGAGACTGCCCGGCTTTCCACCTCAGTAATACCGGAAGGCACACCAATGATGACTTTCGGCCGGGGAATTTTGGGCAGTAAACCATGCGATTCGTGGATTAGCTTGATGTAATATGAAAGCATGCTTAGACAAGCGTCAAAATCAGCGATGACTCCGTCTGCCAAGGGCCGAACCGCTTCGATTTTCTCTGGAGTTTTGCCGACCATGTTTTTGGCGCTGGAGCCAATAGCCAAAATCTTGCCTGTATCTTTGTTGCGAGCCACCACCGAAGGTTCACGGATAACAATCCCCTTGCCCCGCACATGGACAAAAGTATTGGAAGTGCCCAAATCAATACCCAAATCATGGGAAACCAATTGCCACAAAAAATCAAACATAAGGCTATTGTAACACCTTAAAACTTCGGCTACAATATAATTTATGGGAGAAGGAAAAAATTTTGACAAAATCATCCGCTCTGGCTTTTATCTGCTTTTTTTCCTCACTCCTCTGCTTTTTTCTCCCTGGAATTTTGAGCTTTTTGAATTCCCCAAAATGTATTTTGTCTATCTGATAACCGCTGTTATTATGGCTGGCTGGCTGGGTAAAATGGTGGTTAACGGTGAGTTTAAAATCAGCAGAACACCTTTAGATATCCCCATCATCCTCTACTTAATCTCTTCTATTCTCTCTACTATTTTCAGCATCCATCCTTATACCAGTTTCTGGGGCTATTATTCCAGATCGCACGGCGGACTGTTGTCTACTATCTGTTATGTCCTGCTTTATTATGCTTTTTTAACAAATCAAAAATTAACCCGTCCTCGACTGGCTCGAAACAAGATCAGGAATATTAAAAACCAAAATTCGTTGTTCGTGATGCGCTCTATTAAAATCTTGCTTGCTTCTGTCTCTCTCGTGGCTGTTTACGGCATCCTGGAACGTTTTGGCATTGATGATCAATATTGGATCCAGGATGTGAAAAACCGGGTTTTTTCTACTTTGGGCCAGCCTAATTGGCTGGGCGCCTTATTGGTTTCCTTAATATTTATCCCATTAAGTCAAATTGTTTCTAGTAAAAAGAAGCTATCTCAACTTTCAACTCTTCTTTACTACCTGCTACTAATATGTCTTATTTTCACTAGCTCTAAGTCAGCTATTCTGGCTTTCTGGCTTTGTTTGCCTTTATTTTTAGGTTTCGCCTGCTGGCAGCAAAAAAAACACCGCCGGAAAAGCTTCATTAGCTTGGGATTAACCCTATTAATATATATCTTATTGGGGACTAAAACATATTCTTATGTCAACAAGCTACCAATCTGGCTGCAAATGTTTCAAAAACAACCACCCAAAGAATTAAGCCAGCTAGTTAGCCAACCAAACAAACCTTTTATTTCCGGCTCTCCGGAAATTAGAAAAATCGTCTGGCAAGGAGCTTTAAAAATCTGGCAAGAATATCCTATTTTTGGCTCTGGTCTGGAAACCTTTGGCTATAGCTATTACAATCATCGACCCCAAGCTCACAATCTGCTTTCTGAATGGGATTTTTTGTACAACAAAGCTCACAATGAGTTTCTCAATATTTTGGCCTGCCAAGGCATAGTGGGACTTTTAACTTACCTGGGAATAATTATTACTTTTATTGTTTGGAGTCTTAAAAATATTAAGGCCGGCCGGCCGGCCGCACAGTTATATGCGGCATTTCTATGTGGTTATCTTACTCTCTTCATCACCAATTTTTTTGGCTTTTCTGTAGTCATCATGGGTCTTTTATTCTGGCTCATCCCCGCTTTTTGTTTTAGTTTAGCCCAAACAAATAACTCATCCCAGAAAATAGGATTCAAATTACCCACTCATACGGCTAGCCAGTATTTGGTTTTAACCACTATCTTTGCTTTACTGTTGGCTGCAGGCCGGCTGCTATTAAACCGTTTTCGGGCTGATCTAAATTATAGCCGGGCAGAAAAGTTTTACAAAACTGATAATCTTGCTTATGCTCTGCCTTTATTGCAAAAAGCTATTCAGCTTAACCCCCAAGAGGCTCTTTATCATGCTTATATGAGTAAAACCAGCGCTAAATTAGCCGTCGCCTACTCGTCCATCAAAGCCTCGGCAAAGACGGATGACCAGCCAGAAAACGAAGAATCTAGTCAAATTAGCCTTCAGTTAGAACAACTGGCTCAACTGGAAATTAACCAAACTCTCAAACTTAATAAAGTTCATCTTAATTTCTGGAAAAATAAGGCTGAAGTTTATCTGTTGCTCTCTTATATTAAACCCGAATATAGAAAAGAGGCCAAAGCTGCCCTGATGGAAGCCAAAAGACTAGCTCCAACCGACGCCAAAATCCTTTATAACCTTGGTCTTTTAGAAAAAGAGGATAAAAATTTTATCAGAGCCATTTTCCTCTGGGGACAAGCACTCCAGTTGAAACCCAATTATGAAAAAGTTTATTTGGATCTGGCGGAAACTTATTGGGAAATGGGGGAAAAAGAACAAGCCAAGCAAAAAGCGGAATTTGTGCTAAAAAACTTTAATGCTTCTCAACCACAGGCTTTGGAGATTTTATCTCGGCTTTAGCTCTCTTTTTTAAAAGCCGGACGCATCTAGTACATAAACGTAATCTTTTCTTAATTCCTTTGATCACTACCCTTTGCCAATGTAAATTGGGTTTGGAAAATTTAATCGTTCTGTTTTTGGCATGCGAGACTTTATGGCCCCGCAATTTACCCTTGCCGCAGTTTTGACATACTTTCTGACTCATAATAAAAGATATAATAACAGATTTTTATTTATGTTACAATACTCTTATGATTAATCTGCTTTTCCAAAACCCTTTATTTTTTCTTATTTTTGCCATCGCTCTTTTGGCGGCGGTGACGATTCACGAATTTGCCCATGCTTGGGTAGCTGACAAACTGGGTGATCCCACTCCTCGCTTAAGCGGCAGACTAACTTTAAATCCCCTAGCCCATTTAGACCCAATTGGCACTCTGGCTTTGTTAATTGCCAGAATTGGCTGGGGCAAGCCTGTTCCCATTGATCCTTATAACCTTAAAAATCCCCAGCGCGATGTGGCCCTCATTTCTCTAGCTGGCCCTTTAAGCAACCTTATTTTGGCAACTCTTTTGGCTTTTTTGCTAAAAATCGCCCTCCTTATGCCTTATTCCTCATTCGTTATCCCCGTTATCACTATTAACGTCGGCCTGGCTATCTTTAACCTTCTCCCTATCCCTCCTTTAGACGGCTCTAAGATTCTGGTGGGTTTTCTGCCTAAAACCTGGGGTATTAAAGTTGAAGAAGAACTCAGACAATATGGCACCATCCTTTTAATTATCCTGATTTTCCCTTTTTTTGGCGGCGCCTCTTTGGCAATCAAGATTATCTGGCCAATCATAAATAGTATTCTTAATTTACTTCTTTAAACAATCTTGTTAATTTAAAATTTTTAATTCTTAATTTTCCCGCCTGCATTAGCTATGCTAAAAGCATTGCGGGCAGGTATTGGGTGCTTAATTTCTCCATTGTTGAAATATTAAATCATTAGAAATTTGAACTTTGAAATTGCTATTATATCTTTGATATAATAGCTTTGCTGCCCTACTTGAAAGCAGTAAAAATTTGTAAGGATTTTTTCCTCCACAAATTTTTGTTAAGGAAGATCTTATTCTTTAACTCTGTGGGGTCAAAGATGGATCATCCACCTGGAATTATTCGGGGAAACAACTTACAAAATGCTTCAAAGTGGGGTGGTTTTTAAAACAACTGCCTCCCTAGCTCAGTGGTAGAGCGACGGTTTTGTAAACCGCTGACAACAGTTCGATTCTGTTGGGAGGCTCAAAGCAGTCCGACGTGACGTCGGACCTACCCCCATTTCAGGCTCTTAAAAAATTAACCCTAGACAAAACAAAATAAAGTCTGCTATATTGGTACTATGTTTGGTTTTCTGAAAAAACTATTTTCTCGCCAGAAAGGGGGTGACCAACCCATGGATAATCAAAATCCCAATCCTAGTTCTAATCCCAATAAACCAGTTACACCAGCGCAACCAGTAGGCGCTGATACTACATCTCCAACTACACCAATGCCCGGAACAACCCCGGTTGAACCACCAACGACTACTCCTCCAGCTAGTCCTGTTAATGA
>SDBT01017622.1_pt1 | contig 11270 bp, 12 predicted proteins | sample 2277101 | NCBI WGS metagenome assembly SDBT01 (sample SAMN10404973, study PRJNA504765) | marine sediment metagenome | isolation source: marine sediment core GS10_PC15, 103 cmbsf | place: Arctic Ocean: Southern Knipovich Ridge | collected 2010 | reverse complement strand
AATATTTTGGGCGAGGTAGAAAATAAGAATGTAGTGATAGTCGACGATATTATATCCAGCGGTGGAACAATAGTTGAGGGGGTCCGTGCCTTAAAAGATAAAGGGGCAAAAGATATTTACTGTGCTGTTACTCATTCAGTATTGAGCGAACCGGCTATTGACAGGATAGACAAAGCTCCAATCAAGGAACTGGTGGTTACTGATACTATACCAATAACAGACGGGAAAAGACACCCGAAAATAAAAGTTTTATCAGTAGCATCTTTGCTGGGAGAGACAATTAGAAGAATTTACAAAGGTGAAAGTGTAAGTTCTCTATTTAAATAAAGAAATACAGATTGGTACAGAAAAGAGAAAGCACGAAATTCGAATATCAAAATTCGAAACAAATTCTAAATACGAAGTTCTAAATCCCAAACAATACGATTTAGAAGAAAGAAGAATTTCGAAATTAAAATAAATCTACAATCATCTGTGTAAAAGAGGAGCGAAGCGACGAAATGGAGCAGGTTAAACTTAAGACAGAGATCAGGACGAAACTTGGCAAGGGTGAAGTAAAGAAATTACGTAAAGCTGGTTTAATCCCGGCTGTTTGTTATGGAGAAGGCGAAAAATCAATACACCTTAAAGTGCAATTGCATGATCTGCATAAAGCGCTCAGTACTTCCCGGGGAGAAAATGCAGTTATTAATCTAAAAATCTCCGGCGGCCACATCAAGGATAGGACGGTTATTGTTAAAGAAGTACAATATGATCCGATAAGAGATAATATTCATCATGTTGATTTTCAGCACATATCTCTTACCGAAGTTATCAAAGTGAAAATTCCTGTCCACAGTAAAGGAGAGTCACCCGGTGTTAAAGAGGGAGGAGTGCTAGAGCATCTTCTTTGGGAGCTGGAGGTAGAATGTCTTCCGACCCAGATACCAGAAAGGGTAGATGTCGATACTTCCAAACTGGCTATCGGAGATAGTATTTCTGTGAAAGATTTAGCTTTACCACCAGGCGTAAAAGTACTTCAGGAACCGGAAGAATTAGTAATTCAGGTAGTGGCGCCTAAAGAAGAAGTAGTAGAGGAAGTTGCGCCCGAAGAAGAGGTAACCGAACCGGAAGTTATCACCAGGGAAAAGAAAGAAGAAGTTCCTGAAGAAGAAGCGGAGAAGAAAGCCAAGCCGGCAGAGGCAAAACCCAAAGAAGAAAAACCAAAAGAGAAACACCGTAAGGAATAGGTAATTGATAAGTGGCAACTAGCGGAATTAGGTCAATTAGACATTTAATTTTCTCTCTATGAAGCTGATTATTGGCTTAGGTAATCCAGGCATTAAATATTGTCGGACAAGACACAACCTGGGTTTTTTGGTTATTGAAAAAATAGCAAAAAGAAACCGCATTTCTTTTAACAAAAGAGGATGTAAAGCCATTTCTGGAGAAGGTCGTGTTGGCAGAAGCAAAGTAGTTACAATCAAGCCTTTGACTTATGTAAACCTGAGCGGAATATCAGTTAGGGCCTTAATTGAACGCTATCGCCTTGACGCTCAAGATATAGTTGTTATCTATGACGATGTAAACCTGAGACTTGGCAGAATTCGGATTCGAAGAAGCGGTAGTCATGGTGGGCACAACGGCCTCAAGTCAATTATCAGCTGTTTGGACAGTGAAGATTTTCCTCGGTTAAGGATGGGCATAGCCGGGGAAAATATGAAAGGCGATTTAACCAGTTACGTATTGAGCAAATTTGCCAAAGATGACAAAAAGACAGTTGAACAGATAATTGAGAGGGCAGCGGAGGCCGCTGAGACAATAATCAAGCAAGGCATTACTGTGGCGATGGAAAGGTATAATTGTTAGAATGCCACGGGGTATTGTGTGATGTGTTGTGCTGAACCCGGCTGGCAAGTGGTGTAGCGAGCCGGAGTAGTTGCCCAATTTATTGGGATTGAAGCCGAATCCTCAATCTTCATTGCCAGAATTTTTTGCTTGATGAAATGAAGGTTTCAGATTCGGAAATTAAAGGTACAAATATGGGGTTATCTGTTGGCATAGTAGGTTTGCCAAATGTCGGTAAATCTACTTTATTTAATGCCATTACCAGAGGCCATATTCCTGCTTCTAGTTATCCTTTTTGCACCACCAAACCAAATGTTGGCATAGTAGAAGTTTACGATGAGGATTTAGATAAGCTTTATAAACTGGTAGATGGAACTGAAATTATTTATGCCGCTATTAAGTTTATAGACATAGCTGGTTTGATTAAAGGTTCAAGCCATGGCGAGGGACTGGGTAATCAATTTTTATCAGAGATTAGAAATGTAGATGTAATCTTGCACCTGGTAAGAACATTTCAAAATTCAGATATAGCCCACATTGACCCGCAGATTAACGTCCAGCGCGATATCGAAATTATTGAACTGGAATTGGCCTTATCCGACCTTGAGCTTATAAACCGGAAATCAGAAAAGGTCAAAAAATTATCCAGAACCGATAAAAAATTTGAACAAGAAAATAAATTGTTGAATATCGTCAAGGAGAAGCTGGAGAAAAGTGCAAAGATCGATTTAGGTGATTTTACCGACGAAGAAAACAAGTTGCTTAGTAGTTTCCAGCTGTTGACGGCTAAACCCGCGCTCTTTGTATTAAATATTGCCGAAGAAGATATATCCAGGCAAGACTTCCCCTATTTATCTGTCTGTGCCAAGCTCGAAAACGAGCTTGTGCAACTTCCGGCGGAGGAGAAAAAGACCTTTCAGCTTGAATTGGGTCTCAAGGAATCCGCTCTTCCCCGCATAATCAAGGCCTGTTTCAAATTGTTAGACCTGATTACCTTTTACACGGTGGAGTCAGGAAAAGTAAGGGCCTGGTCAATTAAAAAGGGTTCTTCGGCTATCAGCGCAGCAGGGCTTATTCATAGCGATATAGCCCGGGGGTTCGTACGAGCAGAAGTTACTCCTCATCAATTGCTTATGAAGTGCGGCTCATTGCTTAAAGCCCGAGCGACCGGTTTAGCAAAAATAGAAGGAAAGGACTACCGTATTAATGACAAGGATGTAATATATTTCAGGTTTAGTGAACACGTGAGTTAAGATTTTAAGGCCTGCCTATCGGTAGACACAGACTGTAATAAATTTCTAATCGACCTAATTGCTCTAATTGCCACCTTGGGCTACATTGAGTCCAGGGCAGCAATTAGACGCTTTACTTAACTTATTGTTTTGCCGAAGGTTATGTCTTTTTTTTATTTAATCCTTGTCAGAAAATAAGGGATGTGCTAAAATACTCTCTCGGATATTTAGAGAGATCTAAAGATTTTGCAGATTCCGGGATTTTAGTCTTTTAACATTTTAAATATTTTAAAGAGGAAAATGATGAAAAACTACGAAGCAATGTTTATTGTCAGGCCTGATTTAAATCAGGAAGAACTGGATAAAATAGTTAAAACTATTGAGGAAATAATTACCTCTAACAAGGGAAAAATAAATGATTCCTTAATTGGGGGAAAAGGCAATTGAGTTATAAAATAGACAAACATGCAGAAGGGGCGTATCAATTAGTACATTTCCAGATAGAGCCCACTGCTGTTAAAAGATTAAAAGAAGGTTATCGTCTGAATGAGGATATAGTAAGAATATTGATAACAAAAATAGAAAAAACAAAAATAGAAAAAACAAAAATAGAAAAATTATAACACCGGTTAACCGGTTAACCGACAGCACAAGGAGGAGATTATGGCGAGCTTAAATAGGGTGTTTTTAATCGGGAGGTTGACCAGAGACCCGGATTTACGGTATATCCCCAGCGGTGCAGCTGTAGTTTCTTTTGGCCTGGCAACCAGCAGGATTTATACTACCCAGTCCGGAGAAAAGAAGGAAGAGGTGTGTTTTGTGCGGGTTGTTGCCTGGGGTAGACAGGCCGAGATTTGTAATCAGTATTTAAACAAGGGCAGATTGATATTTATTGAAGGCCGGCTTCAATATCGCTCCTGGGAAACACCTGAAGGGGGAAAGCGCAGCACCTTAGAGGTCAAGGCTGACAGAATTCAGTTCTTAGAGAGAAAACCGGGCAGCACAGAAGCAGTGACTGAGAGTTTAGCTACCGGCCAGAATACAGAGGCTGTAGCTTCAACTGAACAGGAGTTACATCCAGCAGATACAGATGAAAAATTTGAAGACAAGGTTCCGTTTTAATGGTTAGCGGGTTGATTGGTTATCCGGTTGGCCGGTTAGCGGGTTTACGGGTTGGTAAACCGGTGAACAGGCTAACTGACTAATCAATACGGAGGTATTTTTAATGGCATTTGGTAAAAAAAGAAGGGAATTGGGCAAAAAGAAAAGGGAAAGAAAAAAATTTGGTTCTCAGGGATTGAAAAAGAAGTTTTGTCGATTTTGTGTCAATAAGGACGACAAAGTAGAGTCAATTGATTACAAAGATGTAATGAAGCTCAGGAAATTTATTACTGAAAGAGGTAAAATTATACCAAGAAGAATATCAGGTAATTGCGCCAAACACCAGCGGCAATTGACTATTGCAATTAAGAGGGCAAGATATATCGCCCTCTTGCCTTATATATCTGAATAACAGTAAAGGAAAATTATGGAAGTTATATTGATAAAGGATATAGAACAATTAGGAAAATCAGGGGACCAGTTAAAAGTAAAAGACGGTTACGCCAGAAATTTTCTCATTCCTAAAAATCTTGCCCTGAAGGCCACACCCCACAATCTGAACATTATTCAGCAGAAAAGAGAGAGTAAGTCTGCCAAAGAAAAAAATGAGAAAATGAAGGCCGTTGAGCTGGCAGAGAGATTATCAGCCGTTTCTTGTACCATTTCTATGCCGTCCGGCGAAGATGATAAGCTCTTTGGCAGCGTAACGAACGGACATATTGCTGAAGCACTTGAAAAGGCAGAAGGTATTGTGATTGATAAGAAAAAGATTGCTATACCCAGTCCGATTAATAAATTAGGTGTCTATACGATTTTTGTTAAGTTGCATCCCGAGGTCAGTCGAAAGATTAAGGTTTGGGTTATTAAAGAATAAAAATAGTTGTTTGTCTTGCGCCTTGCGTTATGGGTTAACGCACAGCGCATAACGCAAATGAGGTAGTTGCCTTGCAAAACATATCTGATTTAATAGTTGATAAGATTCCTCCCCAAAACCTCGAAGCTGAAATGAGTGTTCTTGGCTCTATGTTGATAGAAGAAGAAGCCATATCCAGGACCGTTGAATTACTGGATAGTTCCCATTTTTACAGAGAGAGCCATCAGAAAATATTTTCAGCCATTATTGCATTATATGAAGACGGCCGGGGTGTTGACCTGATTACCCTGACCGAGAAATTAAAAAAAGAGAATTTCTTGGATCAGATAGACGGGGCATCGTACCTTACTGCGCTGGTTAATAGCGTCCCTACCGCAGCCAATGTAGTTTATTACGCCAAGATAGTCAGAGAAAAAGCTATCTTAAGAAATTTAATCAGTGCCTGCACTCAACTGGTGACGGAAAGCTATGGCCTTACCCGCGATGTAGATGCGCTGCTGGATAAGGCGGAAAAGATCATTTTTGATATTGCCCAGCGTAAAATTGAAGGCAAATTTATTCCGTTTAAAGATATTATTAAAGACAGCATTGAGGCCATTGATAAACTGTATCAGAAGAAAGAGAACGTAACTGGCGTTGCTACCGGATTTCAATCCCTTGATAATAGAACCGCAGGATTGCAAGCTTCTGATTTGATAATAGTTGCTGGCCGGCCATCAATGGGCAAAAGTTCTTTTGCTTGCTGTATTGCTGAACATGCTGGCATAGTCGGTAAGAAACCGGTAGCTATATTTAGTTTAGAGATGAGCAAGGAACAGTTAGTGCAGCGGATGTTATGTTCTTATGCCCGAATCGATGCCCATAATGTACGTACCGGTTACCTTTCTCAATCGGATTGGCCAAAGCTTACTAACGCCGCCGGCAAACTTAGTGAAGCCCCCATATTTGTTGATGATACACCAGGAATTTCTGTTTTGGAGCTTCGGGCAAAGGCCAGAAGATTGAAGGCGCAACACGATATTAAATTGATAATTCTTGACTATCTGCAACTAATGCAGGGGGGCAAAAGAAGTGAAAGTAGGCAGCAGGAAATTTCAGATATTTCCAGGTCTTTAAAGGCATTGGCAAAAGAGCTGGATGTTCCATTGATAGCGGTTAGCCAGCTTTCGCGGGCCGTTGAGTCAAGGGCAGATCATCGACCGCAATTGTCTGATCTTAGAGAATCTGGAGCGCTTGAGCAGGATGCCGATGTAGTTTTACTTTTATTACGGGAAGAGTATTATCAGCCTACAGAAGAAAATAAGGGATTGACCGAAGTAATAATTTCCAAACAGAGGAATGGCCCGGTTGGTTCGCTAAAACTGGCATTTATAAAAGAATATACCCGGTTTGAAAATCTATCGTTGAGAGAGGAATGAGTAAAGCCTTTTTTTCTGTTTGTCTCTTTTTATTTATTGCCTTCTTGCTGCCGAGTAGGTTTTTTCTGTATGCTGAAGAAGAAGCAAAAAAGGTAATTAGTGAAGTCGAAATAAGAGGCAATAAAGTCGTTAGTTCACAGATAATTTTAGGTAAAATCAGGACAAAGGCTGGTGACAGGATTGACCAGATTGTTTTGGACGAAGATATAAAAAGATTATACGCCAGCGGTTATTTTACTGATGTAGAATTGGAATTGTTTCCCGCCGAAGAGGGTGTGAAGGCTATATTTGTTGTTGTTGAAAAACCCAAGGTTACGGAAATAATCGTTGAGGGTAATAAGGTTATCAGGACCGAAGCCCTGAAGAAAGATATGAAGACCGTGGTTGGACAAATTCTGGACAGAAAAATATTGAAAGAGGACGTATCTCAGATTAAGGAGTTATATGAATCCAAAGGGCTGCACTTGATTGATATTGAGTATGAAGTAGATGAAAACGAAATTACCGGGGAGGCAACCGTCTATATTTTAATAGACGAAGGTAGAAGAGTCAGGATACAGCGGATAAATATTTACGGCAATTCTTCTTTTTCCGACAGGAAAATCCTGCGTTTACTGAAAACACGCTCCAAATGGTTCTTTAGTCCCGGATTCTTTAAGGAAGATACCTTTAAAGAGGATTTAGAAAGAGTGAAAGTCTTTTATTGGCAGGAAGGATACGTCGATGTAGAGGTAACCCCGGATATTCATTACGATGCCGATAGACGAAGGATGTACATTAGCTTAACTATTGCCGAAGGCAAGAAATACCTTACCGGGCAGATTAAAATAATAGGTAATGAACTTTTTCCAAGCGAGGAAATAAAAGAACGGCTTGAGATGACTACCGGCAGTGTCTTTAGCGAATATGACTTAAGGCAGGATATCAGCCGAATCCAGGAATATTATTTTGCGCGGGGATATATATTTGCTGAGACATCCAGCGATAAAACCGTGCAGGGAGATACAGGCGTAGTAGATATAATTTATAAAATAACTGAGGGTGAACTGGCCTATGTGGATAAGATAAAAATCGAGGGCAACCTAAAGACTAAAGACATAGTTATTCGCCGGGAACTCAAAATAAAACCGGGTGATAAATTTGATGGAGAAAAGCTTCAGCGAAGCAAGGAAAGGCTTTATAATCTGGGCTACTTTGAAGAGGTAAGTTATGATATTGGACCTGGCTCAGCTGCAGAAAAAAAGGATTTAACAATATCGGTTAAAGAAAAGAAGACCGGAGAATTCAGTTTTGGCGGCGGATACAGCTCTGTAGATCAATTTGTAGGTTTTGTCCAGTTGTCCCAGATAAACTTTGACCTGTTTAATTTTCCGACATTTACCGGCGGGGGGCAGGATTTAAGTATAAGGGGAGAATTCGGGCAGAAAAGAAAAAGGTACAGCCTTTCCTTTACTGAACCATGGATTTTTGATCGACCAATCTCTTTTGGTTTTGATGTTTATGACCGGATGCATGTATGGGGAGATTATACTGAGGAGAGACAGGGGGGTGATGTCCGCTTAGGAAAGAGATTTGGAGAATATAACAGTGCCGGCTTGATGTACAAGGGAGAAAAGGTGATGATATATGACGTTCCCTCGACTACTAACCCGGAGATTCGGAGTGAGAGGGGAAGTAATATGGTAAATAGCTTGATGCTTAACCTTGGCAGAGATACGCGGGATAATATATATACTCCTACCAAAGGAATAGTTATTTCGGGAATAGGCCGATATGCCGGAGGTTTTTTGGCCGGAGAAAAAGACTTTTACGACCTAACCGGACTTTTCAGTGTTTATTTTAGCTATTTTAAAAGGTTCGTACTGAATTTAAAGGTTCGTATTGGAACAGCAAAGGAGTATGGCGATACCCCGACTGTTCCGATTTCTGAGCGTTTCTTTGCAGGTGGCGCTAATACCATTCGTGGATATGGAGAAAGAATGGTTGGTCCGCCGGATACCGGTGGCAGCCCGGTCGGCGGCAAAAGTATGTTTATATTTAATGCCGAATTCACCTTTCCGATAATTGAGGTAGTCAAAGGCGCGGTATTTTATGATGCCGGAAATATCTGGCGGGATAGTTACCATATTGAGTTTGATGACTTGATGAGCGGCGTGGGGGTTGGGGTGAGGGTAAAGACACCGATTGGGCCGGTAAAATTGGATTATGGATATGGTCTGAATTATAGGGATTGGGATGACAGCAAAAATGGTCGATTTTATTTTAGTATGACGAGAGGATTTTAACGAGGACATAATTTAGGGAGTTCGCAAAACGACCTAAATTATGGCCTCATTAAGATCCCTAGAATACAATTGGCTTATTTTATCCTAGAGTCTTATTGGGACATTTTGTCCCTAGATTCTTATCGGGTTATTTTGCCCCTAGATTTTTATCGGGACATTTTGAATGGGATTAAATTCGCACAATAACTTATCTTGGCCTACGGTCTCCATAAGCTATGTGCTCATTAAAAACGGGATTAAATTCGGACATACAATTTAGCTTGTCCCTTCGGGACTACGCTAAGTTGTGTCCTCATTTAAGGAGGGGGAAATGAACAAATTGTTGATAGTCTTTTTAGGGCTGATGGTATCAATAGCACTGGTTATGCCGGTCAGCCTGCAGGCCAAAGGCGATGCCTTGAGTATTGGTTACATTGATTTAGCCAAGATTTTTGACCAGTATGAAAAGACCAAAGATTCAGATAAAAACCTGGAAGTAGAATGGCAGGGTAAGCAAGGTGAAATAAAGGCGTTAAGGGAAGAGATTACGCGACTTAAGGATGAATTAGAGGTACTTTCCGAGTCTGCTAAGGGAAAGAAACAGGAAGTCATCGACAGCAAAATAAAGAAATTGCAAGACTTTACAAAGGAGATTCAGGACGAACTTACCGGCGAAAGGAATGAAATAGTCAGTCAAATTTTAAAAGACATAGATGCGACAATAAAGCAATATGGTGAGTCCAACGGTTACGATTTAATATTAAATGAGAGGGTCTTGCTTTATCGCACTGAAGGCTTAGATCTTACAGATAAGATTGCTAAGATATTGAATGATAAGTACAAGAAATAATTCACTGCTCGTCGTGGGTATTGAGTAATGCGTATTGTGTCAAAACCTAACCGCAATACGTACGACGCAATACGAAAAGGGAGTTTTAATTGAGAAGAAGTTTAAAAGAGATAGCGGAAATAATAGATGGAGAGCTCATCGGTGATTCCGGGATAGTTATTACCGGGGTTTCGGGCATAAAAGAGGCAAGGGAGGGCGATATTACCTTTATCGCTAATCCCAGATATAGAAATTTAATTAATTCAACTCAGGCATCAGCGATTATCATTTCAGCCGAAGAGCAAATCAAAGTAGATATACCTCTTATTCAGACCGAAAATCCTTCGCTTGCATTTGCCAGGGTCCTGGAGATATTCTCAAAGGAAAGAACCAAGCGGTTAGCCGTTGGTATTCATTCCTCGGCTGTTATTGGTAAAAACGTCCAACTCGGCAAAGACCTTACGATTCAGGCCTACGCAGTTATAGAAGATAATGTCAGAATGGGTGACAGGGTGGTAATCTATCCCGGTGTATATATTGGCAACGGGGTTCAGATAGGCAGTGATACTGTAATCTATCCCCAGGTGAGCATTCGGCAGGGAGTGATTATCGGAAACAGGGTTATCATTCATAATGGAGCAGTGATTGCTTCGGATGGATTTGGTTATGAAATGTTGAATGGTGTTCATCATAAGATTCCCCAACTGGGCACGGTAGTCATCGAAGACGATGTTGAAATCGGGGCCAATGTTACTATAGATAGGGCGCGCTTTGATAAGACGCTTATCGGCAAAGGGGCAAAAATTGATAACCTGGTTCAGATAGCACACAATGTGGTTATTGGACCTAATTCTATTGTTGTTGCTCAGACAGGTATTTCGGGGAGTGTTGCCGTTGGCAAAAATGTTGTCCTGGCTGGTCAGGTCGGAGTAGCGGGCCATATCACTATTGGTGATAATTCAATAGTTGGTGCCCAAAGCGGGATAACCAAGGACCTTCCTCCTGATTCCCGGGTGGTAGGAAGTCCGGCCAGACCTTTTAGTTTAACCAAGAGGATTCAGGCTGTTATCAAAAGACTTCCCGAACTCTTTAAAAAAATTCTTGATTTGGAGAAAAAGATAGCAAATTTGGAGAGAAAAATTGGAAAAACAAAAGACTATCGCTAGTGAAATTAATCTTTCGGGTACAGGTGTGCATGGCGGAAAACATGCCAACCTCAGGCTTAAGCCGGCAGAGATTGATAGAGGGATAAATTTTATTAGAGTTGATTTGCCGGCAAGGCCGCTGATCCCTGCCGGAATATTTAATGTGATTGATTCAGATAAACGAAACCGCAGTACTTCTATCGCCAGCAACAATGCAGAGGTGCACACAATCGAACATCTGATGGCCAGTCTGGCCGGTCTGGAGATAGATAATATAATCATTGAGATAGATAGCAACGAAGTTCCCTGTTTCGATGGGAGCGCTGCCTTATTTATTGACGCCCTGAAGAAGGCCGGGATAAAAGAGCAGGACTCACCCCGCAAATATCTGCGGATTAAAGAGCCTATATTTGTTCAGGAGGAGGATGCAGAAATAATAATCCTTCCCGCTGATCACCTAACCATTTCCTATCTTTTAAGTTATGATCATCCGCTTTTGAGGGCACAATATATCGACCTTGAATTAAATCCTTCTTCTTTTGAAAAAACACTTGGGCGGGCCCGAACATTTTGCCTTAAG
>SDBT01017621.1_pt1 | contig 11271 bp, 10 predicted proteins | sample 2277101 | NCBI WGS metagenome assembly SDBT01 (sample SAMN10404973, study PRJNA504765) | marine sediment metagenome | isolation source: marine sediment core GS10_PC15, 103 cmbsf | place: Arctic Ocean: Southern Knipovich Ridge | collected 2010 | reverse complement strand
CTTTAGATTTAAGGGAGGGAAGTGACCTTGACACATTTCTCTCTTATAACATACAATATATTATCAGTATTAACGAGACTTTTCAATCAGGCGGAGTAAATAATTGGTTGCTAATTCAAACTCTACAACAAGCAGAATTATTTGAACCGGTTTTTACAACTCATCATTTAGTGATATGGAAAATATATTAAATATCTAAATTTAAAAACAATAAGGAGTTTCTGTTTCATGCTGTAAAACGAATGACTTAAAAACATGAATTTATTCAAGGTTATATAAAAACTCATTAATTACACCTTATAATTTAGTCAAAAAGCTTATTCTAACAATAATATAAGGATTTCAACTACATTCTGGCATAAATCTCCAAATGCATTTTCAGTAGAGATAAATTTAAGTTAACTTTTATAAAGAAAAGAAACGTATACTAATAACCATAGATAAAACTTTAACAGTTCAACTATCCGAAGATAAAACTTTAAAAGTTCGACAAACATATATATAATTCACTTAATAAGTTTTATAAATTAGTTATTTTATCATATCCTATTAGGTATCTAGGGGCAAGTTGGATTATACTAAAAAATAAAAATCATGAGAACAATGGAAATGGAAACAAAGAGAATTAAACAAACCACACAAAATCTAATCCTAAAGGATATAGTTAAACTGGAAGATTTTGATCAAGCTAAGATTATACACAAATTTAGTACAAATCCATCTAATAAGAAAATCGTTATAACTATACCCGCTTATAATGAGGAAGAGAGTATTGGTGCGGTTATTAATGAAATTAAAACTGTGATGGACAATACCAATTATCTATATCAGATAATGATTCTCGACGATGGAAGCGTAGATCGGACAAAACAGATTACGGAGGAGAATGGTGTACTTTTCTTTTCAAACGGATGTAATATGGGTCTTGCACATACATTTAAAAAGGAGATGGAAATTTGTAGGGATTTGCATGCTGAAATTATCGTGCATATTGATGCTGATGGGCAATATCCTCCCAAATACATCCCGGAGATGATTGAAAGCGTTCTCGATGGATATGACCTAGTATTAGGCTCACGTTTTGGTGGGGGGGTCTATGATGGATCCATCAGTAAAAAACTCGGAAATATTTTCTTCGCAAAAGTTCTTTCTATATTATTAAGAAAGAATATCTACGACACTACAACCGGGTTTAGAGCCTTTACTAAAGAGATTGCTCAAATACCAATTACCAGTAAGTTCACTTATACTCAAGAACAATTAGTCAGAGTGGTAAAACTTAAGAAAAAAGTCAAGGAAATCCCAATAGAAGCTAGAGCCACAAGAAAAAGTAGGTTATTTAGTAACATTTTCGAATATTTCTACAAAGCATTTCTTACATTACTGAAAGTATTTATTTAATTTTAAAAAAAAATATAAATATTAAGAAGAGATTCGCTTTTTTTATCATTCCTGAATAAAATCAATAAAAATAAATTTTATTTAAGTTTTTCTTATTTAGAACCATGCAAATATTAATAAAAAGATAAAAAGCATAAAGCTTACTGAAATGAATATTTTAGTCATAACCTCTTCCTTTCCAAGATTCAAAGGCGATGTTTGGGGTCCATGGATACTGAATTATTGTCAAGAGCTTTCAAAGCAAGGAGAAAATATTTTTGTTTTAGTACCCAATACAAAGAATACTAAAAAGCATTCAAATTTTGATTCTGTTATCATTCATCGTTTCTCATATTGGATACCTATCAAATATGGTTTAGCAAGACCTCCAGGAATTTTACCAAATTTAAAAATGTATAAAATTGCAAAATTTCAGATTCTACCTTATCTCTTCTTTAATTTCCTATATGGCTTAGCTTTAATCAAGAAATATCAGATTGATATAATTTTCTGCCAATGGACTATTCCTTCAGGATTGATTGGATTACTTATAAAAAAAATAACAAAAAAACCGGTAATTGTTTCAGCTCAAGGTGCTGAATTCTATTTACCAAAAAATAAAATTTTTAGCCAATTTGTAAGATATGTATTAAGAAACATCGATCTGCTTATACCCGTTTCTCATCATATGAAAAAACTTGCTTACAATTACTCTAAGAAAATTAAATATATTGAAGTTTTACCAAATGCGGTAGATCCTGAAAAATTTAAGCCTTTAACCAATGTTGAGTTCTCCTTTTCAGGCATTGATCCTAAATGTAAGAAAATATTAACCGTAAGACGGCTTGTACCTGAAAAAAGAGTAGATTTGTTAATAAAGAGTTTTCATATACTATTAAAGTATTTTACCAATCTTCAGTTAATTATTGCTGGAGATGGTCCAGAAAGAGATAATTTGATTAAACTTACAGAAAAATTAAAAATTTCCAATAAAGTTCTTTTTTTAGGATTTATAAGTCATGATCAATTAAACTCACTTTATAATGTAGCCGATATTTATGTTTTAACATCAGAACAAGAAGGTCTTTCTTTATCTCTTTTAGAAGCTTTGGCTACAACGGTTCCCGTTATTTCCACTAACATAGTAGGGAATCCAGAAGTTATTATTCATAAAGAAACGGGTTTATTATTTGAACCTGGAAATGTAGATCAATTAGTAGATAATCTAAAATATGTTCTCGATAATCCAGATAAAGCAGAAAACATCGGAAACAATGCAAGGAAATATATCATCTCTAATTATAATACTCATAAAATTATGAAAAAATTGAGAAATCATTTTTATAACATCCTTAAAGATACAATAATGAGATAATCTTAATTTTCTAATGTAACTTATATAAAAGAAGAACACTAATTGTTTGAATTAGTTTATTAAATAATTATAAAGGGTTAAATACTTACTGCCAATGTCCTTAAAATTTAGGTTATTTAGAATAAAGTTTTTTGCATTTTTCTTAATCATCTCTAGGTAGTTTTCTGACGCTTCATCAAGCTTGGATAAAATTTCTATAAGTTCATTAACAGAATAAGAATTAAACAGAAATCCATTCTCACCATTTTTTATGACTTCAGACACACCAGCAATATTTGAAGCAACTATTACTGCCCCTGAAGCCATAGCTTCTAAAACACTATTCGGTAATCCTTCAGTCATTGGAAAGAATCTATCATTTGAAGAAAATATCGTATATCTGGCATTGATATAATACTTATAAAGATATTTCTGGGGGACAAATCCTTTAAAAGTAATATCTTCTTTCAAACCTAATTCATTTATTAAATTCTTAAGGATCTTAGTATAATCTGAATCAAAACTGTAATCCCCTACTAAATATAATTTTTTAGGTCTAGTTCTTAATGACAATTTTGAATATGCCTTAATGATTATATTTATACTTTTTCTTGGCTCTATCCGTCCAACATAGAGTGCATAATCATTATGTTTTAGAGAACTAACATTTTTTGAAAATTTCTCAATATCTACTCCATTATGGATAATATACATTTTATTCCCATCAATAAAGGGTTTGTAATGATTATTTATATAAGATGAGTTAGAAATAACAATCTTACATTTTATCAATACAAAAATACAATAGAATTTTAAAATTTTCTCTGCTATAAATGCAATTTTTTTTATGGTATTTCTGTTAGATATTCTTATTAAATTTATTATTTTTCCTACATAAAACTTCTCAAATATTGTCCCCATTCTAATAACAATTGGTGTGTGAAATCTAATTAATGAATACAAACCAACCAAACCTGTTGAAATCGGATCAAATAACTGGATTAGATCAACTTTTTCTTTTGATGCTATATAATTTATTATTTTTATAAATTCAATTTGTTTCATTAAAGGATTAAGAGATTTTTTATTTTTCTTCGAAGTGTAATATATTTTTATGTTATTTTTTTTTAATAATGCGTTTATACGGTTATTACTTTTGGATGTAATAATTATAACTTCATGCCCCATTGAAGACATATTAACTGCCAGATTAATAGCTTGTAAAGAATTTCCTCCTTCTTTAGAAACATCGTATACGATAAACAATAATTTTAACATCATAGGTGAAAAATAAAACTTATTTAAAGTAATTTATGATACAAATCATTATAGATTAAAATAAAATTATGTTTATTTTATATTCTAGATCATTTTATAACTATAAAGATAGAAAGATAGATTTATGATACTAGATTTTAAAAAGAAAAACTCAACTTGAAATTTAATGAAATTGAAATGGAAAATTGCTTTTTTTAGTATTTGTTTAGTCTTTACTATATTATTTCTTATAGATTTGAGTTTAAAAATTAATTTTGAATTCCTAAGTTTTCTTTTCTCGAGCGTTAATATCGGATTTTTATTTGTTGCGATTCTAATTTATTTATTTATGAATTTTTTAAGGGCATTGAGATATCGAAAATTTTATGAATATAAAATCAAACTTACTAAAATGTTTTCCATTAATTCATACCATAACTACCTAAATCATACAATTCCTTATCGTTTGGGGGAATTTGGTCTTATTTATTTTATGAAAAATGAAAAAATTGAAGTCACAAAGAGTCTTAGTGCTCTGCTTTTTACTAGAATATTAGATTTTTCTATTGCTGGTTTGATATTTTTTGATTTTTCAATAGCAACAATTTTCGTTTTTGACCATCCAGAACTATTTTTAATAGCCTCATCTATTATTGGAACAATTTCGCTTATCGGATTCTTTTTATAATCTATACTAAGAAATTTGTCATATTATATGAAAAAATATTCCTATATTTTTTTAGAAATCAAGATGAAGAAAACAAAAAAGATAATTTAATCTTCAAATTAGGGACAAAAATAAAAGAAATTGGTTTAGATTTAGAATGTATTAAAAAAGAAAAGCATAACTTCTATTATTTTATAAGTATCTCTATGTTAATCAAAATTGTTCAGTTGCTAACTACTGTTATAATTTTTTACTCACTAAATGTAAATCTACCCCTCTATGTAATTTTAATAAATGATTTATTTTTATCCTATGCTACATATATTCCTCTTTCACTATTCGCCGGATTGGGATTTTATGAATACAGTTTTTCATTTTTAATTTTGTGGCAAGGGATTTCTCTAACTGAGCCTTATAATACGGGATTTGCATGGCATCTAATTGTAATATTATTTCAAATCATAAACCTATTTGTTGGCTACATAATAGATATTATTGGAAAGATCGGAAAAAGCAAAAAGAAATAGTTTCTCTCCAAATTTTTTCATTGTGAATATTTTACTTGTTTTAAATCAATCCTGCAAAGAATTAAAAAACTTTAAAAGAAGTACAATCATTTTTCCTCTTCCGTTTCTTTCATTGTTTCATCTCTAATATAAGTAATCATTTTTTTTGGATTTATGATATCAAAAATATAATCAATATCCTTTCTTGTGAATATTTTAGCTGTAAATAAAAATATTATATATAACCCAATGATTATTAGGAAAATCACTCCAGAGAGTAATACATCCAAATTAAGTGAAGCGATAAAAAAACAGATGATAATTAAAATAACTAATACTGAATAGTGAATTAATTCTTTATTATCGACATTTCCAATCCCATTCTTTTTATGGCTATAAATTCTAATAATTACAATATTTGGAATTAAAAATATCCAGTTTCCTAATTCGATTCCAATAATACTAAAATAGGGAATAAAGAATATCCAAGAAACTAATGCAAAAATAAATTTCAGGATTTTTAAAGAAGTGAATACTTTTAATTGGTTTGATGCTATTAATACTGAAGAATAAGGATCTAATAAAGCAAAACGCATTATAAACAACAAACAACCATAAAAAAAATATAATCCCTGCTCATAATATATCAAACCAAAAAAAGTTTTTAAGAAAAATTCTCCAAAAATAATGCCTGTTACAATAAATATACAATTCATTATTGTCATATATTTTCCAAATAATCTAATTGATTTCTTAAGGTTTTTAATGTCATTATTTCTCAATAAACTGATAAAATTTGGAATTAAGAGGATTTGAAAAATTTTTTGAAGTGTTACAATCATAGTAAAAAAAGTAAATATTACAAAATATACTCCTAAAGCCTCTTCATTAAAATGTAGCAAAAAAAAAAAAGGACCTAAATTTACACAAAGGGTATCAAGAATTACCGGTAAAAGAAGTATTAAACTTAAATATATATATCTTTTTAATAGGTTTCTGTTGATTTTTGAAAAATGAAAAATCCTACCAAAATAAATAGAGACTATTAATTTTATTGAATAAGCAACGATGGTGCCAATTAAATAAAGATAAAAATTTTGAAAGATTAAAATTACAACAATCGAGAAAAAACTACCAATAATTGTACTAATTAAAATAGGTATTTGCATTTTAGCGATATTCATTTTTGATAAAAAACTTCGAGTATAGATTTGATTAAAAGAATCAAGAAAAAGTTCAAAAAATACAATTATTATAACCCAAATCTGCTCTGTATTAAAATAAAAGAAATCTCTATCGTTTATTAGATTTAAAATGATAAAAAAAGTAATGATCGATGCTATAATTGTTAAGATTACTTTAATAAGGAAAAATATTGTAAATGCATCATCCCGGTTTCCCTTTTCAGCCATAATTATATTATGCGCTTGTAAAAATCCTAATGTAGATATAAATATAAAGAGAGCCATTAATGAATATGCAACTTTTTGATAACCAAAGTATATAGGAGAAAAACTGTTAACAGCAACAAAAAAAGTTATTGCATGTAAAAGGCGAATGATAATTTCTGATATTAAGATTAAAATACTTTTCCTTCCAAATTGAATATCCATTCACCTTAAGAAATAAAAAGACTTAGATTAAAAAGCGATATTTCCAATTTTAATTTTTGTATATCGTTAATTTCAATATCCTCGAAGCATCAGATGTTAATTGATTAATTAAGAAAAGAAAACTGAATATAGTTTTATGAGTTTTCCACCAAAAAAATAGGAAAAACTAGAGCTTAATAATTGTGAAAAATGGTTCATATTTAATGAAAAATGATTTATTCTATAAAATAAGGTGTATATTTTATGATTAAAATTGGAAATAAAGAAATTAAGAATTATTCAGAACCATTTATTATTGCAGAAATTGCTGCAAATCATAACGGGAATGTAGAGTTAGCCAAAAAAATGATTAATATTGCTCATAAAAAAGGAGCTGATTGTGTTAAATTTCAATCTTGGGATAAACACTCGGTTTTTTCAAAAAAAGTTTATGAAGATAATTTCTTTTTAAATGACGATTACAGAAATAGAAATGATCATACTTTAGAAACTATTGTTGAAGCTTACAGCCTTAGTGATGAAGATTTTATAGAATTAAAGAATTATTGTGATAAAACCGGGATAATTTTTGCCTCTACTCCTTTCTCTGAGAGGGAAGTTAATTTCTTAATCGATGAATTAGATGTAGAATTTATCAAAATTGCTTCAATGGATCTAAATAATTTCTCTTTTTTAGAGTTTATTGCTAAAAAAGACAAACCACTTGTAATATCAACAGGTTTGAATAATCTAAGTGAAATTGATGAAGCTATTAGGAGGATTACTAATACTGGCAATGATAAAATCATATTATTACATTGTGTATCGATGTATCCTCCAGAAGATAAAGATGTGAACTTAAATAATATTGACATGCTTAGGAATCTTTATAATTATCCTACAGGTTTTTCAGATCATACCTTTGGTTTTACTGCACCCATACTTTCAATAGCAAAGGGTGTGTGTATGATTGAAAAACATTTTACATTAGATAAAACTATGGAAGGATGGGATCATAAAATATCTGCAAATCCTGAAGAATTAGGAATTATTGTTAAAGAATGCAAAAGGGCATATAAAATGTTAGGTTCTTATAATAGGATTGTCAACGAACCCCAGGAAAGATTGGAAGCATTTAGAAGAAGCATTGTTTCAACCCGGAATATAAAGAAAGGAGAAAAAATTTTAAAAGAAGATCTAACTTGTAAAAGACCTGGAACAGGATTAGAACCAAAATATCTCAATTTTATAATCGGAAGGCAAGCAAAGAGAGATATTGAAATTGATTCATTACTTTCAATGGAGGATTTTTAAATGATAGCCATTATTCCTGCAAGAGGAGGATCGAAAGGTATTCCCAGAAAAAATATCAAACTTCTAGGTGGAAAACCTCTTATCACATATACAATAGAAGCCGCATTGCAAGCAAAAAGTGTAAATAGAGTTTTTGTTTCCACCGAAGATCTAGAAATTGCTGAAATTGCTAAAAAATACGGAGCAGAAATAGCTTTCATGCGTCCAAAAAAACTTGCTACTGACGCTAGTTCTGCAACTGACGTCTACATTTACACTATAAACCAATTAGAAAAAATCTTAAATAAGAAAATTGAATCATTTATTGCACTTTTGCCGACCTCACCTCTCAGAACAGGTAGTGATATCGATAGAGCAGTTAAAATTTTTGTGGAAAAGAAAGCAGATTCAGTCATAAGCGTGAATGAGGCACCACATCCACCTAGTTGGTTTTTGAAATTAAATGAAAATGGAGTATTAACACCTTTTTTTAACAAAACAATGACTATGAAAAATCGACAAGAAGAACCAAAAGCTTTTATTCCAAATGGAGCAATATATGTTCTAAGAACGAGTCTTATCAAAAATAAAAGGAATTACTATACAAATAAGACATATGCTTATAATCTTCCTTCCGAACGGTCAATTGATATAGATAATCCAATAGATTTTGCGATAGCAGAAATGTTAATTAATAAATTAGGAGCAAAATAGTCTTTTTTTTAAAGTTCATATCAATTGAGGGTGGATTTTGATTATTAATTTATATAGCTTTTTGTGACCTCAGAATTATAGAAATCTTGAGCAAAAACACCAATCATTACAACATCTCGATAGGCACAATCACGAAATACATGCTCTTTACGGAATCCTTCTACTCTAAATCCTATTTTTTCAAGAGTTTTCCGCCATTTTTCAAGTCCTACATCTTGTCCAGCATAAATTTTGTGTAAATTGACCCTTTTAAATCCGTGGTTTATCAATAAACACATTGCTTCCAATCCATACCCACTTTTTTGATATTCTTTTTCCCCCACCCAAATAGCAATTTCTGCATTTCTGTTGATCCAATCAATATTTTGAAGTGAAACTACTCCTATATGAATATCATTTTCAATCTCCACAATAGCTAATGCAATTACATTTGTCTTTTTTGATAATGATTCAAAAAAGGAAACTTGTTTTTCATAAGTGTTTGGAAATATACCATGTCGAGTAAATTTAGTAGAATCTTGATCATTAAACCAACGGTACCAATTTCCTTCAAGATCTTTTTTTTCAAATCCCCTTAAATATATTCTTTTTCCAATTAATAGCGGATGCAAATCTTTTTTCATTTTTATCTTCCATTAATAAATTTAAGTCTTTGATATGAATAATTTTATTTAAGTTAAACTAACATGTAAAATCAAATGATGATTATTATAAACACTTAATAGTATAAAAGTCTAGAAAAAATGAAATAGAACCAAACTGTTTTTATTCTTTAAATTTCATCTTTGAAGATAAGAGTAGTATCATTCTTATTCTGTTAATTCTGATCGATTTTCCCAAACTTTTTGAAATGCTTCGATGAAATCATCTAAATCTTCTTTTACCATAGGTGGTTTCATCATATCATGAAGTATTAACTCCTCAAAATGCATTTTTTCACATATAGGGCACAATCCTTTTGCGTAATTTAGTTTCCCTTTATACCAAGGGCATTTAAATGGACACCCTTTATCACCATATGCGATTAATTGTTGGTATATCGGTTCAAAATAAATCGGTCTTACATATCCATAACTTACCATTAAATGTTCATCTCCTCTAAGTAAACCAGGAGTTAATTCTGCCCTTACAGCTTCAACGAATTTTTCTCTAGATACTTCCTCAATGTCAATATTATACTTTATTGGATGATAATAATACGCATGTTCACAACCTTCTCTTGTTTTAGGAACACTAAGACAGGGGATTTGTGAAAGTTTATTAGTCAAATATACAACATTTTTTTGGATTTCATTTACTAATCCATTTACCTTCTTTAGTTGCTCTCTTGCAATAGCAGCTTCTATTTCTGTCATTCTATAATTATAACCAACCATATTAATTAAATTGGTGTGTCCTTTTGGATCGACCACAACTTCTGCATGATTGCGAATTAGGCGCATTTTTTCTGCTAATTCATCATCATCAGTTACTATTAAACAACCTTCCCCTGTATGAATGTGTTTATGATAATTTAATGAAAAGATACCAATATCTCCCAAAGTTCCTGCAAATTTTCCTTTATATCTTACGCTAGGTGCTTGAGCAGCATCTTCAATGACAAGAAGATTATTTTTTTTTGCAATTTTATTAATCCGATCGGCATCGTAGGGTTGTCCAAAAAGATCTACGACAACAATTGCTTTAGTTCTATCAGTTATTCGCTCTTCAATAGATTTGGGATCTAGACAAAAATATTCTTCTTCTATATCTGCAAAAACTGGAATCGCATTATAAATTAAGGCAGCAGTAGCTGATGCAGTCATTGTATAAGGTGAAACTATAATTTCATCCCCCGGTCCCGCACCAGATGCTCCAACAGCACAATATAATCCTGATGTTGCAGAGTTTACAGCAATAGAATGTTTAACATCATAATACTCGGACCACTCCTTCTCTAATGCTCTAACTTGAGGACCACCATAAAAATTTTCGTGCCAGCATCCCAAAAATTTTGACAATATTCCTGTTTCTAAAACCTTTTGTACAACTTTTTGTTCCTCTATACCAATAGTTTTGTAATCAGGAAAGGGTTTATCCCTGACTTTTTTTCCGCCATTTATTGCTAATTTCATCTTAGCATATCCTCGATAAATTCGATTACCTTTTCAATTGCTCCAATTTGAAAAATTTGGTTATTTATTTTTATATCATTCTTTATTATTAATTCTTTAAGTTTTTCATAAAGAGTTTCTTCATTTAAAATAGACTTTACAACTCCTTTTTTATCTAGTATAAATGGATTTTCTCTTTTAAGTCCAATTAAAATACTTAAAATAGGACATCCAAAAATAAATGATTCAACTAAAAACATTGAAAACATTCCACAAATAACTTTTGAAGATGCTCTTAGTAAAAAAGGATCAATTTCTCTTTTAACTATGAATGATAGATTTTCAATATTAGGCTTCAAGATATCGTTAAAAACGTTGAGATCCTCAGTTGAAGGATGTAATTTAATTAATATTT
>SDBT01017620.1_pt1 | contig 11272 bp, 12 predicted proteins | sample 2277101 | NCBI WGS metagenome assembly SDBT01 (sample SAMN10404973, study PRJNA504765) | marine sediment metagenome | isolation source: marine sediment core GS10_PC15, 103 cmbsf | place: Arctic Ocean: Southern Knipovich Ridge | collected 2010 | reverse complement strand
GATCAAACTTTTATTTCATATAATCAGTTCGTGAAAACTATGTTTCCTGATTTATTCGAGATGGAGGTTTCTAGGGAGCCGGAATCATATTCAAGATTGTTGGCAGATAAAAAGTTTCATAAAGATGTCTTGTCTTAGGGTATACGGTATTTAATATTTGTGGGCGGAGCTAGTGAAACTGTTGGACATGGCGGGCATATTACACTTGCTGAAGGGGGATTTTGTTAGCTAGGAATAAACAAAATAAGGGTAAATTACCAAGTATGTACACCAAGTTAGAATCCTTACGAGGAGTCGCGGCCTGTCTGGTTGCTCTGGGACATTCACGTTTCACTTACGGTGAATCACCAATAGTATTTGTACAGAACAACTATTTATTTGTAGATTTTTTCTTTATTTTATCTGGATTTGTTATAGCTTTTGTATACAGCAATAAAATTAGGGAAGGGATGTCTTTTCGTTCATACTTTATTCTTAGGTTTGGGAGAATATACCCCCTACATTTTTTTGTACTCTTAATGTTTGTACCAGCTATTTTATTGAAACAATATTTATATTCAATAGGAATCGGTATAGAAGACCCATCTGTTGATAACAATATTTATACATTCTTATTAAACATAACACTCTTACACTCAATGGGTTTACATAATACTCTAACTTGGAATGTACCAAGCTGGAGTATTAGCGTTGAATTCTTTACTTATATGGCTTTCTATTTCCTGTCATTATCGCTAGACAAGAAAAATAATTTACTGACTCCTTTGTTAATTTCCATTATATGCTATGGAATTTTGATAAATCTTGGACGCAAAGAATGGGATATGGCGGAAGACTTTGGTTTTATTAGATGTATGGCGGCATTTTATATTGGGGTGCTTATTTATAGAATAAAGAAATATAATATTTTAATTGGTAATATTAAAAAAAATGTATATTTATATGAAATATTATCCGTTACTTTTGCCGGAGTTGGAGTAACGTTAGCTGGAGAATACCCGCTTTTAAATCTATTTTCGATTATTTCACTTTCACTTGTTGTGTTAATTTTCTCTAGTACGGAGAATGGAATAATAGGCAATATATTAAATATGAATATACTTAGAAAAATAGGTGCCTGGTCATATTCTATATATATGCTTCATTGGTTAATTTTTGGTGGTATAACTAATCTTATAGAAGATTTACTTAAATATGATTTGAACGAGCCATTAGGTATTTATTCAGTTATAGCAAACATACTGCTTTTATTCATTACTATTTATATCTCACGTTTTACTTATAAGTATATTGAAACAGTATTTAGGAAATTAGCGAAACAAAAAGTAAATCCTTAAAATAGCATCTTACTCAAAATAACAAGAATTCGTACATGGTTTGATTAACTGACTGTGAATCAAGGTATTAAAAGCCCCTGTATTTGGCCTATTGGAGGTAATAGGCTTTATAAAGGGTAATAAGAAAAAACACCCCTAAGACTATCCCCGGTTACACTCGCGCACGCGAGGCATATTACCTATAGCTATCATTAATTACCATCCTGGGAATACTGATCTATCCCTTTTGCGTTCTTTCTCCATTCTGTCTACTTCCATTCGAAGTGTTTGCTGGTTCATTAAATCTTGTTGGTTAGCATATTGTTGATCTAGGAACTCTTGCCGTAGCTGTCTTTGTTGCTCCATCTGTTGATATCGGTCTATCTGTTGATACTGTTGTTGCGGGTAATCTCCGTACTCTTGAGCAAATACACTAGATGAAACTAACAGTAATAAAACAGATAAGGTTTTCATATACCCTCCTGAGTAATTAACAACTATATTACTCTTAAATATACGACAGACACCAAAAAAGCCAGCTTCTTATGGCTGGCTCTTTCTTGGTTCCCATCTCGGCTTCCCACCTTTCAAGAAAATATACTCCTTTTAGAGCGTAAATCAAGGAAGCTTGTACTTTATTGAAATTTTTTCTTACCCATTAAGTACCCTTTTTATAATGCTCCTCATCTTTCTCTCTTTCTTCCTCATCTGGGAAACCTGGTGCTATTGTCTCTACTTCATCTGAAACGAATGCCAATCACGTTTTCCGGAACTCATACGTATAACAGGATCTCTCAGAAATACGCCAGGAAGAAGGGGATGAGCAAGGCATTGACCAGATCAATGAAAAACGCACACACCAGCGGAACGACAATAAATGCCAGGTGTGAGGCACCGTAGCGTTGAGCCACTGCCGACATATTCGCCATGGCGGTGGGGGTCGAGCCCAGTGAAATTCCGCCGAACCCGGCGCAGACAACGGCCGCATCGTAACTACGCCCCATCAGGGGGAAAACCACAAACAACGTTACGCCAACTGCAATCAGAAACTGAACGCCGAGAATGGTAAAAATGGGGCCAGCGAGATCAATCAGTGTCCACAGCTGCATGCTCATCAGCGACATTGCCAGAAAGGTGCCCAGCGAGACATCGGCAATCAGTGCAATGGCCGGTGCGCGACTGGGCCAGGTCCTGCCGGAGAGACGCGGAAAGGATTTTGGGATCAGGTTGGTAATAAGAATGCCGGCAAACAGGCAGGTCACGAACAGCGGCAGCTTGAATCCGATATTTTCCAGCCCCTCGTTGATCAGCACACCGAAAATAGCGCTCACATGAATGGCGAAAATGGCATCCAGAAAGTCCATGCTGTTGATTTCATGATTGCCTTTCTTTTCATCTGGTATACCGACGTCGAGCGGTTCCACCTGCAGTGGTTTTAGCTTGTGCTTTGTAATAAGGAACTTGGCTATAGGCCCACCCATCAAACTGGCAAGAATAAGCCCGAACGTGGCACAGGCAATGCCAATCTCCATGGCGTTTGTGATCCCGTAGTCTTCTGCAATTCTCGGTGACCAGGCAATAGTCGTCCCGTGACCACCAATCAGGGACACGGTACCACCAAGCATACCGACCTGTGCAGGCTGGTCGAACAACGCGGCCACTGTGATGCCGGTAAGGTTCTGCAGGAACATATAGACAATCGTAATCAAAAGCAGGACCACCAGTGGTTTCCCACCCAACAGCAGATCTTTCAGTTTGGTATTGATGCCGATGGTGGTAAAAAAGTAAACCAGCAACACGTCCCGCGCTGCTAGGTCAAAGATGATTTCGATACCATTGACAAAATACAACAACGTGATCAGCAGGGTGAATATCAATCCGCCCGTGACCGGCTCTGGAATGTTGAATTCCCTGAAAAAACTGACAGCATCATTGATGCGTTTACCGAAAAATAGTACAACGATGCCCAGAGTCACCGAGAGAAAAACATCTAAATGCAAAATACCGTTATCGAATTCCATATAGTAGTAAAGCTAAATGCACTTGATTAGGAGGATAGTCTATCCTCCAATATCTCAGTACAATCCCTGCAATCAAGCAAGCTGTTCAAGGAAAACTGGATCAAAACTACCACCAATATGATACCAGACCACTCTTTACGAAAATTTCAACTACCTTAATTTTATTTCAGTCCACAACCGGCTTAGCAAGCGACGCTGGTTTCGGTCAAAATCTTGCAGCATCTCTAGCCTAGTAAGTAATTTCTTGTCAGGAAATATTGCTTTATTTCTAGCGATATCCGGCTGAATAGCCTTCATCGCATCCATATTGGGGTTACCTGATCCGATTAAATTAGTAAGTTCGGCGGAGTTCTTCCCATCCAGCATGAAATTTATAAACTGATAAGCCAGGTCAGTGTGTACGCCGCTTTGATGCAACACCATACTATCGAGTGCCAGTACCCCGCCTTCCTTAGGTGTTGAATAATCAATAGTGAAATTTCGTCCGGTTCTTTTAGCGTCAAGCGCTGCCTGAAACATGTCATTAGAATAGCCATGTGCCACCCATAGATTACCCACCGCCAATTCCCTGATGTAGCTAGTGTTGCTGAAAGCCGCCCAGTACGGCTTGGCACGTATTATCATTTTTTTGGCCTGATTCCAATGTTCCTCGTCGGTATCGTTAACTGAATAACCCAAGTATTTAAGTGCAGCAGCCATCAATTCACGTTGGCTATCAAGCACAGTAATCCGTCCCTTTATTTTTTCCAGATATCTTGGCTCGAAAATAATCGCCCAGGTATTAGTAGGCAGACCTAGGTCCTGCATTTTTTTTCGGTTGAAGCCGAGTAACGTCAGAGTATATGCATAAGGAACCGAATATTTATTCTCCGGATCAAATGCGGTGTTGAGATATGCGGGATTGATATTCTTGAGATTTGACAGCAGTGATTTGTCTAGCGGTTTTAAGGCACCTTGGCGTATAAGGGAGTCCATTGCATTTCCAGTAGGCACGATAAGATCATAACCGGTCGCGCCGGCCGCAAGCTTTGCCAGCATTTCCTCATTGTCGGAATAATAATCCTGAGAGAGTTCACAATTACAGGATTGTTCAAAGCGTTTAACAGTTTCCGGTGCAATGTAGTTGTTCCAGTTAAACAAATACAAGACGTTTCTTTCTCTAGCGGTGGAATTCGTATTCGCTTTCTTGCCAGCACCACTTGCGGTAGATAGTATCGGCAACAATACCAGCATGGTCACAAACATAAGCAAGCATAATTTGCGCAAATTCATTGACTTGCATCTCCACGCAACACACCAGAATCAAGCTTAGTGGCAATAATGATCATAACCAGTGTGAGCAGCATTAACAGAGTAGAAATGGCATTTACCTCTGGCGTAACCGCGACCTTGATCATAGTGTAAATTTGGATTGGAAGAATTGGCTCGCCCACACCTTTGGTGAAAAAAGTAATAACGAAATCGTCGATGGACAGGGTAAACGACATCAGCGCACCTGCAACCACTGCTGGCATAATCAGCGGCAGCGTGACAAGACGAAAACTCTGCCAGGGGGATGCACCTAGATCGCGCGCTGCTTCAAAGACACTCCAGTCCATACCTTGCAGTCGGGCCCGCACGATGATGGCTACGAAGCCGATACAAAATGTGGTGTGCGCAATAATTATGGATACCATGCCAAGCGTCAGGTTAAGCACTTGCAAAAAAAATAACAGTAGCGATACACCCAGCAATATTTCAGGCATCGCCACGGGTGTAAACACAAGAATAGGTAACACTTTAAGCTTGTATCGATGTATCGCAAGACCAGCCATAGTACCAAGTACTGTTGCGCAAACACTTGCACTGACAGCTATGACCAGTGAATTGCGTGCGGCAATGAGCATTTCCTTGTCATTAAACAGAGTCTCATACCAAAACAAAGTAAAACCCACCCACTCAGCATTTAACCTAGAATCGTTGAACGAATACGCTACTACGATAACAAGTGGAATATAGAGAAAGGCATAAACCAGTGCTGCTGCAAGCCATAGCCTGAAGTTGCTACTCTGCATACTTCATTCCTCCTGATTGACGCGCAAGCCATGTGGCTAACCCAGCAATGGATAGCACTGCTAGCGTCAACATAATTGACAACGTAGATCCGAAGGGCCAGTCGCGTGTGCCAAGAAATTGATCCTTGATCAGATTTCCAATAAGGATGTCACCGGTACCGCCAAGTATCTCAGGAACCGCAAACATACCCAACACAGGAATAAACACCAATGCAGAACCTGCAAACACGCCTGGTAACGACAACGGCCAAGTAACACGCCAGAAACGTTGCCAGTTACTGGCACCAAGGTCTTGTGCCGCATCCAACAGCGCCAGATCATGTTTCTCCAAGTTGATATATAGGGGCAAAACCATGAACGGTAGGTGTACATAAACCATACCTACCAGCACTGCAAACGGTGAGAACAGCAGTGTTAGCGGGGCAATACTAAATACGCCTAGAATAGTATTGATGAAATGGCTAAGTCCAGATTCTGGGCCAAGAATAATCATCCAGGCATAAATGCGAATCAAGAAGTTGCTAGCTAATGGAAGCACTACCAGCAACACCATCAAATTTCGAAAACGTTTTTTGCTGCGCGCAATCAATAACGCAAGTGGATAAGCCATTATAAGGCAGATTAGAGTAGCAGCTGCGGCAACACCGAAGGACTTGAGGAAAATCTCTGCGTAGAGACTGCTGCTTAGAAAGAACTGGTATGCCTCCAGAGTCAAACCGTACTCACCACCAACTTCCCCAGCTGGAGCAACTAGGGGCGCCAAGCCACCAAATTCACCAGGATAACGAAACGAAGTGACAATCATGATCAAACTAGGCGAAACAAAAAATACTAGCAGAAACAGTAGCGGTGGCCCACTCACTAACCATTTGGTAATGCGCCCTCCTTTAGTTTTTTCTTTAGTCATTGAGAAAAGTACTCGCACCATGCCGCCAAGTGACTACCACTGAATCACCCGCCTCGAAAGATTTGGCTTGCCCCGGTGCATTATTAGGCAACAAAGCCTCAATGTGAATGCCATTAGCCAGTTCCACGATATAAGTTGTAACATTGCCTACGTAGAGATAATCATGAATTTTTCCGGGGAAATGGTCCTTCACCTCTGTACCCTCCGAGTGATGCAAAATCTGTACCTGTTCGGGACGGATAGCCATAGTACCTTTGTCACCAGCCCTAACTCCTTCCTTACTAGGAGCTGTTACTTCACCTAGTCCCTTCACAACAAGTTTCAGATGAGAGGACGTAGCTTCAAGTACTTGCACATCCATCATATTGATCTTGCCAATAAAGTTTGCGACAAAACGATTCCTGGGAAAGCCATATATTTTGGAAGGCTCATCAATTTGCTCAATATCGCCCTGATTCATTACCGCAATGCGATGTGAAAGTGCGAGTGCTTCATTTTGGGCGTGCGTAACGAACACAAATGTGACCCCAATTTCTTGTTGCAAACTAATGAGTTCAATTTGCATCTCCTCGCGTAACTTTGCATCCAGTGCACCTAGTGGTTCGTCCAGCAATAGTAGGCGCGGACGATTAACAAGCCCTCTAGCAAATGCCACGCGCTGCTTCTGTCCCCCTGATAGTTCGTGTGGAAAACGATTAGCAAAACCAGAAAGATGCACACTATTCAAGGATTCACTCACTCTGGATTTGATTTCATCGGGCATCTTACCGGACATCTTGAGTGGAAAAGCAACATTGCCCGCTACTGTCATGTGCGGAAACAACGCATAGCTTTGGAACACGGTATGGATAGGGCGTTTTTCAGGCGGCATGCTGACTATGTTGATGCCGTCTAGTAGGATTTGGCCAGAATCAGGCAGATCAAACCCAGCTATCATGCGTAACAGTGTGGTTTTACCGCAACCAGAGGGCCCTAGCAAGGTAAAAAACTCACCTGTCTCAATTGTGATGTTGACGTTGTTTACCGCGGTGAAATCACCGAAGCGTCGTGTCACGTCACGAATTTCAAGTAACGCCATAGCCTCGTTATTTAAAAAACCGGAATCCTATCAAAATTCATCGACGAATTTACAAGGCAAATCTTTGAGATGCCACTATTGCCACAACTGCCAGAGTATCAATGCAGTCAATAGAATCAAAAGAACAACCAACAAGCGGCTCTGTCGTTTATCTTCTATCAGCAATTCCGTCATTCTTTTCTCTAACTCTTGGGTGCGATCCTCGCTCAATGTGTGGTACATCAAGCGCGGAAATTGTGGCAGCATCACGGCCCAGTTCGGTGCTTCCTTTTTCAGGCGGTCAAGCATCCCACGCCAACCGATTTGCTCGGACATCCAGCTCCCCAAATATGGGTTGGCTGTTGACCACAGGTCTAGGTCTGGGTCAAGATCTCGTCCAAGTCCCTCAACATTTAGTAGTGTTTTTTGCAGCATTACCAGTTGTGGCTGGACTTCGACATGGAATTTTCGTGAAGTCTGGAATAACCGGAATAGTACGCGACCGAAGGAAATTTCCTTTAGTGGCCTATCAAAAATTGGTTCGCATACTGCACGGATTGCACTTTCGAAGTCGTCTACCCTAGTATCCTTTGGAGCCCAACCTGCCTCGACGTGGGCTTGCGCAACACGTCTGTAGTCACGGTCGAAAAAAGCTAGGAAATTTTGCGCTAGATAATTCTTGTCTTCGTCAGTAAGTGTACCCATGATACCGAAATCAACAGCAATATAACGACCGTCTTCTCCAACAAAAATATTTCCTGGATGCATATCAGCATGGAAATAGCCATCTCTAAATACTTGGGTGAAGAATATTTCTACTCCCATTCGGGCAAGCTTTGGAATATCTATGCCCTGCTCACGTAGTGCTGATACATGGCTGATGGGCGTACCTTTCACTCGTTGCATTACCATGACCTCGGAATCGCAATAATCCCAATATACTTCTGGCACCAATAACAACGGCGAGTCAAGAAAGTTGCGCCGCAGTTGGCTGCAGTTGGATGCCTCCTGCGTAAGATCAAGTTCATGATCCAAATGATGAGCGAATTCAGATACCACTTCTCGTGGCTTTAGGCGTTTACCATCGGGTAACAAAGTTTCAACCATCCATGCACCGCTGTCCATCAAAGCAATATCGTTTGCAATTATTTTAGCAATCCCAGGGCGTAGAACTTTTACAGCGACTTCAGAATTATCGTGCAGTACCGCAAAGTGCACCTGGGCAACCGAAGCACTGGCTATCGGATCGGGATTAAACTCCAAGAATACTTCGTTAACCGATTTACCATATACCCGTTCGAGAGTAGCAATTACGAGGCTAGAAGAAAAAGGTGGAACCTGATCCTGAAGTTTGGCCAGCTCATTGGCAATATCATTTGGCAACAGGTCACGGCGGGTAGAGAGCATCTGACCAAACTTTATAAAAATGGGCCCCAACGCTTCTAGTGCCAAACGCAAGCGCTCAGCACGCGGTCTTTCTAGTCTCCGCCAGAATGTTGCCGGCCTAACTAGGGTCCGCAATATACGTGCCCATACACGACCGGGAAAAAACTCTTCGAGGCCAAAACGAAAAGCTACATTGAGTATTTTGATAAGACGAAAAAAACGCATTTACTTTGCGAACAACAGTTCATCCATTGTTAAATATTCTTCTAAGGATTATTAAGATTCTATCTTATAATTTTTTCTATTCGCTTCTCCAACTGCTCCACATCACTCCTTAATGCACCAACCTCACTAATGAATCCATGTACATGGATAGATTTGGCCAATAGTGGTTGTTCTTCCATCCAGTACTCCACCAGTGTTTCCGATAGATTACGAATTGTTTTATTGTGCCACTGCTTAAGGTCTTCACTAGCCTTCACAACGCGGTGAGCAAGAATGTCGCCTATAATTCCACTTAAATCTTGCTCCATATCCCAGTGTAGGTTCTTGCTAATTCTAAGAAGTTCTTCAGCGAAGGCGCTGTCTCCAGATATACTAATTTTACGGTAGGCCTCTTCGTCATGAGCAAGCAAACATGGTAGCAAACCAAGATCCAAAGTGATGGTAGTATCGATAGTGGCGCAACTCATCGCAGCTAATAATTCTCCACTGGCATGTACAGTCAGGTTGATATCAAGAAAGGGTAAAATGCAAAACCGTACAGTCTTACCTGCATAAGGCCGAAGCCGTTTACTAGCCCAGCTTTCGCTGCGTAACAAGTGGTTAAATGGAGCTAACGCGAAAGTAGCAAGCATGACGATTTTGGGAACCCAGGAGACTTATTAAATTCTAGCCAGCAACCTAACAAACCTGTAGTCTTTAGGCTCTCTCTGTACATGAATAACCAAGGTTGGAAAGACCAGTATTTTTTCATGAATAACTCCAAGCGTGTGAGGAAAAATAAGCAGAATATTATTAATTCCCACACGGATGTTTCATCTGCTGAGTTACAAAACCACATTATATCCTTATTCCACCGGTGTTAAATACGTCATTGCACCAAAGATAGATTGAGTGAAAATGATACTCGTGTTAATTCAGCTATTGTTTACATATATGCCCGTTATGCAAAATCTGTTTGGCACAACTGCCATTGATATCTCGGCATGGGTACGTATCGTTGCTTTCGGTATATTGTTATTTACTGCAGTTGAAATTGAAAAGTACCTGATCCGTAAGAAAAACTAGATTCTAAAATTTGAACCCTCGATGCAGTGCAACTACTCCAGCGGCAAGATTGAAGTATTCAACCCGCTCGAAACCAGTATGCTGCATCAGTTGCTTTAATTCTTCCTGAGAAGGATGCACACGAATAGACTCAGCCAGATAACGATAGCTATTTTCATCATTGACAATAAATTTACCTATAGCCGGCAATACTTTGAATGAGTAGTTATCATAGAAAGCTTGTAGTGGCTTCCATACTTTGGAAAATTCAAGCACTATGACACAGCCACCAGGTCGCAGCACTCGTAGCATTTCTTTTAATGCTACGTCTTTGTGGGTCATATTTCTGAGACCAAAAGCAACACTCACACAATCAAAATAATTCTCGGGAAAAGGCAACTTCTCTGCATCACACTGTGCTACCGAAATGTCCATACCATAATCTAAAATACGGTCACGGCCTATGGTGAGCATGGAATTGTTAATATCAGTGAGCCAGATTTCTCCCCTCTCGCCTATGTGTTTAATAAGCAATGTACTCAAATCTGCAGTACCACCAGCAATATCGAGCACTCGACTACCCGCCTTGACGCCACTTGCTTCTACAGCAAAACGTTTCCACAATCTGTGTAGCCCCACTGACATGAGATCATTCATCAAATTATAGCGTTCTGCTACTGAGTCAAAAACACCTGCTACCTTGTGCGCTTTATCAGTTTCAGGAATGGATTTAAAACCGAAATGAGTGGTCTTGATCATAAATGTTTATTTCATTGCGCAACATAGATATGGCTTTTGCATAAACTGCGCCAATTGAAGTTGCTTTGTCCTATAGCGTTGATTCTTTTATGTGGGTAATTCTGCAATTGGCTCTCTACTTGCACCCGCCTCATCCATCCTTCGTAGATAATGTTGCCACATATCATTCTGGTCGAGGCCATATCTATAGAACAGATCCCATGAATAGAGTCCTGTATTATGACCATCGGAGAAATTTAGCTGAATTGCGTAACTGCCTACTGGATCAATATGATTTATTTTTACTTTCTGCTTTCCAGTTTGTAATATTTCTTGCCCAGGACCATGCCCACGTACTTCTGCCGAGGGCGAATAAACCCGTAGAAATTCGAAAGAAAATCGAAAAGTCTTTCCATCTTCAAAAGAAACTTCCAGAAACCTGGATTGTTGATGTAATTTTATTTCAATAAGTCTAGGGGTTTTTGTGCTTAGCCCTGCCATAACAGCATTCTCTCAATATAACA
>SDBT01017619.1_pt1 | contig 11272 bp, 5 predicted proteins | sample 2277101 | NCBI WGS metagenome assembly SDBT01 (sample SAMN10404973, study PRJNA504765) | marine sediment metagenome | isolation source: marine sediment core GS10_PC15, 103 cmbsf | place: Arctic Ocean: Southern Knipovich Ridge | collected 2010 | reverse complement strand
TGGCGGGTGACGACCAAATCGAGACTGGGTACGAAAGCGATCAACTGGCCACCTGAGCCTGGTTTATAGCGGGAATCGTCGGGAATGCCTTCTCCGCTGGGAGTGCCTCCTTCGCCTGTTAGCACTGCGGGCAGTTCCCAGCCATGGGAAAACATCTGGGCCGGGATCTTGAAACGCATCTCTGGCATCCTCACATCGTGGGTCGGATGGGCTGTCTGGTCGACAAACCATTTCGGAATGACCTGTTTGTCGTACCACCTGCCGTTATGCACCATGCAGTACGCAATACGAGCGAGATCGCGGGCTGGCATGCCCATTCCATGCAATGGATGCCTGCCGATTTCCTCGCCGCCATCGTAGTATTGGAACCACCAATGCTCACAGCCAATCGGTTTGAATAGTGCTTCGATGGCAAACTCGTCGTAGAGCATACCGGTGACATACTCACAGACCAGCGCCGCATGAGCCAGCGCGTGTGTCGAATAGCCACAGGCCGTGCCTGGATCAAATGCCAGCTTCACAGTTCGTTCGTCACCGCTGTGACCGAGGATATACTGCCAAGTACCGTCATTTCGCGCGCCGGTCGCCTCAGGGCAGATACCTGACGTATGATTGAGCAGTTGTTTGACCGTGATCTTCGCCTTGCGAGGATCGCTGAGCGGCTTCGCCCAAGGGATAAAATCAAACGCCGGATCGTCGAACGACATTTCTTGGGGCGTCTGGCCTGGCTGGCTTCGCTCAGATGCGATGGCCAGCACGGTCGCACAGATTGCCTTTGAGACGGATGCAACCCTACGTGCATCGGTCTTGCTGCTGTTGCCCCGCTCGACTTCAAGCACGATGTACCCGTTACGAATGACCACCGCCGCAAAGTTGCGATTGTCTGAGGCCATGAGCCAATCCTTCAGTTCGGACAGCTTGTCGGGGTCCATGCCGACAATGCGTCTGATTTCATCGGGCTTGTCGAGTCTTCGCCAGCCACCTTCTGATTCCGGCGGCGGGAAATATGCCTCAACTCTCTTTGGCGTTGTAAGCGTCTTGAGCATTCGATACACCTTCGGATCGTCGTCCGGTCCCTTGAAATGAAACGGAAAATGCTGATTGACCGTTTCGTGCATGAATCCCCATGAAGTACCGTGTTCAACACTTAGTCTGGCAGCTTCTGCTGCCTGCTCACCATACTTCTGATCCTCGTTGCACACGATTGGCTTGCCGTACTTCTTGAGCGCCGCGATCTTGTGGGGGATGTCCTTCAGGGGCGTGTTGTTGAAGTGGATCAGGAGGAAGTCGCTCGCATGGGCTACGCTATCGGGAACTCCTCCACCACCCCCGCCGCTCGTCGACACGAGGAGTTTCGGGGCAGTCTTCTTCGCCAGCCTGATCAACTCTACTTGCCCCGAAGCGGTCTTGAGAATTGGGTAATCGAAACCGCTATGAGCGAACTCGTTGGTCACCTCAAGGACCACGTTAGAGAAACGACAATCACGAATCCAGTGGACCACACCGACCAAGGCTGTTCGAATGGCGTCCTCGTCATCAAAACGTTGGTCTTGCCGCTGGTAGAAACAGCCGAGGATCACCACCACGCCGTGGCGGTCGCAGGCTTCGATTACGCGCCGCACTCGTTGGAAATAGCTCGTTCGCAGGGTCCCGTCGGGACGAAATGCAGAATTAACCGCCCCTTCATAGCCGGGGAATCCTCCTTGCAGATTCACTGTGAAAGCACGAACGCCATGGGCCACATAGTCTGGAATCGCGGCGATGAATTCATCCGTATTCTTATCGGCGTCAAAGTCGGGCCGCTTGCGATCCTCAAAGACAGCATTGACCATTCGAACATTCATGAGTAAACCTTCGGCTTGAGAAGCTGGATATGTCAGACGCCCGTTGAGATACCAATGAGTATCCTTGATTGAAATCTGGGTTCGCCTCGATCCCTCCGGTTTGGCCGAAGCGTGTGCTTCGGCTGATGACAATAAACCGATCACAATTGCGACCAAAGAAATCACTATAAATCTGTCTGTTCTTATCGTCCTTTGGGCCATAATCATCCCCTTGCATTTCCTTTGTTTTTAAGTCCGTGCACTTATTCACTTATTCACCGTCCCTCCGATTTTATCCACTGAGCGGTATGTTACTGTCGCGCTAGGTCAATCCGGTACAGCTACGGCCGAAACTGGTGTCAGCATACCAATCCGCCACTGAAACTGGCCGTAACCTCTCCCTGACTTGTCTTTGTCCCACATGCCCTGGAAGATGAACCGCAAATTGCCAGGATCGACTATCAACATCTGATCACATCCGTCGCGGATGAGTTCGCCATGACTAATGTTGTCAGTCCACGGCTCGACCCCGGGAGCTGGACGGATGTTTTTCCATCCGGCAAAAGGCCGTTCGGCAGTGTCGGCGACAGGTGTCCACTCGCCATCCAACCGATCCGTGACGTAGGCCTTGTAATAACGCCGACCGTTCTCCTCGACGACTGTCAAATATTTGTTCATTCCCTTGAGCTTGTATGTGTGGCTGGCCTCAAAAATTTTGGCATCGAGAGCAAGCTCACAATCATCAAAACTTCTTGGAAAATCCTCCAGGCGTGTCCACAGTCGCCACATCTTACCATTCAAGCTGGTCAGGAACAGATAAGCACGCTGATTGTCACAAATGATCCAGTAATCGAGCCCTCCGACCTTACGCGGATCCTTTTTCCCACCGTCTAGGATTGGCATGGCCTGCGTCCATGAATTGGGGTCGGCGATGTCTGCCGTCGTGGAGTAAGCTACCCACATCTTACTCGCGCCGGGCACACCCATCTGATAAACCAGGTACCACTTCTTGTGCGGGGTGAAGTAGAAAACCTGCGGGGCGCAGTAGTAGTCACTATTACTGATCTTTAGGATCGTACGCTGAGACCTATCGGCTTGGTCCCATTTCTTGAATGAGCAGTATTCGATTGCCGATTTGCCCGGTAGCTTGACTGTCGTGAAGACATGCCATTTCCCGCCGTAGAAGACTACGGTGGGATCCTTCTGAGCCCGGCTGGAATTGCTATCGCGCCTCTCTGGAGCGATAAGTGGAGCAGTATACTCCCACAAAGTGGGAAGCTTGAAAACTACAGGTTTACTCCTCGGAAGATGACGCTCGCCGTTGACTTCTCGCCTAGTTTGGCCTTGCGCTGATGCTTCTACAGGTTCGATCACAGGTGCACAGAATCCGCAGGCGATGACTACACCCAGGATTGTACAGTTGACTATAGACCTCATTGCTTCCTCCCTATATACTCTACACGGCTGTCATTGATGCGGCATGGTCTCATTCCAGTGCTCCACTTCATCACTGACAGGAAATCCGACTTCAACTGAAAGAGGTAAGTATACCTCAAGAGGCATAATAAACTCAAGGTAAAAAAGAGCCAGATGACAGCAGGAACGTGCACCGATCACTTATGAAGAAATCAAAGTCAAATACGAAAATCCCTATTGCTATATTTTTTGGCATTCGTTATGCACTATATCAACCAACTTGAATTAATTGTAGCCATTCAACAATTGACGCAGTACATTGAATACTATGGCGATACAAAAAATCTTATCTTTAACCTAATTTTTAACATTTTTTAGGACTTGATAGGGGCAAAATCAGTATTTGTAGTGTCAAAATGGTGTCAGGATGTCACCGTATAAATTGTGGCGTTTTGTGGCTCATGGAATGAGGGACTTTAAATGACGAGTGCGACTTTTTTTTGTTTGGTTTACTTCTTCACGATTGCGGCAACCCAGCCGCCCTTGTACGGCGCCGAGATTGTTACTACACCGCCGGGCTGTATGGTCTTGTTCATCAGGCGATAGCGCCCGGCGGCCGAAGTCCGAGTGGTTATACCCATGGACACACTAATCCATGTTATATCGAAGGGGCCCGTTACGCCGGACAGATCAAGCCCGACGGATCCGCCATTCGTAAAATAGAGCACATAGCATTCTCCTGATTTCGCTGCCAAATAGGCCTCATTGCTCTGGCGGTCAGAAAGTAGATCCATCTGCGGCGTTATATCCCAGAACTTGATCAGGCCCTCCAGAATGCGTGCTGCCTTGATACTTGCCTTGGCGAAGTCGTTGAGCCCGTTACCGCTGTCCGGCCGGTGGAACCGGGCGCTCGCCGAGCCGCCGAGGATGTTTCGCCAGAATCGCTCGACACCATCCTCAGGCCCGCCCGTTCCAAAGCTATAGTACCCGCTCCCATATATCTTCGTATGATTGCTGGGGCGAGGATGCGTGTTTACCTTCTGCAGAAGCCACTGCAGACTATCCCAGTGCTTCTGGTCGTAGTTCCGGCTGTTTACCTGCGAGATATCGGCAAACATGTAGTGCTCTGCGTCTTTGAAGATGAGCGGAGTATGCTTTGCTTTTTCGGCCATGAATGCATCGTCGAACATGTCGGTTGTGCAAACCGTGACGCCTTTTTCGGCGGTCCTGGCCTTAATGAACCGGATCCAGTACTGCCCCCATTGAGCCGGGGTGGATGTCTCGTTGTCCATGCAGTAGAGGACATGTCCGTAGTCCAGGCTGTAGGACAGCATCTTGGCTACGAATGCCTCCTGGTGCTTCCGAATGCGATCAAGCTTCCTACTATACCGCGGCATGCCTTTGATCGAGTGAAAAAAAGGCTGCAGGTCTTGTCCGGAATGCTTGGGGTACTCAGGAGCAAAGCCTGTTTGCTCGTAGGTGTAGTTCACGTTGTTGCCGGGATTCCAGGGGCTGGTCTTCCAGTTTAGTGTCGAATAGTCGAAACGATCCCAGACCTCGATCTGCACGAAAATCTCTCTCTCGGCTGTCCACATCAGCATGTTCTGAAAGCGCTTCCAGTATTCCTGGTTCCACTGATCGAGGTCGAACTTTCCGCTCGGCAGCAACTTGTGCGGCTTGAGATCTTTGCCCTCCCGCTGGCTCATCGTATTGCGTACGTAGTTGGCTCCGACCGCCTGAATCTCGTCGAGATGCGTTTTGAGATCATCGAGCAAAAAGATATGATCCGTCTTGCTCCCACCCAGCAACATCACAGGCTTGCCTTTGTATTGCCAGTAACGCGGATTTTTCTCATAAGGCTGAATGCAATCGGCGTTCTTGTCTTCGGCCGACAACGGCGAGATGCTAACCGTGCTCAAGACGACCAGTGCGGCCGCAATCAGAAGAAAAACTCGGGTCGAGAACTTATACATGGTTTGCTCCTTTGTCACTGTAAATACCTTTATAACAAATGGTCACTATCAATGTTACCGCTTCGCCCGCACGCCGGCGAGGTATCCCCAGATATAGGCATTTTGCGCCATTGGCTTCTGCACTGTGAATTCGCACATGATGGGGTACCAGAATACGTCCCAGTAAGATTCCATGATGGGCCATTTTTCAGGTGACGGAAAGCAGTGGGGACGAATAATCGGCCGCATAAAAGTGTCATTACTCGTCGGATCAATAGGCCCAAAAACAGTGATTCCCTCCGGGGGCAGTTGCCCCGTATGGCGAGAGTCCAGGTGTAACGGATTCCGGGGCCACCTGTGACCGAGATGGGTGGTGTAACATAGGTTAAGGGGATTGGCGCCCAATCCGGTCTGGCATGACAGCACGATTGCTCGCAGATATTGTTCGTCGCCGGTGATCCGATGGGCACGAACCAAACTGATCGCATCGGAAACGCTCAGTGTTGTGTTCGGCGGGGACCAGTCATTTTTCGTCCAGCGAAAGGCGGTTCGCGATTGAGTCCGCAGGCGATCCTGAGCCTCTTTGAGGATTGCTTGCCGGCAGAATTCCTGCACTTGCTTGTCTACACCAGTTCGGCTGGTATTGACGTAAGCCCAGGCGGCCTGGCTCTGCTCGTGACTCTTCCAAACGTACAAGTCCACACCTGACTTGTTGAGCTTGGTGGTTTTGACAAACACATCGTGCCATTTTGTATTGCCCGTTAGACGGAACAGCTCTGCTGCGGCATGATTTCGCTTGTCTCTAACATCAATGTGGTTGTCCATTCGCTCGATCTTGACGCCGTTGACTGTGTAAGAGGAACTGCGCTGTTCGCGCTTTGCATAATTTGCCTCAGCCCATTCCATTGCTTTAATCGCACTAGCCTCGTAGGTTCGAGCCGATTCGCCATGTCCCAGCGAATTTAATACCACCGCTGCCTTGGCGGCAACAGCCGCATAATAGAAACTCGACCAGCTTCCCGGCTCGTAGGCCAGAATCGTCAGTGATTCCTGCCAGCTTGTCTCGCCGAGATTGGGATGCTCCTCGGATTCGATTCCGCCGCGTATTGCCCCTTGGGGCGTTTGGGTTCGCCTGTAAAAATCCAGATTGAACAGTGCCTCATCGACCACATCTGGTAGTCGGTTCTGTGATTCGGGAATACCGAGAGACAATGATTTTAAACGGGAAGGAAACTGTTCGACAAGGTCGAGCAAATATAAGGACGAAATTAAATGCTGAATCCGCCTGTCCCAATCGCCGGCGTCCATGTATCCTCCCCACACGCCATTCAGCAACTTGTCGGTTTTCCCAGCGACAAGGTTGCGGAAATTCGATGGGTCTGTGCGGCTAAGCCCGTTTCTGGTGTCCATCAATCGCGTAGTCGAAATATAGACCTTGACACCGTCATCCGGATGAAATGGACGGGGACGTTTGAAATCGGTGTAAGGCGGCCCGAGTTCGATCCCGCTTCGCAGATGATAGAATCCCCGGGCGGACGTTCTGAAGGCATCATTCCAGATTTCCTTGTCGATAATGAACGGATAAGAACAGCCAATCTTCTCAACACAGACTTTGTACCGGCCCGGCTGGTTAAAGTTGGTGAAGTCCATCTCATAGACATCGGTCAAGTTGAAATTCCTCTTGTAGGCGTCTTCGTTCTTTTCTGCTGCGGATTTTGACAGCGAGGTCCTGCCAGAGTAAACTATTGTCCCGGTCTTGTCGTCGACAATGTGAAAAGTCAGTCCGTTGGCATACTTCAGTCCACCACCACTTCCCATCCAGCATGACAGGAACGCCACCTTGGCAGAATCGTCCGGGTGAAAACCGATGTGAGAAACATGCACCGCTTCGCTCCGCATCCTGAGCGGCTGATATGTGAACTCCCTCTTTTCTAATTTATCCCCGGCAACAGAAATCTCATATTTCGCATTGATCTGCACCGGATGCGGCAGAACAAGATACAGATGATGTTCTATCGGGGCCCTGAACTTCCAGTCGTCGGTTCGTGCAACACCGGTCGGCCTGCTCTTGCGATGAACCTGGATCGGACTGAGCATGCTACGATAGTTAACGTCCGTTTCGGACTCGATCCGATAGCTCGCTTTATCATCGGCCCATTTGATATCCAATTGTTCTCCATTGAATGTATCGAAAGGACGAAGAATACCGCTCTCCTTGCCTATGAGAACTCCAATCTTATTTCCGTTGCGGTAGAGATAGCGTCTATGCCCGCTCTCTTTTATGACATCTCCATCCTGCTTGACATACGGAATCTGCTTGCCGACATTGACCTGCCCTGCCCGAACGACAACTTCGATGACATCAGGGGCCGCCATCCCGAGAAATTCGATTTTTGGTGAAGCTTCGACAAGATTACTCGATATAAGAAAAGACAAAATCGTCAGCAATTTGCGGATACTTACAGACCCAACAGTCGTTGTTGCATTTTTCATCTTGAATATCCAATGATGCGGTGTTATTTCTGGTCGAAACATACGATCTTTCCGTCAGCCAGTGCTGTGTATAGTCGGCCACCGGCACATATCGTCCCGTCAAAAACCGACACGGCGTCCAGGTTGTACTCGGCCAGCGGCTTGCCGTCGGTTGTGGAAACAGCCCTTAGGACCGCGCCTCGCTGCCCGCGCCAGGATTGGCTTTGGGCCACGAGTTTTTCCTTCAACCTCATATCGTTGGGATTGTCCCATACCTTTTCCTCGTTAACCAGATTAGGCGGGCCTGCAATAAAGAGAACCTTATTCGTCAGCACCATGGATTTTGCCAGCAACGACGGGTCTTCTTCCCTCCATTGATAACCCACTGCCGTCAGTTCCTTTGCCGAGTATTGCTTGCGCAGCTTCCAGTTTGCTTTATCCGCTTCGCCTCGTTCGCGTTTATCTCGGGCTTTGCTCGCAATATCCTTTTCGGTTTTCAGGACGCGGGCGGGCCCGTCCTCATCCGGGCTCCGGTTGGCCGCATAGAGTTGGTACTCCATTATTGGGGACTGCGCGTAGTGCTCTGGCTTGCGCCCGAATCCGTAGACGGTTTTATCGTCGAAGGTCAGTATCCGCCCCGCCGGGGCGAAACGCCCTCCTTCGAACCACACCCGCCAGCCATAGTTGACTGTGACACCCAGCATCCAATATGTGCGGTGCATCCAAGTGTCATCCAGGAAACCGACCGGACTAAATAAGTGGGCGCCATCTCTGCCCTGATGAGCGACGTCGAGGTCCGGCGTTATGTGCAACCGTTTGCCCTGAAGGTCGAACTGCTGGGATCGCATGTAAATCCGTTCACCGTCGCTGGAAAGAATATCGGGCATGGCTACTGGCATTGTCAGGCCGATCCAACCGGCCTGGAGTTCCTGGAGGTCCTTGCCCGTCTCGGGGTCTTTGTCGTCCATCACATTGACAGAAAGCATTCGTCCGGTTCGGGTGTCGAGACGGCAGAATCGCAAGCCGCCATCGAGGAACAAGGATCGCCCGGCTACGAAATGTACGACGTCGTTCTGCACGAGGACACTGCCGTTAACCGGCCAGACCGATTCGAGTTGGCCATACGACATGAGCAGTCTCTCTGCCGGAGCTGCAAGGAAGCGCCAAACGAGCTTGCCGTCGCGCGCACGCAGGCAGTAAATCCAGCCGTCCCGGCTGCCGAATATCACGAGATTTCGGTACAAGGTCGGAGGAGAATCCACCCTTGCCCCGGCCGTGAATGACCAGAGTTTGGCACCCGACACAGCGTCGACGGCGTGTACCGTGTGTGCGTCGATCGACACAGCAAAGACCCTTCCTCCCGCCGAGACCAGACTGCTGAGCCGACCGCCGATTTCGGTCTGCCAAGCCTGCTTCAACGACGGAGAAACATCCGACGGGATAAATCCGCTTCTCGCCGTGTCATGTCGGTAAGTCGGCCAATTGCCGTCTCCTTGGCTTGCGGACACACGGTCTTCCGTGTCGGCGTGTGCCGGTCCTCGCTGGAGTCTGTTTTCATTCGGCACTTCGCACAGGGGGACATCCAGAGCAGGCGCCAGAGCATTGAAACCCCTCGTCTTGGTTTCGTGCAGGCACGCGCATGGATTGGGTGGTGTATAGATGAGTCCGTTGCAGGGCATGATACCGTACACGCATGCGCCGCGGGTCCAATGGTGGACGGTGACCTCTTTTTTATGCACATCCGCGAATTCGATCCCCGTCCGGGACGCGAGGACGTACAGGTCGGTCGCCTTCGAGCGGTGACATCGCGGGTGAAACCATGTCATTTGAGGAAGTTTGAAGCTGGCCTCCACCTTGCCGGTCAGCAGGTTCTTGCCTATAAACGGCGTGGCTCCCGAACCACCCGACCAGACCAGGTCGTTAACGACCAGGACGTCACCCGGAGAATGGTGACCGGCGCGTGGATGTTTCGATTTCCACAATACGTTTCCATCATGGGCGTCCAGAGCAACAATGGAAGAAACCTTCGGCGAATAGAGAACAACGTTCTTGTAGATGACGAGCGTCGGTGCGTTCTGGCTTGTGTACTCTGTCATCGAAGCAATCGATTCGGATTGCCAGCGTTTTTCGCCGTTGTCGCGGCGTAGGCAGATGATCTTCTGGCCATCGCTAAAGTACACGCTTTTCTCATCGGCGCCGAGGCTCAGGGGCGCCACCGGATACCGCTTGCGCCACAACAGCTCGCCCGTCTCGGCTTTTAATGCCGCAACAAATTGCTTGCCTTGACCGCGAGTCCATTTGTCGATGATCCTCGCGCGGGCAGCTTCGTTCCAGACGAAAGGGTCTTTTGGCTTGAAGACAGGCGTTTTCAAATCTTCGATGATATTTGCGAACAGGACTCCCTCCGATACGATCAATCCTTCTGTCCCGGCTGTGCCCTCGTATGTGAGCAACGCTTTACCCGTGATGGCATCCAGCGCCGTCACTGGGGCCTCGTAGCCCAGCGTGACATAGACACGCTCACCCACTGCGACCAGACGCCGGGGCAACTTTGCCGGCCCGCTTTTGAGCGGCCACAAATGCGGATACCATGATGGAATGGAACGTTTCCACAGAAGCGCCCCGTTAAAAGCGTCACGGGCGATCAAGCACCAATCGGGAGGAAGTTGAACGGACGCCATGGGCGCTTCGTCTATCGTGTAGAAAATCCGCCCCTCTGCCGAGACCAGAGCATGCATTCCCGACATCTTTTCATGAGACCGGGTCCATTTCGGACCGCTCTCCCACTGAAGCCGCCTACACGGACCTACTACGGTGTCATGTGCCACCGCATTATTGCTCGGATCGTGCATGTAGTGAGTCCACTCATCAATCTCCTGAGGGCGGGTCTTGACCATCTTCTCCCATCCGCCGTCTCGCTCGATATAGGCAACCCCATCGGGCACGAGCACACGCATGATCTCATCCATCCCAACCGTGCCCGACTCTTCGCAGATCAGCAGATTCACGAGATTGTCAATGTAAGGCAGGTCGCTGCCGGTGTGTTCTGCAACAGAAACTTTCCCGTAAAGCCCAAGAGACTTGATGTGCGCGCGAGCCTCAGCGACACTCTCCTGCTTTTCAGCAAGACCATGGACAACTAGACGCTCATGAGCCCCAAGCGAAGCTGTAAGTTTGCCGTCCCCACAGTTCATATGGACCACCAGGCCGCCCTGAATACCCGTCGCCTTCAGTATCTCAGCAGCCTCTCGCTGGACATCCGCAGCATCTGTCGGCGCAGAGAACAGACACGAAATCCATCCCGCAAGTAGTAAACAGGTTAAAGTTTTGTACATTTCGTTCTCCTTTGCTCTCAGTGTATTAACCGAGAGAAACTATGTAATCGGAGCCTCCTAAGTTGGCTACAATGTGTGGTAGTTTTACTAAAGCTACAGTAACATTAATAACAGGAGGTCATCATGGACAAGTATATTGGATTCTATATAGCTGTACTGTCCCACATCACCGTCTCTGCTTAAGTCTCAATGGAGCCAATAGTTTATGTTTCTTGTAATGATAGAAGCGAGCGAGTTCCTTGCGGCGGCTTTTTCGCTGCGCAGACCGGATCTC
>SDBT01017618.1_pt1 | contig 11273 bp, 10 predicted proteins | sample 2277101 | NCBI WGS metagenome assembly SDBT01 (sample SAMN10404973, study PRJNA504765) | marine sediment metagenome | isolation source: marine sediment core GS10_PC15, 103 cmbsf | place: Arctic Ocean: Southern Knipovich Ridge | collected 2010 | reverse complement strand
TCTTCATGTCTGCCTCGGTTACCTCAGCGATGCGAAGGTCCTTCAGGGATTCGCCCGCCTTCTCCACGGCGTTCTTCGCCGCTTCTTCCCAGGAGTTGGGGCTCGACCCCACCAGTTCGATGACCTTGTACACACTGTCTGCCATGGTGCTCCCTCCTTATGCTGCCTGGACAATTACAACAGTATATTACCAGAGAACATGGCTCCGGCAGAAGGTTATTGCAGATAATCGGCCTACTTTCTTGCCTCGAATATCCCCACCAGTCCGTGCCCGCACCCCATTGCCCCTCTGAAGTCGTGTACCTCACGGCCTGCCGCCCGACGCTCAGCTTTCAGTTGACAGTGCCGGTAGATAACAATAGTATCCGGTCTAAGTCAATTGAAAGGAGATATGCTATGGGAGCCGCACTGGCACAAGTGGGGTATAGTTACGAGGTCAGTGGAGGTATCAGCGGGGTATGGATCGCGCTCTATGTGATATTCATAGTCGCGATCTATCTATTCATGGGGTTCTGCCTCATGAAGATGGCGAATAAGACAGGCACGCCCAACGGCTGGTTCGGGTTTATACCAATCCTCAACTTCTGGTTGATGGTACAGATTGCCCAGAGGGATGTACTATGGTTCATCCTGTTGCTCATCCCTTGCGTCAACATCGTGATATTTATCATAGTATGGATGGACATTGCGGCGGTCATGGGATTCGAGAACTGGTGGGGGATATTAATGATAATCCCCATCTTCAACTTCTACGTGATGTACAAGCTGGCTTTCACCGAGCCGTACTAAACTGAAAAGTAGAGAAGAAGTTTCAACTGGGGCGCGGCCACCAACCGCGCCTCTTTCCTTTTCCTAACCTCCGCTTGTCAGAATAACAGTGCACGTCAGGGGGCAGGCCCCTAGGGTGCGTTTTTGTGTGAGGAATTCGCCCGCAGCAGAAAGACCATCGCCACCGTCCCCAGAAACCAGTCGGTCAGTGCGCCGATGACAAATCCCGGCGGGTGGTCCGCGCTGAAGGCGAAGTAACACAGTTGGGCGAGTGACGATGTATACTTGGCGAATATCATCAGCCAGATCAGTTGCCTTCCGTTTCTCACGTCTCTAAAGGCAAGAAAACACATCACCGCGAGCAGCATCAGCAACGAGAAGGTCACGCAAGTCCAGAGAGTATGGGCGCCGAGGTCCAGCGGCGGCCCGGTACCCAACCAGTTGGTGATACCGTTTATCAGCTTTATGACGGCATCGGGGTAGATGAGCAGCACCAGCCCGAACGCCAGGTACATGACGGCGTATACCACCATCAGAACCCGGAGTTGATTATCGCGTCTATCCATTGGCATCCTCCTCAGCATGTCATGCGCCCAGCAGGCGGGTCATCGCCTTGGTCCCCAGCACCACCGGCCAGAACACCAACGCCCGCATCGCGTGAGCGCCCACGTGACTGGGAATCCTCTCCCTGAACGGGGGAAGGGCGACCGGCTCGTGCGGCTCCTGCTGGTACCAGAACGCGGTCGAGGCGTAATCCGCCTCTATGGCGTCGAGTAGTCCGTGGTGCCATATCATCCGAAAGGAGTTCCCGAAAGGTACCGGGTCGTGTAAGTGAAACCTGTAGGCGGCGATCCTCCCTGTCAGGTAGCTCCTGACGGTGCATCCCTCCAGGACACCGGTGCTCCTGCCATGGGTGAAGTACGGCCCTGCGTTGAAGTACTCCTCGGTGCCGGTCCCGTGCTGGCTTGGCCCTTCCTCCCCGTCGATGAACATCTCCTCCCAGCCCTCCATGTGCCCCATGCCCGCCCCGCCGGGCAGCGCCCATCGGTCCGGTCGCCTTCTGGTCCACCGGTCGCGGTTCTGCTGGTACAGGTGGCAGCCGACGTAATGGCCCGCGCCCCGGGTGTCGAGCACTGTGTGGGGAACGCCCCTGGTAGTAGGGTTTGTCCTCCTCCAGTGGGAGTGAAAGTACAGGGAGTCATCCGGCAACTCAATGCCGGTACGTACGGTGATACCGAAGAACACCTGCTCCACGCGCCGCCCGGTAGAGTTCCTGAGCACCATCCGCGCACTCTTCCTGAATGGCATCGGGAACCGGGATACGTATCCCCCGTTTAGCATCGACTGAGCCAGTGAGTCGTACTCCCGGTACCGGCAGAACGCGGAGCCGAAGAAATCGCCCAGGGGAACGCAGACGCTGGGGTTCTCCTCACCGTCCCAGTAAAACAGGAGGTCCAGGCCCCGGGGCAACGTCCTGGGCCACTTGAGATTGAAGGTGAAGTACACACGAGTGATGATACCGGGACCTTCCAGGTCCGCCAGGGTAAACGACTCGCCTTTGGCCAGCGTGACGCACTTGCGGCTGAACTCGTCGGAGAACGGTCCCCTGGCCACGCCGCGCAGTCGCGCAAGCGGCCTCGCGTCCCACCCCGATATCAGCCGGGACCTCCCCTCCTGGACTCGAAAAATGCTTGACAGGTCGTCCATGAACAAACCGGGCATCTAAACCACCGGCTTTCGAGTGCTATAACCGTTCTCTACTTACATTATAATTGTATGCCACCTACAAGTGATTGGAAAACCATGAGTGAACGAGAGATATGGGACTCTCACATCCATATCCTGCCACCCTCCAGGACAAGGGGACTTGTGCGCTGGATAAAGAAGGCTTTCCCCGGACACCCTTCCACCGAGAACATGACCCCGGAGCGCATACTGTCCGACGTTCGCGAATGCGGGGTGACCACCGTCTTCAACATGGTATTCCCCATCAAGGAGTACGAGACCGGTAAGCTCAACGAATTCAGCCGGGAGATCGGGCTAACCTACGACAACGTGGTGCCTTTCGGATCCCTACACGCCGATACCCCCCGCAAGGACGAGGTCGCCCAGCGTTGCCTTGTCGAGTACGGGCTTGCCGGTATCAAGCTTCACCCGTACGTGCAGGGCTTCGAGGCGTTCTCGCCGGTATTCGAGCCGCTGTATGAGAAGCTCAATGAGCTCAAGCGGCCCCTGCTTGTGCACACCGGCTTCGACGTCTTCTACAATCGAAGCCAGGACCTCGACTACCTCCGGGGCATCCTTGAGAGGCACCCCGAGATGCCGGTTGTGCTTGTCCACTCACTGTTCCCGAGGTTCAGGCTTGCCGGCGAGCTGATGGGTAAGCACGAGAATCTCTATCTCGACATGACCAACGTCATCTCCGCGGTGAGATCCTACCGTGACTCGCCCTCGGAGAGATGGTCCACGGAGGCGGACGCGGCAGTGATGGCGGATGACATCGACTACTTCTTCGACATCCTGAAACGATACAGCCACAGGACGATGTTCGGGACCGACCACCCGGCGGGAATTGGTTCCCCCCGACAGATATACGCCGACTTCGATAGCTTTGACTTCGATCCCGTGACAAGCGCCAACCTGCTTGTAAACACCGCCCGCGGGTTCCTGCGTAACTGCTGCGGCCGGGAAGGGTAAGCGGAACGCTCACCGGAGTGGACGGGAGCCACGTTCGAACGCAACAAAGGTGCCAGGCACCATGTTGCGTTTCTTTTTTTGTAATAGTATTGTTGCCAAGTACAAATAGTGACGATTACAAATAATTTATTATGTCTAACCAGAGTGAAGAAATCGAGAAGTATGTAAGCGAGTTGAACTCGGTCATCCTGCATCTGACGATCCGGTTCAGGCACGCGGTACCGGAACTTGCGATGGAAGCTGGACTTTCGCCACCTCAAGCGATGTTTCTTCTCCTGCTTCACGAAACTGACACCATCACCATGGGTGATCTCTCAAAGTATCTGGGCACAACCCAGGGAGTAGCAACCAGGATGGTTGACCGTCTTGTTGAAAAAGGCATGGTCCAGAGGAAAGGCGACCCAAACGACCGCAGGGTGGTCCTTGTCTCACTCTCGCGAAAAGGTAAAACCCTCGCTCGCAAGATGACCGACCTCCATCTAGAGAATCTCCAGAGGTTCATCGCCGGTGTCAGCAGTAAAGACAGGGAAGCCCTGCTGGTGCTGTTAAAGCGTTTCAACGAGCAGTTGTCCGACGGACCGTGACCAAGTTGATCGAAAGGAAACACGTATGAAGCTGTTTGCGCTCCTGGCAAGAGCCTCCGAGAAGCGGCCGTGGCTGGTGATACTTGGCGTGGTTATTATCACCGCTTTCATGTTCGTGGGCACCAGCAAGCTGACTACCGAGATGAGCCAGGAAGCGATGATGCCGAAGGGATACGAGTCCATCGAGGCCTGGGACGCGATAAGCGACAAGTTCGGTGGCATAAGCTACGAGACGGTCCTGGTTGTTGCCGATGACGTGACCGACGCTCCCATCGCCAGAGCCATAATGGCTATCACCCCCGAGGCTCTGGAAGCCGCCGGCGTCCCCGAGGGCTCAGTGATCAACGTGGAGACGTACCTGGACCCGCTGAAGCAGTATGCGGTGATGATCGGGGAACCTCTCCCCACCGGCGACATGGAACTGGGTGTCGCCATTAGAATATTTCTGTCCTCGGAGCACGCGGAGCAGGTCCTGGGAAAAAGTATTCTGGAGGACCAGAAGGCGGCACTGGTAAGCATCCAGCTCAAAGACGATCTAAGCATGAACGAGGAGAAAGATGTCGCTAACGGATTAGAGGAGTATATCGCCGAGGAGTTTGAAGACACCGGCGCTGAAGCTTACGTTTCGGGTTTCGCGTCCATGCAGAAGGACTCCGACGAGTTCATGATGAGCGAGACGCGAATACTGTTCTCCGCCGCTTTACTGTTCATCATGCTCGTCCTGTACCTGACGTTCCGCAGGGTCTCGGACATCTTTCTCCCGCTCCTGGTCATCGTAATCGCCATCCAGTGGATAATGGGCATGATGGGCTGGCTGGGTATCGCCTACACCACCATGTCAGTCACGATAATGCCATTGATGCTCGGCATAAACATCGCCTACGTCATCCACCTGCTGAACCGCTACTACGAGGAAAGGGAAGCGGGCAACAACCCGTTTGAATCGATCACCATCTCGGTAAAGACCGTCGGTGTGGCGGTATTCCTGACCGCGGTTACCACCATGTTCGGCTTCGCCTCGTTTCTTATCACCAACATGCCCCAGATGAGGGACTTCGGCATCGTTTGCATGCTGGGCATCGCCTTCAGCTTCATCTTGAGCATGACGCTGCTCCCCGCCATCATCGTCATCAGGGACCGTCGCAAGAAATCCGAGAAGCTTTATGCGCACCTGGAGAAGATGAAGAAGCGCCGCCGGGAGGCGCGATACGGGGTCCTCGTCGATAAGGCGCTGGTCCGTTCGTCGATGGCCGCCTACCACCACCACTGGGTAGTGGCGGGCGGGTTGGTCCTTGTCATCGCTTTCGCGGTGTTCGCGTCGTTCAACCTGAAAACCGGCGCCGACATTAGCGCTTTCTTCCCCGACGATCTCCCCAGCGTCAAGGCGGAGAACATGACCGCCGAGTACTTCGGGGGTCAGCAGCAGGACATCCTGCTGGTGGAGGGCGACATCCTGAAACCGGAGAACCTGGAGGCGCTCCTTTCCATGGAAGACAGTATCGCGGGTGACCGCCGAAACACCAACAACGGTGAAAAGTACGTCACCAGGGATTCGATAATGTCAATCGCTGACCTCGTTAAGGACTCCTCTGGTGACGTTATCCCGGGCTCCGAGGAAGAGGTCAAGGCGGTCCTGGACGAGTTGGGTGGGCAGATGCCCCTGGCCGGTTTCGTCACCGATGACGGCAGGTCGGCCATGGTGATGCTGCGTTCGGAAATGCCCGATACCGAGGATGAGCTCCGGGTTATTACCAACATCTACCGCGACAGCGCCCTTCAAACCGCGGAGGAAACCGGGCTCACTATACGGGCGACCGGTTTCACGGTCCTCATCTCCGACCTGATGGGTAACATGCTTCCCACCCAGTTCAAGACCTCGGCGCTGGCGCTGCTTCTCTGCCTGACGGTGCTTATCATCGTTTTCAGTTCCTTCAAGTACGGCTTCGTCACATTGATTGCGGTGGTTTGCGGCATTACCGTGGAGATCATCATGCTCTACGTACTGAACTGGCCCCTGGACTTCATGACCGTCATGATTTCATCGATGCTTATAGGACTTGGTATCGATTTCGGCATCCACGTTACGTTCAGGTTCAGGGAAAAGTTACGCCAGCATGACCACGATCTCGGCGAATCGATAAGGGAAGCGGTGCTAAACGTAGGCCGCTCGCTGGTGGCGGCCGCATTCACCACCTGCGGTGTTTTCGCCATCCTGGGTATCTCCAGTGCGATCATGATGAGAAGGTTCGGCTTGACCATCGCTATAGGGCTCATGGGGGCACTGGTGGGAGCTGTCCTGGTCCTGCCCAGCCTTCTTGCCATAATCTCCAAGAAATCCGACGGCGACACCTCCACCGGCGAAGAATCCGCCTGACGCGTCATTTTGCGCCAATGGTGCCTGGCACCATTGGCGCATTTTATGCTTGACGGGCGTAACGCTAGAGTGCCACCATTAGCGGGAGGTGGCTAATGACAGTACCAATGGATTGCGCAATAAGCTACACGGCGGGAACCTTGTTCGCGGTGGCCTCCAGGAGTGCTATTGAGCAAGGTCCCGAACTCGAGGCCGAATCCCTCGCGAGGGGCCGACTTTTTACGGCGCTGATCACTATCCCTGTCGGCATCTACTTCCTTGTGAAGTGGCCCGACTGGTCGTGGATGTACACCGCTGGAAACCGGGGCCGTTCGCCTCTTCTGGGGGCAGCCGGAATGGCCGGTTACTTTGCGTCTCACGAGGCCGGATTCCGGCTTGGAGCGCGCCTGGTGAGATCGGGCAAGACCCGGTGGGCGGCAGCCAACGCCGTTCTTTCCTTTATCGGCTTCATCGCTATCGTTGTGTTCGGCTGGAACCGGTTTCGCTGGCAGGGCTCCATCGAGGAGTACAGGGAAGGCACCGCGGTGGACTGCCTGGTGTACCCGGGGTTCATCATCCCGCTGGGCACCAGTATGATCACCTTTTTCCTGGCGGCCGTGCTGGTGTCATTCCTGAATTACCTGGCAGGTAAGAAGGCCACCGGCGGTCAGTAATGCCGGAACAGTACGACGTGGTCGTCGCGGGAGCCGGTATCGCCGGACTATCGCTGGCGGCTCTTCTCTCCGTCGAAGGACGTTATTCGGTGCTGCTCCTCGAGTCTGGGAGCGCCCCCGGTGGGCGTTTCCGGGTAATCGAGCGCGAGGGGTACCTGCTGGACTGGGGCGTACATGCCTGCCTTCTCGGCTCTCGAGGGGCAATCAGTCGTGTCCTTCGCCGTTGTGACAGTGCTATACGAATCCTTCCCGCCGGAATGGCGGTCTTCCGCGATGGAAAGCTGCTGCCTTTTGTCGGCGAGTCGCTGATATCGGTTGCGGAGCAGAAGGTCCTGGGGGGCGTTTCCCTGGCCCGGTTCGGGTCCGCCGCGCTCGCCTCGCGTTGGAAGCGCTCCTTCGACATCACCGTTTCAGGGTGGCTCGAGAGAAACCGCTCCGGCGAGGACCTGGAGTCTGTCCTCAAGGCGCTCTCTATCGGGCTTCTTGCGACCGACAGGTACGAACGCGCCTCGTCAGGCGAGCTGTTCGCGTTCTTCCGGCAGGTCATGAGACGCGGCGTCGCCGCCGGCTACCCGGAGGGTGGCTGGGGACCGGTCCTGGACGCGCTGCTGGAGGCCGTGAAACGTTCGAGCCGTTGCGAGGTGCGCCTGGGCACACGACTTGAGCGTGTAGCAGTCACCGACAATCGCGTGGAAGGCGTAACTGCCGGCGGTGAGGATATCGAGGCAGGTGCCGTGGTATGCGCGTTCCCCCCGCAGTTACTCGCGGGAGAGGTGAGTGTCGACCCTCCACTGCCGGAGGAGTACCGGCGGCGCCTCTCCTCCCTTGAGGAGAGCTTGGGCCTGTGCATCGAGATGGGCTTGAGCGCCCCTATTACAAAGGACAGGCGCATTATTTTCTCGGTAGACCCGCCTGCACTCCTCTGGGCGGTCTCCAACATCTCCCCAGCCATCGCCCCGCCGGGCAAACAGTTGCTGCAGTTCTTCTCACCGCTAGACCATAAAAGGCGTGGCGACAAAGCGTTTATCGAGAAGCGCACCGATGAGCTCATTACTCTGGCCGGCGAGGCATACGGCGGCACTCCCGACGAGGAGTTCAAGCGGGTAATGGTGACGACGATCGGCGCCGTGGTGCCTTTTACCGGTCAAAGCCGCCCGAATCGCCCGGCAATAAGTGTGCCGGGATACGACGGGCTATATATCATCGGCGACGGTGTCAACTCCAGAGGCCTGGGCGGCGACCTGGCGGCAAGAAGCGCGATTCAAGCCGAGCGGTTGCTCGACGGCTACTTGAGGGGCGACACTCCTGTCGCCCTCGGGGAAGTTGAACCCCGGGGAGGTTGAGAACCTCCCCTCAAGGGATTTCTGAAATGGGTTAGGGGCGCAGGGGTCACTTCTTCTTCTTGATCGGGGCGTACCAGTACCGGTTGCCCTTGGCCCACTCGTTGACGCCAACCTTCTTTATCTTCCGCAGGTTCTTCAGGTGCCCATCCCCGTGGATCGGTTCCAGGAACTCCAGCTTCTTGCAGCCCGCGAACTCGCCGCACTCCCAGCAGCCCTCGTAGCCCTTCCTCACCGCGCATTTGGCCGGCGGGCAGAACTTTGAGCGGTCGCTGGTCCTGCAGCCCTTGCACCTGAGCTTGACCATCGCCCCCAGGACCTCGTAACACTCCTGGTAGTGATCGAACTCCTTGAACGGGATGACCTCGGCTACCTTGTCGAACCTGACACTTCTCAGTTCCTTTCGAAGGTCCCGGGCAAGATCGGGGATCGTTCCATCCTGGAACTTGCAGTCCCCGCAGTACAGCCCGCAGTATCCGGTCATTTCCTTGTGCCCGGCTCCTTTCACCCGCCGTCCTTTCTGTAGTACAGCCTCCCCCTCTTGAACACCATCTCGATGCTGGCCACGTTGTCAACATCCTCCAGGGGGTTGGACCCCAGGATAAGTATGTCCCCCAGCTTGCCCGGGTCTATGGAGCCCCTGTCCGTGTCCAACCCGCAGATCTCCATGTTGCCTATCGTTGCCATCCTCAGTACCTCGGCGTTGGAGTATCCCAGGTAACGGGACAGGTGAAGCTCCGGCTCCAGCAGCCCTGAGAAAGACGTCCCGAGGCCGCCGTCGGTCCCTATCCCCACCTTTACCCCCGCCTCCCTGAAGTTCTCAAAGCTCTTCCTTGCGAAGTGCGCGAAACCGGTCACCCGGTACGGCCATATGGGGCCCGCCCCGGGCATCCTGTCATCCTTGAAGCCGTCGTCGATGTACCTGAGCAGCTTGAGATAGCATTCCGTGAGTTCCGGTACGGTCGAGTCCTCGATGAAGCCCCGCACCACCTTCTTCCGGTACTCCTTGAAGTAGGCGAGGTCGGGGTCGTCGGCGTACCCCCTGTCCCTCATCTCGATCGCCAGGAACAGCCCGGCCCCAAGCGTGGGAACGATGGCGACGCCTTTGTCTACCATTTTCTTGGCGTCATCGATACTGTACTCGGAGTCCACGGTCATGTGCTCCAGAGTGTCAACCGGGGTGTCGATGGCGATCCTCGCGCCCTTGATGAACATGGAGTGGCAGGCAACCATCTGGTCGTGCTTGTCGGCGAAGTCGCGAATCACCATAAGTTCCTCCGGCTTCCACATATTGAAGATTGTGTCTTCCTTGAAACCGTACAGCGGCTTCTCCTCCTGGTAGGTCTTGATGAGCTCGGAGCCACCCTCCAGGTTCTCCTGGAGCTTTCTCTTGAGCCTATCCACCGAATCGATGAAGTGAGCGAAATCCCCGCCGAACAGCACAGCACCGGCGATCGTGTTCTTGAGCTTGCCGAAATCCCACATCCCTCCCCTGGGTATGACGGCGGTGTAGGAGGTCATCACGTCGGGACCTGCAAGGCGCCCCGCGTTTATCTCGCCTATCAGGTACTCCTTCGGCGGCTTTGCCCCACCGAGATCCCTCAGGAAAGTGGTCCCGTGCCGGATGGAAACCTCCGCGTTCTTTTCCCTCTGGGCCGGCATATAGGCGAGGTCACTGATTCCGTTTATCATCTCAGTGGTAAGGGAGATATGGCAGTGTATGTCGCTCATGCCCGGCATCAGGTACCTGTTGGCGCAGTCTATCTCCTTTGCCACAGGGTACTTTCCCCGGATGGAATCTAGATCACCACCGCTGAAGAGCAGTTCTGTCCTTTCGCCCTTCAGCAGCACCCCGGTCTCCGGCTTGAGTTTCCCCAGGTCTACATCTATGATTTTCGCGTTTGTAAACAGCAGGCAATCGTCATCCCCCACTTCCCACGGCGGCAACGGCATCCGCTCGTACACTGGCCCAGACAGGTGCCCTCTACGAATGTTCGCCAGTTTCTCGACGGCGTTGGCTAGAAAACCCTTGTAGTACTCCGACATAGCGTTATCTCTCTTTCTGGACTCAATACACCCGTGATACTGCTCCTGGTTCTCATTATAACCTCCAGTCCAGTGCATCACCCCCATATGTTAATCCCCACAGGATTGACGGATTGATAAATGTGCGTTGAGAGAAACACCCGCCCGGTTGGGCGGGTGTTTTGTTTCGCTGATCTTCCCTCCCCCCTTCACGGGGGGAGATTGAGGGGGGGTCCTTACGGATCAAGCCCGTTGGCGCTGTGTCCTCCTATGCACTCGAAGGGACGGGCCGGGAAGTTGCCCTCAGATGACATCTGCCGATCGTCCCAGTACATGCTTCTTTCTACAACCAGCGCCTTATCGCTTGTGATGAGGGTAGATACCTGGAAGGAGTCGGGAAGGTAGTCGCTTATCCTCAAGGTGTAGCGTGAACTGGGAGGTATTGTTATGTTGAAGGGAGTCTGTGGCCCTGCCTCGGTCATGAAGGTGACTTGGGCGGTAGCTTCAGTGCTTTCGGTGTTGGTGATGAGCACGAAGGTGTCAAAGCCCCCACCGGTTGAGCCCTCGGCCACCATCCAAGTGGATGCGGCACCAATCTCACCTATACAGGAGTGCCCGTCCTTCATGGATGAGGGTTCGCTTGTCTCACGGTTGTCCCAGTACATGGAACGTTCTGCAACTATAGCTACATCGCTGACTACGGAGGTCGATACGTGGAAGTTGTCTGCTACGTAGTCACTTGCCTTGAAGGTGGAGCGGGACTGGGCCGGCATGGTGGTTGTAGCCTGGTTGGCTATGCCGGTAGCGTCCATGAAGGTGAGCGTTACAGGAG
>SDBT01017617.1_pt1 | contig 11273 bp, 3 predicted proteins | sample 2277101 | NCBI WGS metagenome assembly SDBT01 (sample SAMN10404973, study PRJNA504765) | marine sediment metagenome | isolation source: marine sediment core GS10_PC15, 103 cmbsf | place: Arctic Ocean: Southern Knipovich Ridge | collected 2010 | reverse complement strand
ACCCCGATTCTTGTACCGATGTGCTGATGGAAGACTGCTTCCTGGACCAGAGCGACGACTGTCTGGCGATCAAAGCCGGCCGCGACAACAGCGCGTGGCGTAAAGGCCGGCCGTGCGAAAATATCGTGATACGCAACATGCCGTCGAACTTCGGCGGCATAGCGATCGGTAGCGAGATTGCCGGCGGTGTCCGCAACGTCTTCTTCTACGACTGCAAATTTGAAAGGGGCAACGTGCTGTACTGTAAGTCGAACCTGGACAGGGGCGGATTCATTAAAAACATCTATATCAAGAACCTCGATATAGGTAAAGCACGGATTCTCAGATTGAGAAACAACTACCACGGATATCGAGGCGGCAACTACCCGACGGAGATCCGCAATATCAACATCGAGAACATCCATATTGAGAACGGGGACGACGAGACGATATCGCTGCAGGGAGTGGAAGCCGCGCTCGTTTACGACGTCTTCATCAAGGACGTCACTGTTGACAAACTCGAGCAGGGGCCGATCCTGCACCTTCGAAATGCCAAAAACGTTGTGCTCGAGAACGTAGTTATCGCCGGCGAACTTCAGCCCAGGAACCCGCCGATGATGGCGCCCGAAGAAAAGGAACTCGAAGGAACGGCGGCCATCGCCCCCAGGCGTAGCGGAAAGTGGAGCACTCCTTCCAACTGGGAGACCGGACGTGACGGGGCGCGGCTGAAATGGAGCGCTGACGACGCCGATCGGCTGCCCGACGATAAGATGGACGAGCGGATTCTGATCGGAAAGAGCCGGGTCGTCCAGGACGGTGTTACGGTGACCCTGGATCGCAATATCGACGGCCAGTTCGAGGTCCGCGTCTATGAGCAATCGACCTTCATCATCCCCGACGGCCACACGCTGAAGATCAAGGGGCCGCTTATTGTCGACCGGACCGAAAGCGTCGCGCGGCAACTCGGCGGAACGGTTGAAATCGACGGGAACCTCGATATCGACACCACAACGGGCCAGTACGTCATCACCGGCGGATCCTTGAAGGTTGGCACGTTGAGCCTCAATGAAGGGGCGTTCGTCGTCGACGACAGCCGGGCTAAAATCACGTCGCTAACCGTCAACGGCGAGTACCGAACGGGGGACGGGGAAGGCAATACGACCACGAAGTTCGTCGCCCATAAGGAGGGCGTGACTGCCGTGCAGTGCCAGGATCTGAACCTCGACGCCTATATGGGCGAACGACTGGTCGTCGACGTATCCGCTTATGACTATGCCAAACACGGTGACCTGATACTCTTCTCCTACACCGGGACTCGCAAGGGCCAATTCGACGGTGGCCCCGAGAAACCGGCGGCTCAAGTCTCCATCATCGGAGCCCAAGCCGACCTGGTATACGACGACGCCCGCAAACAGGTCAAACTGACGAACTTTCGCCGATAAAACTGCATGGAGAAGAATACTCATGAAGCCTCACATTGTCTCTGCCGTTGTTACGGTACTTGTTTTGGCGTTGACTATCGGGATGAGCGTTTCGGCCGCCGACGAGCCCGCGGGGCTTGTGGGGCGGTGGGGATTTGACGATGGGACCGGCAAAGATCTCTCGGGCAACGGCAACGACGCCGATCTCGGAGGCACGCGCATCTATCCCCTCGGCAAAGGCCGCGCATGTATCGAACTCATGCCCGACACCGCCCCGATGCGCATTCCGGCATCCGAAAACTCGCCGCTGGCCATCTCGCGCGGCACGATTTGCCTCTGGCTGAACGTGGGCTGGGGTCGACGGACCATTCTGCAGTACGACAACGGCGCCGTGCAGCTTAACAACTATCGGGGCTGTTTTCAGGTGCGTTTCAACGGCGAAGAAGACTTCAAGTATTGGGACCTGATCCTGGACTACGACTGGCCGAAGTATGACATGCGCGAGTGGGCCTTCTATCCGCACGCCAAGGCTTCGGTCGGCGATTCGCAGTGGCACCTGTTCGCCGTGGCTTACGACGATAAGGGCAAGAGGATCATCGGATGGCGGGACGGCGAACTTATCTCGGTCGTCGATCTGTCGACCGTGGACACCGAACCTCTGCTACGCAAGGGTCTGACGCAAATCGCCACCGGGGAAGGGTTCGTCGGTTACATGGACGATCTGCGCATCTACAACCGCGTGCTCTCCCATGCCGAGATGCTCGCAATATACAACGCGACCAAATCCGTCTATGCGGGCCGGCGGGATACGAATCCTACCGACGAAACAATGGACGTCTACAAGTATCAGAAGGAGGACCGCACGCTGTATCGGGCGTGGTTGCAGTACAGTCCTCCCTCCACATCGCCTCCTTCGAAGCGGGTCGGCGATAGTCTCTTCACACGCATTGTTGCTGAAGGCTCGAATTCGACCGTCGCGACCGCCGCCTCTGAACTGTCCGATGCCGTGCAGTCCATGTTCGCGTTGAAGCCTTCCGTTGAGACAAAGCCCGTCTCCGGCCCGAAAGTCGTTCTGGGAACAGCCAAGACTTCGAGCTGGATCCGCGAGCGGGCCGGTCAACTGGGACTCGATCGGATCCAAGATGACGGGTTCATCATCCAAGCGGTCCGCGACGGTCGCGACACGACGCTGGTCATTGCGGGAAGAATCCCGGCGGGCGTCATTTTTGGCGCATTTGACCTGATTCGCCGCCTCCAGTTGGGACAGGATCCGCGCGAACTCGACGTGCTCGAGAATCCGCAGATTCCCATCAGAATGGTCGATCATTGGTCCTACTTCCGTGGATTCCCGGGCGACAAATGGCGAGGCGGCGGCCGCGACTGCTCGATCTTCAGTTGGGAAGAGCTGCGCACCGGCGATACGAAGCTCATTCGAGATTGGGTCCGCATGATGTCGTCTGCCGGCTGGAACGCCATCTGCCCGAGCGAGGTCAACTGGCACTACCGCGACAATTTCCTCGAGCACCTCGATGAGGTCGAGATCCTCGCTGGGATCTTGCGGGATTACGGCATGAAGCTCTATTGGAGCCCGAGCTACCTGCTGGCGCTTGAGCAAGAGACGGCCGACCAACTCTATGCGAGAGTGCCGGATTTCGGCGGGTATATGATGAAGCTGGGTTCCGAAAAACAAAACGGCGACCCGCGGCCGGCGATGGCCAACCGCATCGCTGACACGCTTCTGCCTTATGGCGGCCATACGCTGGTTCGTGGTTTCGTCTATGGCAATTATCGCTATACGCGAGAACCCTATCGCAACCTCATTCCTCACGACCTTTTCGCCGCGGAAGACGGCAACTTCCGCAAGAACGTGATCATCATCCCCAAGAGCGGCCCGTTGGATTGGGACTTCTCGGCACCCATCCCGGCGCTCGACGGCGCGATGCAGAAGAATCTCTCCGGCAGCGAACTGGTTATCGACAAAGGGTTCCCGAGTTCCTGGGTCGAAAAATGGAAGTGGTGGATGCAGCAGGACCATTACCATAAGGGACCCGGCAGCCTGAATAAGTTGGACGTGGATTGCATCATGGGTGTTTCGATGATAAGCCCTTCGCCTGCGTGGACGGCCTCTCCGCTGAATATGGTGAACTACTACGGCCTGGGCCGTTTGGCATGGAATCCCGATCGAACGGTCGACGAGATATACACGGAGTGGATTACACAGACCTTCGGCGACGATCCACAAGTGATCGACACCGTGAAGACGATCCTTTTCCTCTCCGACGACGTGTCACGCAAGATGTACAATTACCGCGGGTATCGTGGCATCTGGATCGACACGGGGGATGAAGAGGATCTCGTCCAGAACAAGACCACTCACACGATCAACCGTGAAGGGATGGGCCCTCGAAGCGCCGAACTGCAACGGCGGACGTTGGCGCAGTATTCACCCGGCCTGCGCGAAGTCTACGGCGACCGAATCCGAGGCGAAGAGTTTCTCACGTCGTTTCACTTCGTACCCCACGATTACCGCCTTTCCATCGGACGCACCGTGATCCAGGATTTCTACGAGAACATGAATGAAGCCGCGCAACTTGCCGCGCAATTGCCGGAAATGTGGAAGCGGATTGAAGGGAAGGTCGACCGGCGCCGATTCGTCTACACATTGAAGAACCTCGAAGATTTCGCCGAAAACGCGCGGAGTGAACGCGATGGCACATGGGAGGCGTTCGCCACGGTCACCGGAACCAACGGAGCCGAAGTGACCGCCGCGCTGAGCGCTGCGAATCTGGCGAAAGTACACGTCTACAATGTGCGGCATTTCGGCGCTAAGGGCGATGGTTTGACCAATGACGCCCCAGCGATCAACAGGGCCATCGACGCGTGCCTCGCCGCCGACGGCGGAACGGTATTTGTCCCCTCGGGTATGTATGCCACCGGTTCGATCCGTCTGGGGAGCAACGTTACCCTTGCGCTGGACAAGGGCGCCGTACTAAAAGCCATGCCCGGGATCTTGGATCAGCGGGAAAAGTCGTTGATCTGGGGTAAGAATCTCGAGAACGTGAAGATATACGGGCCGGGCACACTCGATGGGGCAGCGCTTGTGGGAAGCAGCAAAGTGCCAAAGCGTACCGGTGGCCAATGTGTCGCGCTGAGACTATGTAAGAACGTCGAGATTCGCAATCTCAACATTCGCCGGGGCGGTCATGACGCGATCCTGGCCATGGGCTGCGAAGCGTTGCTCGTCGATAACGTGACCATCAAGACCGACGGCAATGGATTGAACCTGTCGCAATGCAAAGACGTCGAAGTCGCCAACTGCCACATCGACGCCGTTCGCTACGAAGACGGATACCCGGCCGGCGGCGGCGAAGCGATCAAGCTCCAGAGCGATCGCTCTCTCGACAAGGCCCGGCCGAACGAGAGCATTGTCGTGCGGAACTGTTACCTCGCAGACGGGCGTGCGGTCAAATAATGGAGCCGACGCCGAAATCCCTTGAAAACGGGGACTTCACGCTCGCCGACCCCTATTCGGCGGTCTGTGTCATCAAGATTAAAGGGGGACAGGCTACTTTACCAGAAGGCAAGAGGCGGGCCGCTGTAGAATGTAACAAAGTAGCCTGTCCCCCTTTACCTCTTCGTTACTTCTTTACTTCTCACAATCCTTAACCGGACAGCAGTGAAGGCAATGTTTGAAATCAAACCGAACACTGGCATCGGGAGGTTAGAGTATGGAATGAGGCTTGAGTCCGTTAAGGAGGTCATGGGAAGTGAGTGTGTCTATGAAGAATGGATGGGTGGAAACCTAAATGATTCTCTGTTCTATAGTGGAATCATCATCGGCTTCAGACCTTTTGACATGCATGGGCCTCTGCCCGGATCGAAAGTTATCGAATTCCATTTGAATGAGAATCTCCCGGCATCGTTGTTTGGTGAGAGCTTGTTTGACATGAATGGGGTTGATCTGATGGCCTTGCTAAGGGAGAAGGAATTCACACCATATCAGAGCAGGCCATATTTCGTTGAATGTGAAGAGATGCACATTCATTTTGACTTGGATGAACAGGGCAAAGTGTGCTTCGTCGAGATGTAGAGACGCTCTGCATAGCAATCGCCGGATTAAAGGGGGACAGGCTACTTTACCAGAAGCCAAGAGGCGGGCCGCTGAAGAATGTAACAAAGTAGCCTGTCCCCCTTTAATTCTCAAAACACAGGGACAAGAGATATGTGGCCAGCATGCATGCGTCGTTTGATCCTCGGGCAGGGCCTGCCGGTCGTCGTCTCCGTGTGGATGGCGACATGTTCCGTCGCGGCGGAACAACGCACGCCCGGTTCGGGCCGGTACGTGCGCGCCGAGAATGCGATGGTTGTCTCGGCCAGCCGACACGCCAGCCTCGTTGGCCGCGATGTGCTTCAACGGGGAGGCAATGCGGTCGACGCCGCGGTGGCGACTGCCTTCGCGTTGGCAGCCACCTGGCCCGAGGCGGGTAATATCGGTGGCGGCGGTTTCATGATGATTTATCCGGGAGACGGAAGGCCGCCGGTTTGCATCGACTACCGCGAGACGGCGCCCGGGGCAGCGATCCCGACGATGTTCCAAAACGACGACCGACGGTATACCTGCAAGATGGTCGGCGTGCCTGGCACGGTGCGGGGCCTGGCGTCGGCGCATCACAAATACGGCAGACTGCCTTGGAAAGAACTTGTCCTTCCGGCGGCCCGTTTGGCCCAAGAGGGCTTTGAAGTCGACTCCCCACTGGCTGGCTCGATCAACCGAGTCTTGAAAAGCCTGCCGCAATCTCCGGAGCCGGATTTCGCCGAACTCAGACGCGTCTACGCGAAACCCGACGGTACACCGTGGAAGTCTGGAGACCGCCTGATCCTGGGAGATTTGGCGGCCACACTGCGGAGCGTCGCGATGGAAGGAGCGGATGCCTTCTATAGCGGCCGGATCGCGGATCAAATCGTCGCCGAGATGCGGCACGGCGACGGCATCATAACCCACGCCGACTTGAAACGCTACACGGCCAAGGTTCGCCGACCGATTCGAGGTACGTATCGCGGTTACGAAGTCTTCGGGCCACCACCGCCCAGTTCCGGTGGGATCTGCCTTACTGAAATGCTCAACGTTCTCGAGAACTTCGACCTGCGGAGCCACGACCGTTACTCCGCCCGGAATATGCACGTCATCGCGGAGACCATGCGGCGGGCTTTTCGCGATCGGGCCGAGTATCTTGGCGATTCCGACTTCCTTCGCATTCCATCCCACCTGACGGACAAAGCCTATGCCCGACGTCTTGCCAGCGAGATCGACTTGCACGGGGCGACGGCGAGCGAGTCGTTGGCGGGAAACATCGACCTCAGCCCGGAAAGCCCCGACACGACCCACTTTTCCGTGGTCGATTCCAACGGGATGGCCGTCTCGAACACCTACACGCTCGAAGCGAGTTGGGGATCGAGGATTGTCGTTCGCGGCGCCGGCTTCCTGTTGAACAACGAGATGGGCGATTTCAACCGGACTCCGGGCCATACGGACCGCCGAGGCGCGATCGGCACGACGCCCAACCGGATTTCACCCCATAAGCGAATGCTCAGTTCGCAGACGCCGGTGATTGTTGCCCGCGGTGGACGCGTCGTGCTGGTAACCGGAAGCCCCGGCGGCCGCACGATCATCAATACGGTGCTTAACGTGGTGTTGAACGTCGTGGAGTTTGAGATGGACCCGGCCGCCAGCGTGGCTGCCCCGCGTTTGCACCATCAGTGGTTTCCCGATCAACTGACGTTTGAAGGGCTCGACGAGGACCGTTATTCAGCGGCAGTCGAGCAACTTCGTGCGATGGGCCATTCCTTGAAACTGCCAGGCGGCCGCGGACAATTGGGCTCGGCACATTCCATTCTGGTCGACCCCGAGACCGGAACGATTCACGGAGTGGCCGACCGGCGCCACGGTGGCGAGGCTTCCGGGTACTAGGCTTCGTCTCAAAAGAGACCCAGCTGTATTGTACGATGGCGCTGCGAGGCCGTCGCCGTGAAGAAAGCCAACCTTTTCGACGGCCTCGGAGGGCCATCGTACGGGTTTTGAGACGAAGCTTAACATGAACACCGTATCGCGAAGCACTCGGTGCCGGCACCATCTTCTCGGTCCTCGGAGGTAACGTCCGGCCCTAGACGAGGCCATCGCGAGATTGGAGTAGCCCCCCCATCAGCGAGAAGGCGGGCACACTCGTCGGCCCGTACAAGCTCTTGGAGCAGATCGTCTGGCCAGCTTGCTCGCCGTCAAATTCGATCGTTCTCTCATCAAAAAGGGCTCATCCGGAACTTGCGTATGCTAGGTCGCTCAGAAGAAGTACGGGGGCCTCTTCTCTGCGGGGACAAGTGCATGAAGGCCGAGATTCTCCGACAATTCACACGGTCGGCCACACGAAAAAACCCCTTACAGTGCAAAACGCTTGCACCACAAGGGGTTAAGTGAGGCGGGTGGGGCTCGAACCCACGGTCCTCGGCTTAAAAGGCCGATGCTTTACCACTAAGCTACCGCCCCATAAATGCTGTCCTTACAGTCCTCAAGGTGACCGACACCCGAGTCTACCACTTCTGCTCGGTCTGGTAAAGGGAACGACCGCTACTGCCTTTCATAGTGGAACTGAACCGTCGCCTCGCAGTCCTGGTCGGCCTTCACTCGCACCCAATGGGCCGAATAGCCGTCGGGGAACTTGTGGTGCCGTGACACGCCGGGCATAACTCGGATCGACTCGACCACTTTCCAGTGTCGGCGAGTCCCCAGCGGATCGACCAGGATGGTGAACGTCACGGGCGCCGCGTTGCGATGGCGGAATGTGACGCCCTTATGCTCGAAATTGGTCATCAGATAGGGCTCGGAGAGTTCGTCTGCGGCCACTCGAGTGTCGTGCCAAGGTCCGCCGATCCCCGACGGGGTGGCGAACTGCCAGAGGTCGTCGGTCTTGCCGAACCAGAGCCCGACGTCGTTATCGCCGTGGAGGTAGTTCGCCGTCGGTTGGGCATCGGCGTCGTTGCCGGCCAAGACGGTCATTCCGCGCCAGCTACAGAAATCGGAAATGTCGGTGCGATGGGCCGCAATGGGGCGAACGAACCACGCGTGTCCCAACCCGGTCGTCTCGTAGAAGATCCCGCCGAGGTCCATCAGCAACCGTTCGGTCTCGACTTCTCGGATCCGTGACCGCCGATAGGGGTTCGCCGAGTTGGAAGCGGCATAGGCGTTGGGCAGTCGATAGGTGACCCAGCGGCCCAGACCCGGCCGGGCGCCGTTGCGGATTCTCAGGATGGCCGACGCCCGATCCCAGCCGGTAGCCACGACGGTCTGGCTCATCGAGGCCCAATCGGTCACTTCACTATAAGCGGCCCGATCGAGGACGGTCCATGAGGTTCCGTCCCATCGTGCCAGGCAGCCGCTATTACCGTCGTCGGCCACGGCCGCAACGAAGACGTTGTTGCCCGAGCTGTGTCCGGCACGAAAGATCAGCTTCGCGTCGGCGAGGTTCAGTTCGTCGGGGATGTTGGCCAACGGCTTCACGCTGAGCGACGTCAGATCGGCCTCCAATAGATCCCCTTCCACCGTGAGGAAGAGCATTTGTTGACTCTCTCGCGGATGGCGGATCGATGCGACGACGTGTTTTCCAGCGAGGACTTTGAACGTTCGCACGTTGCCCTCTTCGTCGATCAAGTGAGGGCCGATGCTCAACTGCCCGGCGACCATCTTTCGGTTGGTGAAGATACCGTCGATCGACTCGTTGCGTCGGACGAACTTCATGTCGTGGTCGATCTCATAGAGTCCCAAACCGTCGACCGGCCGGCCCGAGGCGTCGGCTTTGTAGGCGATTAGCCATAGCCGATCGGCGAAGGGTAGGAGACCGCCGTGCAGTCGGGCCTTCTTCTCGGCGGCCGGCGAGAACGACGCGAAGGGATCCTTCGCCGTACCCGGGCGTCTCTTGGGATAGCTCGGGCCGAAGTAGAATTGGACGCTGCCGGTCGTCTCTTCGCTCGGGCAAATTCGCATCCACCGGCCCGGCAGATCGTCGGGCAATACGTGCCAGGCGTAACCGTCCGGCTCAACGGCGAGCGTCTTATAGTCCGACCACTCGCCCGACCCGAGGCGATCGATCTGAAGTCGGAAATCCACCGAGCGATCGTTCCCGTTTTCGCGTCGGGTGTTTGTCTCCGTCCCCGCATCGTGGAGTTTCGCCTGAAGTTCCTCCGACAGCCCGATAATCGCGGGCGGCTTTCCACTCGGCGAGGCATCGGCAATGAAGGCCATGTGGGGCACACCGTAGTGCGTCAACTCGTTGTGGCCGTTATGGCGGGGGATATTGATCCGGCCGATGGGGAACTCCTGCCGATAGACCGTGTCCGAGTAAGGGCCGCCATGTCGCCAGCCGACTCGCATCGGGGTCTTTTTCCAACCTTCCTCCAGATGCGGATCGCCCCGGTCGTGGACGGCCAGATAGACGACGACCGGCCGGTTCACGTCGAACGAGTAGCCCGAGCCCGGCTCGTTCATCGAACCACGCCGGATAGTGACCGACGCGAGTTTTCGCAAGGGTTGCGGCAGCTCGACCACCTCGAATTGTCCGGTGCATCGTGCCCTGATGGGTTCCGCGGCAACGTCCGATCGAACCAGATGCAAGGAGCGATTGGTGAAGCCTTCGATCAGGAAGGGGTCGGACGTGTGGTCGCCGCCCCGGATTTCGTCGTCCAGCCAAGGGCCTCCCCAACCGGCCGGCGGACCCCAATGGCGAAGCTGATCGACCGAGCCGAACCAGAGATTCGATTGCGGTTGGCCGCCGGTGCGATTGCGATGGTTCATCGAGGAATTCTGATCGCCGGCCAAGACGAGTTGCCCTCGCCAGTCGCAGAAGTCGGGCGTCATTCGCAAGTGATAGGCCAGCGGGTTCAGCTCCAAGGAATCGCCCCGTCGGCCGCCCGCCGGCTTCATCTCATAGAACAGGCCATGCATGTCGAGCATCCTCAACTCGGGCGAGGCTCGGCGGATTCGCGGCCATTCGGTACACCAGGCCTGATCGTATGCCTGCGAGCCCTTGGGTAGCCGATACGTGTTCCATCGACCGTCGCGCAACTCGGCCAGCAGGACCGACCGTTTGTCCCAACCGATGGCCCAAAGCGGTCCCGGATCGTCAGCCATGGGCCGAACTCCCGCGGCGGTCGTCACATCGCAGAATGCCGTGCGGTGGAGGATCGTCCAATTCTCGCCGTCCCACTCGGCCAGCCGACCTTCGCCGGGCGGATAGCGTCCGGTGGTTCGGCCGGTCACATCGCCGCCGTCGTAACTGTTGTTGGCCACAACGTATCGCCCCTGAGAGGTATAGGCTCCCTTGAAATGGGCCGGGCCGCTAATACCCAACTCCTTTTTGGCGTCGCCCAACAATGTCGTTTCGAGCGTTCGCACGTCGGCCTCGTAGTATTTCCCTTCCATGGCCTGGAAGTAGACTTTCGAGGCCGGCTCCGTCAAATGGCGAGCAATGGCCGTTACGCGTTCCGTCATGGCCAACTGCTCGAAGACGCGGACGTTCCCCTTCGCGTCGATAATATAAGGGCCGATAATCAGTTGGTTCGACTCGCGATGGATCATCCGTCCGGCGTGGGTGCCGACGATGCTCTCGGGCCGTCGTCGGATCGACCGATCGGGGCCGATCTCGTAGAGCCCCACGCGCTGGCCGCTCTTATGGGCCACATACGAGACATACCACAACCGGTCGGCCCAAGGCACAACGGCCCCGATGCCGGCTTCCGAATAGGAATCGGACAGCGCCGCCAGATGGGGATAGATGCCGCTGAAAGACAAGGGCGGATCGGCCGCCGTGCCGGGAGTGTTGGTGCAAA